>OLSO01001728.1_pt1 | contig 15486 bp, 12 predicted proteins | sample 1672441 | NCBI WGS metagenome assembly OLSO01 (sample SAMEA3136686, study PRJEB25190) | human gut metagenome | biome: human gut; feature: human-associated habitat; material: faeces | place: Austria | collected 2013 | reverse complement strand
CCTCCGCCTTGCATATGAAGAAATCATCCTGCGTCAATATAGCAGATACTTAATTCTCACTGTACTAGAGAAATGAGGTATATAAAATGCGTGAATATACAAAACCGGTTGTATCTGTAGATGCTGGAATGGCAGAGGGGGTTTATGCTTCCAGCGGCGCCAGCCAGGGAAATTTAACGGTGAGCTATTACGGCGTCTGGGACAGATGGGGAACTAACGGCGGTAAGGGTTTAGCTTCTGTAAGCTGGTCTGATATCACTGGTACAATTACCCTGACGATCAATTTCAATGATACAGTAGATCAGGTAGAAACTACGGATGGTTCCGTACAGGTAACATGGTCCGGAAAGACAGCTACGCTGACCTTTGCTAATACAGTTTCCAATCCGTTGACGGTTGGAATCCATCTGAATCATGGAACCAGCATTGATGATCTTCAGATAACCGGATATTCTTATTCTGTAGCATAAAAAATGCACCAGGTATGAAAATGCCTGGTGTATTTTTTTTCTCACATATTCCAGTCGCTGACAGTATCGTCTGGGCCATAACCCTTTTTCTCCCAGCTGGGCATCCGGTTGCCATTGTCCAAATCATAGCTTCCGGCATGGCCGGAATCCTCATAGTGGGTCAGCAGGCCGCAGCCATTTGACGTATTCGCAGGACAGCCAAGACAGGCAAACTGCTGCTTGTATCCGCGGGTTCCGCCATTCCGCTGTGAAAACTTTTTTAAAAATCTTCCATCATACGGGTGATAGCTTCCTCATCTAGCACCTCGCACTGCTTATCGCGGATGGCATAAACCCGGCTGCAGATATTCAGCACGGTGGGGCGGTGGGTCGTGACGATGCAGGTTCTGGGGTAGGTGTCCTGCATGATATTTTTCAGGACTTTTCTCTCGGTGGCGACATCCAGGGCTGAGGTGGCCTCATCCAGAAGAAGAATCGGGGATTTCCGAAGGAGGGCCCGGGCGATGGAGAGGCGCTGGGCCTGACCTTCAGAGAAGCCGCCGCCCCGCTCCTTGACCTCGCTCTCGATTCTGTCGGGAAGCTTTTCTACAAACTCCCAGGCACAGGCGAGTTTCAGGGCTTCGATGATTTCCTCATCTGTGGCATCGGGTTTGACGTTGCGGAGATTTTCTGCGATTGTGCCGGAGAACATGGTATTTCCTTGGGGCACATAGGAGAAAAGCTTTCTCGTGGAAGGAGACATAGCAAGCTGTTCCTTTTCATTGCGGCCGGCACAGATGTGGAAGGAGCCTTTCTGAGGTTTCAGAAGAGAGAGGATCAGCCGCAGCATCGTGGTTTTGCCCTCGCCGGAGGGCCCCACGAGGGCAACGATCTCATGAGGATAGGCTTCCAGCGAAGCGCCGGAAAAGACTTTTGTGCCGGTGCGGTAGGTGTAGTCGAGATCCTTCATGATGAGGCCGATGCCCTCTTGCCGGTGCTGTTTTCCAAACTTTTCCACGGCGCTGTCCTGACTGTAGTCCTCCTGGGGCATTTCCACGATATCCATGAGACGACCCGCGGAGATCGTCAGGGAGATGGCCGTGGGAATCAGGCTGGCCAGGGAGTTCACGGAGCTGGTCAGCGTGCCGGAGAGGGAGAGAAACATGGTCATGGTTCCGTAGCTGATGGCATTGCTCCAGACGCGGTAAATGCCCCAGCCGTAGCAGCTGTAGGAGACGATGAAGCCGATGATGGACATCAGGACGGAGGTGAGGATGGACATTTTCTGGAAATCCAGCCGCATCCGGATGTATTCCGTCTGGAGACTTTTCAGGCGATCGGTGTAAAAACGGATCAGGTCAAAGGCCTTGATGGTCTGAATGTTGGAGAAAGCCTCCTGGTTGAAACCGTACATTTTCGCATTCATGGCCGCGCTCTTCTGGTTGTTGTTCCGCATCCGGCGAAGGAGCGGCCGGGAGAGCAGGGCGCTGAAGGGAATGCCTAAGAGGGCAAAAAGCGCGAAGGTCGGGTCGTAATACAGAACCACGGCCAGGGCACTTACAAAGCGGAAGGTATAAATGATGAGATTGGGAAGCCAGTTGAGAATTCCATTGGAAATATTGGAGGCGTCGGAACTCCAGCGAGTCACCAGATCGCCGGTGTGGTAGGCTGTGAGGGATTCCCAGTCCGTCACGAGCATTTTCGCGAAAATGTCATTTTTGATCTCGGAATCCACCTTCAGATTGATGAAGGTGGAGGCGTAGCCGGAGGCCTGAGACACGAGAATGTTCGCCAGGGAAAAGCCGATCATGGCGGCAAAAGTAGCCAGAAGCTTTCCGGTCTGATGGCCGGTGATAATATCCACCAGATCCTTGGAGATCAGGCTGGAAATCAGGGAGACACCGGACCCCGCGATTCCGAGAAGCGTATAGAGAACCATGGATTTCCAGTAGCGTCGGCCGTACTGGAGAATCCATTTGGACTGTGCCCACATTTTCCTGAGAGTTCCCTGCTTTAAGTGCTTTTGGATCAGGAGCAGTTTGTCTTTCATGGGAGAAGTCCTCCGATGCGGTCGATCTCTTCCTTCATGGTGCAGGCTGCGGAAGGATTCTTCGTGCAGAGGAAGGAAAGGACCGGCAGGTTTTCAGCCAGAGCCTCGGAAAAGGCCAGATTTTCGGAGAGCTGCTCCTCGCTCCAGCAGGGGGAGATCAGCCGCTGCATGACGCGGACTGTTTTTTCCCCGGCGGAAAGCTCCTGTATGAAGTCTTTTTCCGGGTCGCGTCCCAGAAGAACGATGCCGCCAAGTTTCTGGGTTTCTGTGGTGAAAATTTCGGAGGTGCCGCACCAGGGGAGGCCGTAGACGAGAAAGCGGCCGTCCTTTTGCCCGAGGAGATTCAGATCGCCGTTGAGAAGGGGCGTCTGGAAAAGCTCGTGCCAGAGGTTGGTGTGGGTGGATTTTCCCATGCCGGAGTGGCCGGAGAAAAGCCAGGCCTTTCCCTGATAAAGAAGCGAAGCCGAGTGAAGGGCAAAGCGGCCTCTTTTCTGAGCCAGAAAAAGGAAAGACAGCCGGATTGCGTGAAAAAGATTGGCCAGATTTTCTTCCGTGGATGTGGGAGCACAGGAAATCCGGACGTAGGAGCCGTCTTTCGTCATGGAGGCCTCCCGGATGTTCTTCATAGTCGGGAAAAGAAAGACATATCGGTCCGCTGCCTCCATCACCGTGAGCTCCGGATTGCGAAGAAGAACAGTTCCGTTTGATTTCGGGGAGGGCGGCAGCGTGACAAGGTCAATTTCCTGATCCGGAAGTTCGCTTTTTTCGGAAGCAAAGGCAGAAAATTCTTTTGGAAAAAGGGAAGCCGGACCGTTCAGACGCAGGAGCAGGCCCGCGATCTCCAGGTTAAGCGTATCGTCCCGGCGCTTCGGAGCCAGGTTTTCCTCGAGAATCCCAAAGGAGAGAAGCTGCCGGAAAAAGGTCTGCACATCCTCCCGAAGCTCCGGACAGGTGCTCTCCGGCACTTCATAATACCTGGCCAGATGGTGGGTCAGTTCTTCGAGATCGGAGGTGTGCTCCAGCGTATTCCAGAGGAAGGCGCCGGTCTCATTCAGAACCACTGCTTTGTGCTGGTCGGCCACCTGCTGACCAAAGGGGAGAAGATACCAGGAATTTCCCACTTTTTTCAATGTATATCCAGATGAATGTTTCAGCATGGTAAAGGATTCCTTTCTATATTGCTAATAAGAAGGATGTTGGGGTCAAAAGGTCTTTTGCCCCAACTGATGCTTACGAATTGCTCCGCTTCGGTCGGTGCAGAACATCCACTGGATGTTCTGCACCTCATGTTTGGCGGGTTCCAAGTTCAAAAGCTTTATCGTGCAAGCACGAACAGCTTTTTGAACTTTTGACCCTGGCATCTTCATTATACCAAAAGTAAATCCTTTTCAAAACCCCTATTTGAAATATACTCTCTTGTCTGATATACTGTTTCCAGAAAAAAGGTGATTATGCATGGGAGGAAATAGATGAAAACGCAGAAAATTTTATATAAAGGCGGGGAAGGGGAGCTCATCGAGAAAAAATCCCGCTTCATCGCCACGACCCGGCCGGTGGAATCCGAGGAGGAGGCTCTGGCCTTCATCGCGGAGATGAAGAAAAAATACTGGGATGCTACCCACAACTGCTCCGCCTTTGTCATCGGCGACCGGCAGCAGATCCAGCGCTGCAGCGATGACGGCGAGCCCCAGGGAACCGCGGGCCGTCCCATGCTGGATGTACTTCTGGGGGAAGATATCCACAACATGGCCGTAGTTGTAACCCGGTATTTCGGCGGCACCCTTCTCGGTACCGGTGGTCTTGTGCGGGCTTATTCCAAATCTGTCCAGGTGGGGCTGGAAGCCTCGGAGGTCATTGAAAAACGAAGCGGTTTCCTCTTGAAAATGGCTGCGGATTATAACGGCATCGGAAAGATTCAGTACATCCTCGGGAAAAAAGGCCTCCCCACGATCGCTTCCGAGTACGGGGCCGACGTGACGCTGGAGGTTCTGGTTCCAGAGGAAGAAGAGAAAGGCCTCAAAGAGGAGATCACGGAAGGAACCAGCGGCAGGACCGTCTACCAGGAAGAAAAGGCTGTCCTTTACGCGATACTCAGCGACGGCACGCCGCTGATTGAAGAGCTTCTGCAGTAAACTATGGCGCTTGCATTTTCCGGGGAGCCGGTGTACAATGAGACGATTCCTTTTCAGGAGGTAAGAAAATGAAAAACAGGTGTGAAGCACCCATCGGTGTGTTTGATTCCGGCGTTGGCGGACTGACCGTGGTCCGCGAGATCATGCGGAATCTTCCCAACGAGGAGATTGTATATTTTGGCGATACGGCCAGAGTTCCTTACGGAAGCAAATCCAAGGAGACGGTGACCCGCTATTCGAGGCAGATCGTCCGTTTCCTTCAGTCCAAGGAGGTCAAGGCCATCGTGGTCGCCTGCAATACAGCCAGTGCCTATGCGCTGGAAACCATCAAGAAAGAACTGGATATTCCCATCATCGGCGTGGTGGAGCCCGGAGCCCGGGTGGCCTGTGAGACCACGGTGAATGACCGCATCGGCGTCATCGGTACGGAGGCGACGGTCCATTCCGGCATTTATACGAGCTTTATCCGCAGGCAGAAACCGGATGTGCAGGTGGTGAGCAAGGCCTGCCCCCTATTTGTTCCGCTGGTGGAAGAGGGGTGGCTCAAGGATCCCATCACGATGGAGGTCGCAAGGCGTTATCTGGAGGAGCTGCTTCAGTATGATATCGACACGCTGATTCTTGGCTGTACCCATTATCCGCTGCTCCGGTCTACAGTGCAGAAAATTGTGGGAGACAAGGTAAATCTGGTTAATCCGGCCTATGAGACTGCTCGGGATCTCAAGAAGCTTCTGGAGCGGGAAAATCTTTCCAATCCGGACACGGAGACCGATCCTAGCGAGATGAGCCACCGCTTCTATGTCAGCGACGCGGCGGACAAATTCAATAAATTTGCCAATTCGATCCTTCCGTATGATATTGATACGACGCAGGAAATCCCCATTGAGGAGTACTAAATGACAAAAGATGTGATGATCCGGATCAAAGGATTGCAGTACGCAGAGGGCCAGGAGTCAGACACTACGGAGCTGATGCTGCCGGGCCAGTTCTTTGAGAGGGACGGTTTGAGTTTTGTAAAATACGATGAGATCGTGGAGGACGGCGGGGAGACAATCAGGAATCTCCTGAAGTTCAGCGATACGAAACTTACGGTGATCCGGCACGGAGCCGTGGAATCCTCCATGAGTTTTGAGAAGGGAAAAAAGCTCCGGAGCCTTTACCGCACGCCCTTCGGCGACCTGGAGGTGGGAACGCTGGTTTCCCGTTTTCTGATTCTTCGGACGGAGGAAAATATCCGGCTGGAAGTCGATTACGCGCTGGAAATGAACGGCGCCCACGCGGCGGAGAACCGCATTGCGGTCACGATCCGCTCCCGGAAAAATGCATAAAAAAATCCATCTGCTGAAAAAACTAAGGCAGATGGATTTTTTTTACTTTTTCTTCTTTTTCTTGGAACCTGATTTCTTTACGTTAGAAGCATTGCCTGTATTTTTTGCGGCAGCCTGTTTCTGCGGAGCCGGCGCTTTGCTGGCAGTCTGTTTTGCTGCCGGTGCGGAAGCTTTGGATTCGGAAGCGGTTTCTGCTTTCTTGTCCTTGCCGGTAACTTTGTTTTTCATGCGCTTGAAGAATCCCTCTTTGGCTTTCGGGGTCTCTAAAACCGTACCGCGCACGCCTTTTACATCAGTTATGTAAAGACCGCTGATGGTGGCTTTGACCTCCTTTTTCACGGGGATCATCTCAAAAACTTTGGCATCGGCGATGAAGGTCATGATCCTGGGGCCGACCTTTGCTTTGACAATGGGAAGTTTCGTTCTTCTCATGATCTTCGGCGTACTGTCAAGCACCATCTGAGGAAGTCCGGCTTCCTTCATCTTTAGCTTCTTCTTGTCGATGACCAGCATGGAAACCGTCTGCTTGGCAGCCTCCATCTGTTCCTGCTGTACCGCCTGCTTCTTCTGCAGTCTTCTTCCTACAAAGTAAAGAACAGCCAGCAGGACAACTACGATCGTCAGAATGATCAGGAATACATTTAAGACGGTATGCATAGTTTCCCTCCTGTTAAAAATATTACATTAGCTTATTGTACCATTGTTTCAGGGAAAGTGCAATAATTCTTTATTTTTTCTTAAAACGCATAGAATCGGGGAAAATGGGCTACTATTTAGGAGAAATTATGATATAATGAATGGGTGTCAGCTTACGCAGTATGGAGGAAACGAACTATGGACGAGAACGAAAGACAGCGTCGCGCCCGGCTTCGGATGAAGAAGCGGAGACGTCAGGTTCTGATCGGGAGAACGATCGTAGCGCTGCTCCTTGTGATTCTGGCCGCCTTATGCGTCTTTGTGGTCAGAGATCTTGTGGGAGGGAAAAAAGACAAAGTCACGCCAGAGGGCAAAGCCACGGAAGCGGCGGCAGTACCCGGCACGGAAAGTACAGCAGCAGAGAGCGAATCCGAAAGCGCCGCGGAGACCGAGACGGAAGCCGTGGATGTGATGGCGGAGGCCAAACTTAAAGCCGCCCAGTACGATTACGACGGAGCCATGGAGCTTCTGAAGTCTTCACCGGATTATGAATCAAATACAGAAATGCAGCAGGCAGTCACCGATTATGCCATGGCGAAAAATTCCCTCGTGGAATATCCTATCGACCAGGTGACGCATGTATTTTTCCACTCGATGATCGTGGATACCAACCGGGCTTTTGGAAAAGGAGCCGGAGATCCCACGACAGACGGCCTCAATCAGGTCATGACAACGATGAGCGAATTTACCCAGATCATGCAGTCCATGTATGACAAGGGCTATGTGATGGTGAGTCTCCACGATATGTGCAATGTGGATGAGAACGGCAACGTGACCAGGGGAACGATCCTGCTTCCGGAAGGAAAGAAAGCCTTCGTGCTTTCCCAGGATGATGTGAGCTATTATCACTATCAGGACGGTTACGGTCTGGCAGACAAGCTTCTCATCGACGAGAACGGAGAGGTGAAGAACCAGTACACCGATGCTGATGGCAACGTGCTGATCGGCGATTACGATATGGTTCCCTGGATTGATACCTTTGTAAAAGAACATCCGGATTTTTCCTATCACGGACACAAAGGCATCATTGCCCTGACCGGATATAACGGCATTTTGGGCTACCGGACCGATATCGCATACAAGACGAGAGAAAATCTGGACAGCTTCCAGCAGGCCTGGTTTGAGCAGCATCCGGATTTTGACGAGGCAGCCTACAACAAGGAATGTGAGGATGCCAAAGCTGTGGCGGACGCCATGAAAGCCACGGGCTGGGAATTTGCCAGTCACACCTGGGGTCACATCAATGTGGGACAGAAATCCCTGGAGGGTATCCAGACCGATACGGAAAAATGGCTCAACTATGTATCGCCTCTTGTGGGCGGCACTGATGTGATCATTTTCGCTTTCGGCGCGGACCTGGGCGACTGGACCGGTTATACCACAGACAATGAGAAATTCAACTACCTGAAGAGTCAGGGCTTCGATATTTACTGTAATGTGGACTCTACCCAGTACTGGGTACAGTTCGGAAGCAACGTGACCAACGGCGGCCAGTACATGCGCCAGGGCCGCAGAAATCTGGACGGTTACCGGATGTATTACAATCCGGAGATGGTGGAGGATCTTTTCGACGCCAAGGCAGTCTTTGATCCCGCCAGACCGACGCCGGTGCCGCCGATGTGATAATACCAGGGTGCGGGAGCTGCTTCGCAGCGGAGCACTTCGTAGGTATTATCAGACTAATATGTATGTATGCCAAAACCATCCCCACCCGGGAATGGTATGGATCATAAAAAAGAAAAAGGGGACTAAACCAATGAAAAAGAAAGTAATTATGGCCCTTCTACTGGGCCTGTGCGTAACAGCAACTGGATATACAGGAGCTTACGCTTCTGAGACCGAGACAGAAACCGTAGCAGAGACAGAAACTGCTGCAGCAGAAGACACTACTGAGGCAGCTACAGAAGCTTCCAGCGAGGCTGAGACCACAGCTGAGACCGAAGCTCTGGGCGATGAGCCGGATTACAAGGCCCTTGACTATGTGACCCTGGGTCAGTATAAAGGCCTGGAAGTAACCGTTTCTTCTCTGGATGTGACTGAGGATGACATTCAGCAGCAGTATTACGATGACTGCAACACCAACGACAAGCTTCTTGAGGTAACAGAGGGCGAGGTTGCAGAAGGTGATGTGGTAAATATCGACTATGTGGGAAGTATCGACGGCGTAGAGTTTGACGGCGGCACCGATAAAGGTGTGGATCTGACCATCGGTTCCGGCACCTTCATTCCGGGCTTCGAGGATGGACTTATCGGAGCTGCCATCGGCAAAGAGGTAAATGTAAACGTAACCTTTCCGGAGAACTATCGGAATACCGATGTTGCCGGAAAAGACGCCGTTTTCGCAGTCACCGTAAACTTTGTGAAAAAGACACCGGAGATGACCGATGACATCGTTTCCGAGATCTCCAGCTACACCACCGTAGACGAGTATCGTCAGGGCGTGGAGGAGCAGCTGAAGGCTGACAAGGAGACCCAGCAGAATTCCGATAAGATCAACGGCATTCTGAATCAGATCTACAGCGCTTCCACGATCAACGGCTATCCCGAGGAAGTAGTAAACTATCGTACCGCTCAGATGAAAAATTATTACACTCAGATTGCAGAGCAGGCAGATATGACTCTGGCAGATTTCCTGAGCAATCAGCTCCAGATGACTGAGGAACAGTTCGACGAGCAGTGCCCGGCAGTCATCAAGCAGAGCATGATCCAGGAGCTCCTTCTGAAAGCCGTTGCTGAGTCCGAGAATATGGAGATCAGCGATGAGGAATACGAGGCAGGCATTGAGAAATATATGGAGAGCACCGGCGCAGAGAGCAAAGAGACTCTTCTTGCCAACTACACTGAGGCAGAGATCCGCAGAAGCCTGATCATGGACAAGGCTCTCGATTTCCTGAAAGAGAACACTACTGTAAAAGTAGAGGGTGAGGACGAGACCGAGGCTTCTTCTGAGGCAGAGAGCACTTCTGAGACCGAAGCGGCTTCTGAGGCAGAGACCGAGACAGAGGCAGCTTCCGAGACAGCAGCAGAGACAGAAACAGCCGCTGAGACTGAGAGCGAAACCGCAGCAGAGTAAAAGAGATGAGAAATGCCCCGCGGCGAAAGCGCTGCGGGGTGTTTTTATAGGGAGGTATTATGATGATCCGAGAATTAGAAGCCAGAGAGATCGAGAAGATCTACCGGGAAGAAATGACCGGAGATTTTCCGGCGGAGGAATTAAAGCCCATCGACCTGATCCTGAGACTGAAAGCGGAAGGCCGTTACTGCGCTTTTGGAAATTTTGAAGGGGAAAAACTCACCGCTTACGCCTTCCTGATCCATGAAAAAGACGATCCCGTCTACCTGCTGGATTTCTTTGCCGTGTGCAGGGGAGGAAGAGATCAGGGCATCGGAAGCACCTTTATCCGGGAGCTTTTACATAAGTTAAATCCCGAGTTCTGGATTCTGGAGGTGGAGGATATCGCTTCCGCGGCCAATGAGGAAGAGCGGGAGATCCGGACCAGAAGGATGGATTTTTATCATAAGAACGGTGTCAAAGATACGACGATGTACACCTGTCAGTACGGTGTGAACCTGAAGCTTCTCTACCTTTCCGAAAAAGAGATCACGGGCGATATCGAGCCCGGCCTCTATGAAAAGCTCGATGCGATCTATCAATTTACCTTTGGGGAGCGCTATCAGGACGGTACCGTCACGCTGATGAAGCCGGAGCGCCTCTGGTGGAAGGAAGCCGTGGTTTATCAGATCTATCCCAGAAGCTTTAAGGACAGCAACGGAGACGGCATTGGCGATCTCCGGGGCATCATTGAAAAAATGGATTATCTTCAGGAGCTCGGTGTGGACGTGATCTGGCTTTCTCCGATTTACGAGTCGCCGAACGATGACAATGGCTACGATATCAGCAATTATCAGGCCATCATGAAGGAATTTGGCACGATGGAGGATTTTGATGAGATGCTGGCCTCTGCCCATGCCCACGGCCTCCGCCTCGTTATGGATCTGGTGGTAAACCATACTTCCGACGAGCATCCCTGGTTTGTTGAGAGCCGGAAATCCGTTGACAATCCTTACCGTGATTACTACATCTGGCGGGAAGGAAAAGACGGCAAGTTTCCCAATAACTGGGGCTCCTGCTTTACCGGAAGTGCTTGGGAGTTTGACGAAAGGACTCAGATGTATTACCTCCATCTCTTCTCTAAAAAACAGCCGGATCTGAACTGGGAGAACCCGAAGGTCCGGGAGGAAGTTTTCCGGATGATGAACTGGTGGCTGGACAAGGGCGTGGATGGCTTCCGGATGGATGTTCTGAGCCTGCTTTCCAAGGAGCCTGGTCTGCCGGATCTGGGGCCGGTACTCAACGGCTATGCCGTCTACAATGCCTGTGCCAACGGTCCCCGCGTTCATGAGTATATCCAGGAGATGCGCCGGAAGGTTCTGAACCGGGCAGACACGATCACTGTGGGCGAGTGCTGTGCAGTAACCCTGGAGGAGGCAAAAAAATATGCTTCCCGCGATGGAAGAGAGGTCAATATGGTCTTCCAGTTTGAGCACATGGATGTGGACTCCGACGGCGAGAACAAGTGGACCGACAAAAAGATGGATCTTCGAAAAATGAAGGAAGTCCTGACCCGCTGGGAAAAAGGACTGGAGGGCATCGCCTGGAACAGCCTTTTCTGGGAAAATCACGATCAGCCCCGTTCCGTCAGCCGCTACGCAGACGACGGCAGATATCGCGTTCGCTCCGCGAAAATGCTGGCCACCTGTCTTCATATGATGCAGGGAACACCCTACGTTTATCAGGGAGAAGAGCTTGGCATGACCAATGCGCCCTTCCAGTCCGTTTCTGACTTCCGGGATCTGGACAGCATCAACGCTTACCGGGATCTCGTGAAGGACCAGAAGGTTTTCACTGAGGAAGAGATGCTTCGTTTCCTCCGGAAAAAGAGCCGCGACAACGCGAGAACGCCCTTCCAGTGGGATGATTCCGAAAATGGAGGCTTTACCACAGGAACGCCCTGGATCATGGTAAATCCCAATTATAAAGAGATCAATGCGAAGGAGGAGCTCGCCGATCCGGCTTCCGTTTTCCATTACTATCAGAAGCTGATCCGCCTGAGAAAAGAGAATCCGATCATGGTCTACGGAACCTACGACCTTCTTCTGCCGGAGTCAGAGACGATTTATGCCTACACCCGGACACTTGGCAAAGAAAAACTTCTGGTGGTCTGCAGCTTTTCTGGTGAGGAAGAGACGTTTGACTGCCCGGAGGAGTTCGTTGGCACAGAGCGTTTCCTGACCAACTGTGAGACGGAGATTCCGGAAAAATGCCCGGAAAAACTGGTTCTTCCACCCTGGGGAGCCGTTGTTTACCATCTGAAGGGTTGACAAAAAATTGCTTTTGACATAAAATGCAGATAGATTGGCGTTGAAGGGAGATAGTACAGAGAGACTGCTGCTTCAGAGAGGAGACCCACCGGCTGAGAGGTTTCCGCAGAAAAGGATCTGGAACCGGGCCCGGAGCCCCGTGCAAACCACGGCGTAGAACCGGCGTTAACGGAATGAATGAGAGGACAGCTTTGGGCTGTTAAAAAGGGTGGTACCGCCGGAGTGATTTTCGGTCCCTTGCAAGATGCATGGGGGACGAGAATCCTCCGGCGTTTTGCTTCTATTTAAATTAAAGAATAAAAAAGGAGAAAAAACATGGCACAAGACAAGAAACTTGTAGAAGCGATCACATCCATGGAAGAAGATTTCGCCCAGTGGTATACGGATGTGGTAAGAAAAGCAGAACTGATCGATTACACCAGCGTAAAAGGCTGCATGGTCATCAAACCGGCTGGTTATGCCATCTGGGAGAACATCCGCAATGAGCTGGACCGCCGTTTCAAAGAGGCTGGCGTGGAGAACGTTTATCTTCCGATGTTCATTCCCGAGAGCCTGCTTCAGAAGGAGAAGGATCATGTGGAAGGCTTTGCTCCCGAGGTAGCCTGGGTGACAAAGGGCGGACTGGAAGATCTCCAGGAGCGTCTCTGCGTGCGCCCGACCTCTGAGACCCTGTTCTGTGATTTCTATAAAAATGACATTCATTCTTATCGTGACCTTCCGAAGGTTTACAACCAGTGGTGCTCCGTTGTCCGCTGGGAGAAGACGACCCGTCCCTTCCTCCGTTCCAGAGAGTTCCTGTGGCAGGAAGGCCATACCGCACATGCCACTGCAGAAGAGGCTGAGGCAAGAACCGAGCAGATGCTGAACCTCTATGCAGACTTCTGTGAGGAGTATCTGGCAATGCCCGTTATCCGCGGACAGAAAACTGAGAAGGAGAAATTCTCCGGCGCAGAGGCAACCTACACCATCGAGGCTCTGATGCACGACGGAAAAGCTCTTCAGTCCGGTACCAGCCATAACTTCGGCGACAACTTCTCCAAACCCTTCGAGATTCAGTTCACCGACAAAGACAACAAGCTGAAATATGTTTACCAGACTTCCTGGGGAATGACCACCCGTCTGATCGGCGCGATCATCATGGTACACGGCGACAACAGCGGTCTGGTGCTTCCTCCGAAGGTAGCTCCCGTGCAGGTGATGGTAATTCCGATTCAGCAGAAAAAAGAAGGCGTTCTCGACAAAGCTGCTAAGGTGAGAGATGCTCTCAAGGCTGCCGGCATCCGTGCGAAGATGGATGATTCCGAGAAGAGCCCGGGCTGGAAATTCTCCGAGCAGGAGATGAGAGGTATCCCCGTCCGTGTAGAGCTGGGACCCAAGGATATCGCTGCCGGTCAGGCTGTTGTCGTAAGAAGAGATACCAGAGAGAAGATTACCGTTGCCATCGACGAGCTGGCTGCCAAACTTCCGGAGATCCTGGCCAGCATCCAGCATGACCTTTTCGAGAAAGCAAAGAAACATCGTGACAGCCATACCTATGAGGCTCACAACAAAGAAGAGATGAAAGATCTTGCTGACAACAAGCCTGGTTTCATCAAAGCTATGTGGTGTGGCTGCCGTGAGTGTGAGGATGCCATGAAGGAAGAGTTCGGCGTAACCAGCCGCTGCATGCCCTTCCATCAGGAGCAGATCGCTGACACCTGCGTTTACTGCGGCAAACCCGCCAAGAAGATGGTTTACTGGGGAAAAGCTTATTGATTTAGAACATGTAAAAAACTCCGCGGACGAGAAATCCGTGGAGTTTTTTGTGTTAGAAACATAATGGTTAGCGGCGGTACGCATAATCCGGCAGTCCGTTCTTCATCGGGATCGCCGGGTTTCCCTGAATCAGCGGGCGGGCATAGGTGAGAAATTCTTCGGAGACATCGGTGCCGTCCTTCGTGATCCATTCCAGGGGAACTTTTTTCTCCTGGTTGCAGATACTGTTCACATCCTCGAGGCTGCAGGTGAGTTCGTAGGGCTCATCGCTGGTACGGACGAAGGAGACCATTTTTCCGGATTCCCCTTTGAGGGCGGCCTCCACAGCGGAGCTTCCGGCGAGGGCTGCTTCTCTGGCGTCAGTGAGAGACTGGGAGAAGATGGAGCAGCGCTGGCAGAGGTTCAGCTCGACGGAGCGGACCTTGATTCCGAGGCGTTCCCGCACGAGGTTTTCCAGATATTTTCCGCAACCCGTGAGCATCTTGTGGCCGAAAGTGTCGGTGCCGGCGGAACCGGTGTATTCGCAGATAAATTTACCATCCGCGTCATGGATGCCCTCAGAGACACAGACGATGAGGCTGTTTTTTGTTTCAAAAGCCTTCTCGATGCGGCGGATAAAGTCCTCCTGGTCGAAAGCGACCTCGGGAAGGTAGATCAGAATGGGATTGTCACCCTCAAATTTCCTTGAAAGGGCGGCGGCGGCGGTGAGCCAGCCGGCGTGGCGGCCCATGATCTCAATGATGGTGACAGATTTGGCTTCGTAGCCGGAAGCGTCCAGGCCGATCTCACAGACGGAGGCGGCCACATATTTGGCAGCGCTTCCGAACCCGGGTGTGTGGTCTGTGAGGATCAGGTCATTGTCAATGGTCTTGGGAACGCCGATGAAACGGATGCTGCTTTTGTGGATCTCGGCGGCCCGGGAGAGTTTGCTCACGGTGTCCATGGAGTCGTTTCCGCCGATGTATAAGAAATAGCCGATGGAGAGTTCCTCGAATTTCCAGAAAAGTTCTGCATAGACCGGATCGGAAAGATTCTCGGGAAGCTTATAGCGGCAGGAACCGAGATAGGCGCCGGGAGTGGTACGAAGCGCAGTCAGGGTCTGGGAATCCAGCTCCGCAAGATCCATATATTTTCCCTTCAGGAAGCCCTGAATGCCGTTGATCATGCCGTAAACATGGCCAATTTCTTCGCTGTGGGCAAGGCCCTCCTGGATCACGCCGTAAAGGCTGCTGTTGATAACGGCGGTGGGGCCGCCGGACTGTCCAACGATCAGATTTTTCATGAAAAAACCCCTTTCTTCTGTAAGGTTTTTGTTTTCTTCAGGATCAAAACGTATGCGGAAGGCAGACAGAACCTGCCTGACAGTCATACGCAGATCAGACTCAGACATCATTCTATCATAAAAGCGTTCAAAGAGATACCCCTAAAAGTCGGAAAAAGAAAAAAGGAAAACAGTTTCTGGAAATCCGTCGCAGAAAGACAAAAATCCGCTAGAAATGTACAAAAAACGGTTGACAAATAAAAAACCGGGGCGTATGATTAACAGCAAGATTTTAGTGCGTTGATATTCTACTTAATAGAAGAGACGCAGAAGAAGGAGGAGATTTTTATGAAAAAATTTATGAAATTTGTGAGCGCAGTCGCAGCGGTATCTCTGGTAGCAGCACCCCTTGCAGTGTCCGCAGATGAGAAGA
>OLSO01001720.1_pt1 | contig 15574 bp, 14 predicted proteins | sample 1672441 | NCBI WGS metagenome assembly OLSO01 (sample SAMEA3136686, study PRJEB25190) | human gut metagenome | biome: human gut; feature: human-associated habitat; material: faeces | place: Austria | collected 2013 | reverse complement strand
AACTACCTGTGGTTGGTTTATCTCCAACTGAACTCATGCCATGCCCGGCACACACTAAAAAGCGTGAACTATTCACGCTTTTTACTTACAATCGTCCCCCTTGCAGTCAATACATGAGCGTACGCATTTACTACCCTTTAATTTTTTAAAACTCTCTTCACTAATTGTATGTTCCATACGACAAGCTTCTTCTTCTGCAAGAACAGGTTCTACACCAGCATGAAGCAATTGATTCTTAAAATAAATATGCCTTTCATACACTTGACTAGCCTGTTTTTGTCCTTGTTCTGTAAAGAATAAATATCCTGTTTTATCCGTATAAATTAATTCTTTTTCTTTTAAGTCTTTCAAAGCATGTGAAACACTCGGCTTAGAAAAGCCTAGAGCTGCCGCTACATCAATAGCACGAACATTCTCTTGTTGAGACTTTAATACATATATTGTTTCTAAATAATCTTCCTGAGATTGTGTTAGCTGCATTTCTATTCCTCCGGTTAGTTAAAACTTACCATAAAAGTATAACAAAATTTCACATAAGATTCAAAACTTTTGCACAAAAAATAAAGTTAAGATACACTAGTAAAGTAAATTTATTCAAAAGGAGAATAAAAATGTTTAAATGTAATAAATTATTAGGCGTATCTCTAGCAGCCGTTATGAGCATTTTAGCCACTGCCACGAACGTATTCGCAATCGATACATCTGTTATAGATGAAAAATGGGGCAAACCAACCGTTGTATATGGTGGTGGTTTAAGTGAAGATCAAATCCAAAGCACACGTGAATTATTTGATATTGAAGATACAAATAACGTCTACGAAACAAGTGTTGATGCCAACGACTTATACAACTATTTAGGAATTGCTGGTGGAGATACATCCAGTTTGATTTCAAGTGTTATGGTTCAAAAACAAGATTCTGGTACAGGTGTAAAAGTAAAGATCATCACACAAAGCAATATCACAAAAATCACATCCAACCAATATGCCAACGCCGCAATTACAGCAGGTGTCAGTAATGTTGAAATCGATGTTGCTTCCGTTTCAAAAGTAACTGGAGAATCTGCTTTAACCGGTGTTTACAAAGCGTTAGAAGCTAATGGAGAAACACTAGATCCTGATCGCACACAAGTTGCACAAGATGAGCTTGAAACAACAAACGAAATTGCTCAAAATAATGCAGACGATTCTAATTTTGACTCTGCCCGCTTAGATCAGGCTTTAGTAGAAATCAAACAAGATCTTGCCCAAATCAAACAGAACCAAGGTAGTGCTGCAACTACCGAACAAGTTGAACAAGTCGTACAGGATGCTTTAAAGAAATTTAATTTGAGTGACATCATCTCTCAAGACGATATTGATAAATTGATCGCATTTGCCAAGAAATACCAAAACACTTCAGCTATTGACTCACAAGAAGTATTAAATCAATTAAACAAATTATCTGGCAGTTTAAAAAATCAATTATCTGGATTATTCAACAAAGCCCAATCTGAAGGATGGTTTGACAAGATTATTAACTTCATTAAAAGTCTATTTAACTAAAATAAGGAAGTCTTAAGCGACTTCCTTTTCATTTGCCATACGATATATTTCAAGCATATCCATTTCATCCAACTCTTTAAATTTTCCAATTGTGCGCGTATGCTCAAAGCTGCATTTGTATGTTAATTCATACAATTCCGGTTCTGTACACTTACGTTTTAACAATCCTTGAATACTTGTCGGCATGCCGATACTTCTAAAGAATTCTTCCATCTTTTCAATAGTATTCAAAGCGCAAGATAATGTATCCGAATCATCCAAACCAAACACACGATGTCCAAGCTTGGCAAATCGCGTTGGATTTTCCATATATACATGATTTGCCCAACTATCCCAAATAGCCGCAAGACCTGCACCATGTGCTACATTAAACATTCCACTTAATTCATGTTCCAATTGATGGCAAGCCCAATCTCCTAAAGAGCGATCTCCAGTCATGTCATTGTGTGAAACACTACCTGCCCACATAATTTCAGAGCGTGCCTGTTCATTAGAAGGATCTTCTAAAAGAATTTTTGCGTTTTTTATGACAGTACGGACTAAACTTTCTGCCATTTGATCTACCAAATCCAAGGTTTGGTATGGCGTAAAATATCGTTCCAATGTATGCATAATAATATCCGTACACCCACACATTGTTTGATATTGAGATACAGTATATGTTAATTCTGGATTTAAAATAGAAAATTTAAAATATCCATAATCACTGCTTAAACCACGTTTCAGATTACCATCTTCATTTGTGATTACGCTTGAATTGCTCATTTCACTGCCTGTTGCAGATAGCGTTAAGATACACCCCATAGGTAAAGCACCCTTCACCTTTTTCTTTCTTGCGTAATAATCCCAGACAGCACCTTCATTATAAACGCCATACGCTATACCTTTGCTTGAGTCTAAAACACTTCCTCCACCAACAGCAAGAATAAAGTCAACTCCTTCTTCTTTACAAATTTGAATTCCTTCGTTCACCTTTGAAAGTAGTGGATTGGCAACAACACCTCCACACAAACAATAGGCAATATTTTCTTCATCAAGTGCCTTTTTCACTCGATCCAAAAGACCGGATTGAATGGCACTTTTCCCTCCATAATGAATCAATACTTTCTTTGGATGATATTCTTGTAAAATCTTTCCAACCCTTTGTTCCTCATCTTTACCAAAATACACTTTTGTTGGTGCATAAAACTTAAATTTTTCCATATTTACCCCTTTTAAATCTTTTTCATTGAAACAGCTTCAATCAACAAGCAAAGACCAGCCACAACCAAATAGGTCGCAATAATATAATTAATGACTAAAGCACTTTGGAATGGCATTACCAAAAAAATAATACCTAACAACAGATTGACCCAACCTGTCAAACTTAAATATTTCGTATCGATCACTCTAAAGAAACTAAGTCTAGACCCCCAAGTAATCTTTTGAATACCATTAACCAATAGCACAAACGCAAACAAGAATGTCAATGTACTTACAGTAATTGTAACTGGCATCGTGCATAATAAACAACCTAACAAAATATTTAAGATACCACTGGCTAGCCACATTGCGTCTCTAAAAAAGAAGGTTGTTGTGATATATGAATAAATTTCACATGCACCCCAAACAATCAAGCCAATGGCTGCGATTATTTGAATAGTTGTGAATATCTTTTTTGGAAACGCAAAACATAAAATACCAATAAGAATCAATACTATACTTAATATTATACTCATTCTTTTAGACTTTTTATACCTTTCATTCCATTGTGTTGTGAATTCATCAATATAATCATAATCAGAATCAAACCATTTCATAAGTAACATCTCCTTTATGATTTCAGTATAACACTATTTTTAGCACTTTCAATGCTACAGTGCTAGACACATTTCAAATTCTGTCTATTATTGTAAATTTATGTCATCAATGATAAACTTTTACTTGTCGAAAAAAAGGAGATTTTAAATGTTTAAAAAATACCTGATTGTGTTTTTTGTATCTATGGTACCTCTTATTGAACTTCGTGGAGCCATCCCAATCGCAGCCGGAATGGGATTACCATTTATACAATATTATATAATTGCGATTATTGGAAATATGATTCCTGTTCCCTTCATCTATTTCTTTGCCAGAAAGATCCTTGTCTTGGGAGCTGACAAGCCAGTTGTCGGAAATTTCTTTACGTGGTGTCTAGAAAAAGGTGAAAAAGGTGGTAAAAAATTACAAGCCACTGCAGGAAAAGGATTGTTTGTAGCCCTATTATTATTTGTGGGTATTCCATTACCAGGAACAGGAGCCTGGACTGGTACACTTGCCGCTAGTATCTTAGATATGAATTTCAAATCGAGTGTACTAGCCGTTATGTTAGGTGTCATTTTAGCTGGTATCATCATGGCTCTTGCGAGTATGGGATTGTTTGGGGCACTTGGAGCACTATTCTAATAGTGCTTTTTCTTTTATCTAAAAGAAAAAAGGTTTGAAAAAAAATCAAACCTTACTTAAACATATTGTGCCTGAAAAAATAAACAGTCGCAATTACACAAGCTAAAATAGCTACAAAACTTGGAAACCATACAAATGGGAATGGCAACTGTACGTTCATCCCATAGAATCCAAAAATAATATTTGGGATAGCCATAACAATTGTGATTACAGTCAATTTATTCATGACAATGTTCATATTGTTAGAAATAATACTCGCAAACGTATCCATTGTACCTGCCATTGTGTTTGAGTAAATGTTACACATCTCAATGGCCTGATGGATTTCAATCATTACGTCTTCCAACAAATCTTCATCCTCTTCATATAATTGAATCTGTTTTCCACGCATAATCTTGCTTAATGTAACCTCATCTGATTTTAAAGATGTTGAAAAGTAAACCAATGACTTTTCTAAGCCTAACATTTCAATCAATTCATCATTTTCTACAGACTGATGCAAGCGCGTTTCTGTTCGACTTGATAAGCGGTCAATTTGGCGTAAACAAATCAAGAAACGTTGTGAAATACGCAATGCCAAAAGTAAGAAAAATCTTGTTTTTAAACGTGTATCCATACCTTTTATTCTACCTTGTGACATTTCTAAAATACTCCAGTTTTCATATAAACTGATTGTCACAACATAACCCTTTAAAATCACAATACCAATTGGCAATGTAGAATAGGTTGAATCAATTGAATCATCATCTTCATTTTCTGCACTTGGGTAGTCAAAAATAATCAACACTTGTCTAAAATCATCATCATAATCAATATGTGAACTTTCTTCTTCATCCAACGAAGATTTTACAAATTCAGGTAAGATTCCTATTTGCTCAATTAAAAAATTTCTTTCTTCTTCCGTAGGTGCAACCGCATTGATCCAGCATCCTGGTTCTGGTTCTGCAATCTTGCGTGTTCCATCTTCAAACGTTTTATAAAATTCTAACACAATTTGTCCTCCTTATATCTTAAACGAAGACAAATCTCATGTCTCCGAACGTATTTGTTTTTTCATAATTATAATAACTCGGGTCTGGAGACATGTTTTCACCTACTTTCATACATAAGATATTGTATCATATCTATGTCAAAATCTCGTGAATTTTCACAAAAAAAATGACTAGTATAAACTAGTCATAAGGTTTGTATTCAACTGTTTCTTTGTCAAAATCAATAAATAACTGGAATGCATTACGATTTTCATCTTCATCCCAAATTTCCACAAACTTAGGAGTCACTTCAATTAAGATTTCTGTATCAATGTGTGAATATGCATTATAGCTTTGCCATAAAAATTCTTTATATTTCTTTTCAAAAATACGTCCCGGCTCATCAACAACCAAGCCTAAGTTTTTAGCAGTACCCTCTACTTGCACCCCATTAAAGCACATAGCTACTTTATCATTTTTGAACAATTGTTGTGTTTTTCTAAAGTTTTTGTCTGTCTTAAAATAAATCTTGTCATTGTAGAAAACGCAACTTACATTTCTTACCATAGGATAATCATCCACACAGCTTGCCAAAGCCATGATTTTATAATCCCCTAATTTTTCATCCATAATTTTTTTTGCTTCTAAAAGTTCCATGTTTTTCCTAACCTTTCATAACTAATATTAAAACTGCAATTGATACAATAATAAATGCACTGACAATTCCAACATCTTTTGTAAGTCCTTCACTTGTATTAGACTGTGGAACAAACTGCGTGTTTCTCAACGCATTTACAAGTGGTTTGTAGATCAACATTGCACAGGCTGCATTTAATGTACATTTAATAATATTGAATGGAACAATACCTGGAAGTAACATGCCAACCACTGCACTTCTTGGCATTTGATAATAAATTGGTGTAATAATGTAGTTCCATAATGTCATACTCAATGTACAGCATACAGTTCCTAATACCAAGCCGATGATAGCTCCTTTTTTAGAATGTTTATACTTATAGATGCAGGCTGCAACACATGCGAATGTACAAGTTGAAATCACATTCATCAAAACATCTAATAAGTTTCCTCCACGGAATACGATTTCTAAAAACGAACACAATAGACTCATAATAAAAGATGTCATAGGACCATAAATAAATCCTGCAATCACAATAATGATATCTTTTGGATCGTAGCTTAGAAAAGATACGGCTGGTACAATTGGAAATTGTATCAATAAGTTTAAAACCATTGCCATCGCACTTAAGATCGCAATCGTAGTTAGTTTCTTTGTTGAACTCATAAATCATCATCCCTTCATATATCCACCAAAAAAACGTGCCTAAAGAAAATCCCCTAGGCGCGTTTAAATATACAAAAGAATATATAAAAACATCTTCTTCCATCCAGACTATACTGTCGCCACTGGAATTGCACCAGTTCATGCATAATGCTCGCGGGGTTTACCGCCGATAGGGAATTTCACCCAACCCTGAAGATTTAATTTATGCAAATTCAGTATACACTTGTTTCAAGTAAAAAAAAAGAGCAAATTAAATTGCTCTTTGTAGTATCCTTAAATCATAAGCCATGTTCTGTTCCACTTGCGTGGTGACAGTCATTTATCTATAGCATAAAGCTATCCAGCCTTCCTTTCGTTTCATTCCAGCCGGTTCCCCTACCAAATTTGGGTTTCTCGCTTGTGGGGTTTACCCGTTCCACCCTATACGTTTCCATATAGATTCGTCTCTGTGGCACTTTTAAAGTTTGTTTACATAGTTTCCCTTAGCAAACAAAACAGCCGTCAAGCAATAACTTGCCTAGATTTATTTATTCATCTAGCACAAACACTACAATCATCACAGATTGTGCGAGCATGGACTTTCCTCTAACTATCTAAGTAGCCAGTGACTGTCGATTTAATTCACTATTCTTCGCTTTGATTAAATACAGCTTTTTCCAAACGTGCAATACGTTTTAAGATATCTACTGTATTGCTGCTTCCATTCACAAAATCAGAATTTACTTTTTCGTTTAAGTTTTCATTCTCACTTTGTAACGCAAACAACTGTTGCTGCAATTCTTTGATTTTTTCTTCATAACGAGTGACTGCAGCACCTAATTCTTCTACTTTCTCATCATATTTCTGATAATCTTCAATTACCATATCTAGAAATTCATCTACTTCAGCAGGGGCATATCCCTTCAAGTCTACATGAAATTCCTTTTCATAAATTTCCTGAGCTGTCAAATTCATATCTTTTGCCATATATATAGTCCCCCTATATCTGCTTAAATATTATGAATGTTTTGCACAAAAAAATCAACTGTGACTTTTCAGATTCATTGAATGTTCATTCTTTTTCATATATAATGTTCGTGATGAGCACTATTAAATATCCGAATGCAATTTCAACCATAAATACAATGCACCAAAAGAGTTATAGTTCTCGAGGTATGCGCCTCGAAAACGATATAAACGACTCTAATAAATATTATAGAGAACTCGATAGAGCTTTGATTTATAAAAAGCCGACACCCGTTCAAGTTGTTCATGTGGACTATCCAAAAAGGCAAAGAGCTAAAATCACTGAAGCTTACTATAAAACGCCTTCCACGACGGACTACAACGGTGTATATCGAGGTAAATACATTGATTTTGAAGCAAAGGAAACGAAAAATAAAACGAGTTTTCCACTCTTTATGATTCACCCACATCAAATCAAACATCTAAAAAAAGTTGTATTTCATGGAGGTATTGGTTTTTTTATTATTCGATTTAATTATCATAACGAAACATACCTTGTTGATTCAAAACTGCTCATAGATAAAATAGAAAATATAGACAAAAGCTCTATACCATATTCTTGGTTTCAATCCCATGGGATTCTTATTCAAGAAGGATTATGTCCTAGGTTAGCGTATTTAAAAGCTGTAGATGAACTCTATTTTAAGGAGGATAAGTAAATGGCCCAACCACAAAACGAACAAAATAAGCCTAAAACACAAAAGACAAACAGAAGAAAATTAGACATTTGGAATAAACTAGCCGTATCCGTCTTATCTATATTTTTAGTTGGATGCATCTCCGTATTCTTCGTTCTTGTCAACATCATCAACGATCCTGACGGTATGCGTTTTTCGCAAGACGGTTTGACTACATTATCCAATTCAAGACTTTACGATGCTTCAGGCAACGTATTCTATGAACTTGGAGATGAAATTCGTGAAGACGTAACCTACTCACAAATTCCACAATCTGTAGTCGATGCTTTTTTATCAATTGAAGATTCACGTTTCTTCGACCACAATGGATTTGACTTGCCACGTTTCTTGAAATCTGCTATGGCAAACTTGAAATCTGGAAGTCTTGCTCAAGGTGGTTCTACATTAACCATGCAAATGATTGATAATGCATTTACAAAGAACCAGGAAAAAAAATTAGAAACTGAACAGGGTACGATCACAACCGCTCAAAAATTAAAATTAAAAGTTCAAGAAATCTATCTTTCATTGATTGCTGAACAAAGCATTAATAAGGAACAAATCTTTGAATACTACGTAAACCGTATTTGGTTTGGTTCAGGAAACAATACACGTGGTATTCAAAAAGCCGCACAATACTTCTTTAACAAAGATGTATCACAATTAAATTTGGGTGAAGCTGCATTCTTGGCTGGTTGTATCAATGCACCAGATACATACAATCCATTAAACAATTTAAACGAAGCAAACACAAAGCTAGATCATTTAAAAGCTGCTCAAAATCGTAGAAATGTTACTTTAGAATTGATGTTGCAACATGGATATATTACGGAAGAAGAATTTAATCTTGCTTCAAACCAAGACTTATCATTCTCTTTAGAATATGTAGAGCGTACAAGTGATGATCCAAATCAAGCTTATATCACACAAACATTAAGTGAAGTTATGGAATTAACTGGACAAGATCCAGCCGTTATTCCAATGGATATCTATACCGCACTAAATCAAGATACTCAAAAACAAGCTGATGAAATTTGTAACGGTAACATCGTTCAATTCCCTAACGAATATTTCGATGTTGGTTTCTCAATGATTGAAAACGATACAGGGGAAATTATTGCAGTTGGCCCTGGCCGTCGTTATCACTCAGACTCCGTAAAAATTGATTACTCAACCGAACCAAATCAACCAGGTTCAAGTATGAAACCATTACTTGCCTATGCAAGTACATTTGATATCTTAGGATGGTCTACTGCTCATCAGGTAAACGATAAGAAAAAAGATTATTGGAAAAATGGTTCATACGCTCCTAAAAACTCAGACGGTAAATACAATGGTATTATGAGTTTACAAGATGCATTAGGTGTTTCAAAAAATACCACAGCCGCTCAAGCTATGATTGATTTAGTAACCGCAAAAGGCTATGATTACTGGATCGATTATTGTAAAAAGCTTGGTTTTAGCGATGAAGTGGCTGAAGGATTTAATGAACAATACGCAATCGGTGGCTCGAGCATGCGTGCAAGCCCAATCCAACAAGCGAGTGCTTACTCAACATTTGCGAATGGAGGTAAGCGTGTGGATGCTCACCGTGTTAGAAGAGTAGTTCGTAGATCCGATAAAAAAGAATTTAAGACAAACGCTAAAACATATGATGTTATCAGTGAACAAGCCGCATGGATGATTTCGCAATTACTTGAAAAAGTAGTTTCAGGTGGTTACCAAAACTACAGCGAAATTCTTGCGAGCAACTATACAGTATATGGAAAATCAGGTACAACAGACTGGCCTGCAAATAGCTATGGAATTCCTGAGGGGGTTGCCAAAGATGAATGGTCAGTAGGCTATACAAATAAATATACAATCGCTTGTTGGAGTGGATATACAACGGATGCCATCACAAACTATGGTATGTATATTACTTGGGACGATTTAAATGTTGCTTCAGCATTCCATATTTCACACTACATGCTTGATTACATGCAAAAATATGCAACATATTCTGCACTTGAAAGACCTAGTGGTATCTCAGACTACAAGGGTGGATACATCAAAGATGAATTCAAATCAAAAGGTGATACAACATCTGATAACAATGATGCGCAAGATGCTTGTGAAGCTAGTGGTGGCGAATGGGATGAAGAAAACCAGACATGTAAAAAGTCTGATGATAAAGAAAGAGAAGCTTGTGAAGCCGATGGTGGTGAATGGGATTCTGAAGCTGGTACATGTAAAAAAGAAGAAGAAAAAGAAGAAGAAACAAATGAAGCCGAAACAACTTGTACAAGTAATGGCGGAACTTGGGACGGAAGTGCATGTACATATCCTTCTACAGAACCAACAGAACCTACAACACCTGAACCAACGGAACCTAGTACTCCAGGAACAGATACTTCCACAGACAACACAACAGGCTATGTTTGGCTTGATCGAAGAAATCTCTACAATATATTCGATAGACTATAACAATGAAAGTGCTCAATTGAGCACTTTTTTGTACACAAAAAAAAACAGGGATCATTTCCCTGTTTCGAGTATTGTATTAGCAATTTGAAGTTGTTTCTCAGTTGGCGGATCAATTCCTTCTAAAGGATATCCTAAGCCAAGTTCTTTCCATTTATAAGCCCCTAGAGTATGGTATGGTAATACTTCTATTCTTTCTACATTTTTTAATTGAATAATAAATTGATGTAGTCGTTCCAAATATTTTTCATCTGTATTGATTGTTGGTACCAACACATGACGAATCCATACTGGCTTTTGGATATCCGACAAATATTTAGCTAGTTTTAAAATATTTTGATTCGTATGTCCCGTTAATTCTTTATGAGCCATTTCATCAATATGTTTTATATCTAATAATACTAGATCTGTAACATTCATAAGTTGTTTAAACTTAGAAAAGAATGGTTCTTCAAAAGTAAATGGTTGTCCACAAGTATCCAAAACTGTATTGACACCTTCTTTTTTAGCTAATGTAAAAAGTTCAATCAGAAAATCAATTTGAAGTAATGGTTCACCACCACTGACTGTAATGCCACCATTATCTTTCCAGTAAGGACGATATCGTAAAGCTTTCTTTAATACCACTTCTGCACTTTGATCTGGCTCTTTAGTTTTCCAAGTATCGGCATTGTGACAAAACTTACAACGCATATGACATCCTTGCATAAAGATGACATATCTTACGCCTGGTCCATCTACAAGACCAAACGTTTCAATCGAATGAATTGCTCCTAACATAATAGCCTCCTAACTAGAAAGAGCCTTATTAAAGGCTCTTGTGACATGTACGACTAATAACATCTAATTGTTGTTCGCGAGTTAAATCAATAAATTTAACGGCATAGCCAGAAACACGAATTGTAAAGTTTGCGTATTCCTCTTTTTCTGGATGCTCCATCGCATCTTTTAATTTTTCTACACCAAATACATTCACATTCAAGTGGTGAGCACCCTGATCAAAGTATCCATCTAATACATTCACTAAGTTATTTACTCTTTCCTCTTCAGTGTGACCCAACGCATCTGGATTAATTGTTTGCGTATTACTAATTCCATCTAGCGCATATTCATAAGGAAGTTTTGCGACAGAATTTAGCGATGCCAACAATCCATTTTGTTCTGCTCCATATGCAGGGTTAGCACCGGGTGATAATGGTTCTCCTGCTTTTCTTCCATCGGGAAGCGCACCTGTAGCTTTACCATATACAACATTTGAAGTAATTGTAAGAATCGAAGTAGTTGGTTCACTATTACGATATGTGTGGTGTTTTTCAATCTTACGCATAAATGTCTTTAATAACCATACGGCAATTTCATCCGCACGATCATCATCATTTCCATAACGAGGGAAATCCCCTTCAATTTCATAATCAACTACCAATCCATCTTCATCACGAATTGTCTTCACTTTTGCGTATTTGATGGCACTCAATGAATCTACTACATGTGAGAATCCAGCAATACCCGTTGCGAAAGTTCTACGTACATCAGTATCAATCAAAGCCATCTGGCTTGCTTCATAATAATATTTATCATGCATATATTGAATCAAATTCAAAATATTTACATATAACCCTGATAACCAGTCCATCATGATATCGTATTTATGCATTACTTCATCATAATCTAAATACTCACTTGTGATAGGCTTATATTCTGGACCTACTTGTACTTTTGTCTTTTCATCTACACCACCATTGATAGCGTATAGTAAACATTTAGCTAAGTTTGCACGAGCACCAAAGAATTGCATTTCTTTACCAGTTTGCGTAGCACTCACACAACAACATACCGCATAATCATCTCCCCATACAGGACGCATTACATCATCATTTTCATATTGAACACTACTTGTATCAATACTTACTTTTGCAGCATATTTCTTGAATGGTTCAGGCAAATTTGAAGAATACAATACAGTCAAGTTTGGTTCTGGACTCGGTCCCATATTTTCAAGTGTATGCAAGAAACGGAAACAAGTTTTAGTAACCATACTTCTTCCATCCATACCTAAACCACCAACATCAAGTGTTGCCCAAACTGGATCTCCTGAGAATAATTGGTTGTAGCTAGGAATTCTGGCAAACTTAACCATTCTAAATTTCATAGTCACATGGTCAACAATTTCTTGAATATCACTTTCTGTGAAGACACCATTCTCTAAATCTCTTTCAAAATAAATATCTAAGAACGTTGAAATACGCCCTACTGACATAGCCGCCCCATTTTGTGTTTTAATAGCAGCTAAATATCCAAAGTATAGCCATTGTACTGCTTCTAATGAGTTTTTAGCAGGCTGAGAAATATCATATCCATAGCTTGCTGCCATAATTTTCATTTCTTTTAACGCCTTGATTTGTTCAGCCAATTCTTCACGCTGACGAATTACATCATCGCTCATTGTTCCATCGCCACAATATGCGAAATCTTTTTGTTTCTGCTCAATTAAATAATCAATACCATAAAGTGCAACACGACGATAATCCCCTACGATACGTCCACGACCATATGTATCTGGTAATCCTGTAATGATTTTGTTACGACGTGCTAAACGCATTTCTGGTGTGTATGCACTAAATACAGCATCATTGTGAGTTTTATGATATTTTGTGAAGATTTCATGTAATTTTTCACTTGGTTTGTATCCATAAGTTTCGCATGCCTCTTCACTCATACGAATACCGCCATAAGGCATAAATGCACGTTTTAATGGTTTATCTGTTTGTAAACCGACAACCTTCTCCAAATCTTTATCTAAATATCCAGGGCCATAAGCAGTTAGACTCGAAACCACTTCTGTTTCCATATCCAATACACCGCCTTTGGCACGTTCTTCTTTTTGTAGTTTTTGAAGCTCAGCCCATAAAGTATTTGTCGATTCTTTTGGACCTTCTAAAAAGCTTTCATCACCATTATAAGGTTTGTAGTTATTTTGAATAAAATCTCGAACATCTACCTCATCCTGCCATTTACTGCCTTTAAATCCTTGCCATTGTTCTTTCATGATTGCCTCCTTCTAATGACAGTTAGTTAAGACTAACATTTATTTAAAGTTTACTATGATTCCTTCGAGCAGTCAATTAAAAAGACCCACCGAAAAGACAAAGTAAACTTGCCCAGACGGTCGGCCTATAACATCATACTTCATGTGGTAACTCCACTTCCGTCAGTCATATGATAGTCAAATCATAACAAAGAATTATTAATTACGCAAGCGTTTTCCCTAGGGTTATTTAAGATTTTAAAGTCTACTTAAAGTACACTTTCAAAGTATACTTTTATGTTGTGCTTTAAATTCAACTATTCGCCATTTGTGATATGTTCAATGTATAGTGGAAATAGTAATATTTTAGATGAAAGGAGGTCAGTTATGGATACAAAAAAGATAGGAACCTTTACCTCAATGAATCGCAAGAAAAAAGGGTATACACAAGGGCAGTTAGCAGAAAAATTAGGTGTGACAATTGACCCTTTCTTAGCCGAAGAGTCCGGAAAGCAGGGGAACCAGAGTGATACCGATGAGGGCCACGCCGTCACCGGCCATGAGCTGCTTCATACCCTGAGACTTTGCTTATGTGTGATAAAGAAGCAATAGAAGTGCAAAAAATTTTGCCGTTCCTATCCGACACTTGGCCATTGTGTCGGATAGGTCGGGCGGTTATTCGGGCAAGTCAATCTTGCCGACAAAGCTGTAATAAATCTCAATGTCCTGCCTGCGGGTGCCGTTCTCATCATAGCTGCACTCATGCACCACAATTTTCTCGATCATTTCCCGCAAGAGAGTGGGGGTCAGTTCTTCAAAGGCAAGGTGCTTGCGGACAATGCCCATAAATTTCTCGGCGTTGACGGTAGCTGCCTGTGACTTGTCCAGTTCGGCTTGCAGGGCGGCGGCTCTCTTTTTCAGCTCCGCTTGCTCGGCTTCGTAGTCAGCCGACAGTTCCATGAAACGCTCATCGCTGATTTTGCCGTTTACATTGTCCTCATACAGCCGCTTGATAATGCGGCTGATTTCAGAAATGCGTTCCTGCGCCTGTTCAAGCTGCTTGATGGCTGCGGCGGTCTTTCGCTTGCCGCCGATCTCGTTCTGCTGGACAAGTAGTTTCACAAACCGGCTCTCATGCTTGGCTGCGTATTCGGTCACTTGCCGGAGATTTGCCAGGACACCAGCGGTCAACAGATCGGTGCGGATAAAGTGCGCCGTACAGTTGCGGGTGCGCTTCTTGTAGCTGCCGCAGATGTAGCAGTCCTGTTTGCGGTCTTTGTTCTGATACCGCTGCTGATACAGCACATGGCCGCAGTCGGCGCAGAACAAAATCCCGGAGAACAGCCCCACTTCATCGTAGCGGTTCGGGCGTTTGCGCTGTTTGCGTAACTCCTGCACCCGTTCCCATGTTTCCTTGTCGATGATCGGCTCATGGTGGTTCTCGAAAATGGCCTGCTTCTCGACGGGGTTCTCTATGCTGTGCTTGACCTTATAAGAAGGCTTTTCCGTTTTGAAGTTCACCAGACATCCGGTGTACTCTCGGTTTTCGAGGATATGAACGACGGTGTTGGTCGCCCATTTGCACTCATAGCCTGGGTGATAACGGCGGGTGCTGCCTGTCCGCTGATATTCCAGCGTCCCCGGTGTGGGGATTTGCTGCTCCGTCAGCATACGGGCAATCTTGGTCGGGCCGTTCCCGGCAAGGCAAAGCTGGTAAATCTGCTGCACCACCGGGGCGGCTTCCTCGTCTATAATAAAATTCTCGTCCTCGTCCATCACATAGCCGTAAACCGGCTTGCTGGTAACAGGCTTGCCGCTCATGCCTTTTGACTTTTTCACTGCCTTGATTTTCTTGCTCGTATCTCTCACCAGCCATTCATTGAACAGATTTCGCAGCGGGGTAAAATCGTTGTCCATGCCCTCGCTGGCACTGTCCACATTATCGTTGACAGCGATAAAACGCACACCCTTTTGAGGGAACAGCATTTCCGTGTAAAACCCTACCTGCAAGTAGTTTCGCCCTAACCGGCTCATGTCCTTGACGATGACCGTACCCACTTTCCCGGCTTCAATGTCCGCAAGCATGGCTTGAAATCCGGGCCGCTGGAATAATGAGGTGTGATAGCGATAGCGGCAAAAAGCTAATAAAATCAATGGTTTTG
>OLSO01001693.1_pt1 | contig 15750 bp, 12 predicted proteins | sample 1672441 | NCBI WGS metagenome assembly OLSO01 (sample SAMEA3136686, study PRJEB25190) | human gut metagenome | biome: human gut; feature: human-associated habitat; material: faeces | place: Austria | collected 2013 | reverse complement strand
CTGCCTTCTGTGCCGCTGCATCTTCCGCTGCCTTCTGTGCCGCTGCATCTTCCGCAGCCTTCTGCGCTGCTGCCGCTTCCTCTGCTGCCTTCTGTGCCGCTGCATCTTCCGCTGCCTTCTGTGCCGCTGCATCTTCCGCTGCCTTCTGCGCCGCTGCCTCTTCTGCTGCCTTCTGTGCTGCGGCCGCTTCCTCTGCTGCCTTCTGTGCTGTAGCCGCTTCCTCTGCTGCCTTCTGCGCTGCGGCCTCTTCTGCTGCCTTTTGTGCTGCGGCCGCTTCCTGCGCTGCTTTTTCTTCTGCTGCCTTCCGCGCTGCGGCCTCTTCTGCCGCGGCCTGCTCCTGCATTGCCACGATTACCGCATCATCCGTCAGATCACCTGCGGTTGTTACCAGACAGCTCTGTCCGATCATGGCCACTGCCAATAGCGCAGACACCATCTTTTTGAGCCTCAACCTCTTCCTCATAGTGTATCCTCCTTTTCTTCAGTGAGATAGCCTCCCGTTCTTTTTCATAATCAATTCACTGATTTTTACTTGATATTAATTCTATCATATGGCGGTCACATTTCGGTCACATTTGCGTTTTTTCAAAAAAAATATCCCATCTTTTTTTATGATGGGATATTTTCCGTCATTCTATTTAATTTTCTGACTATTTTAATCTGGTTAAACACACTATTTGGCGGTTTTCTATAGAAGCATCTGGTACGTAAAGCGGACATTCGCAATCCATCCCTGCAGCTCTGCTGACAGGGCCTAGCTTCGCTACTTGCTCATGAACGCAGTCGCTTCGCGATCTGTCAGTGGGAGCTTTCAACTCCCACTGACATAAGCATCCCCCTCACCCGCCGCTTAGTGCTCCGCGCACTTGAAGCGGGGGAATGCTTATCTGTGTTCACATCCTTACTCTGCGACTTCCACCAGCTCGATCCGGAAATTCAGCTCCTTGCCTGCCATCTCGTGATTTGCGTCAAACGTGATCGTTGTCTCATCACGGCTCACCACGGTCACCGGAAATGGCTGACCACTCGCGCTCGTCAGGTAGACCTGCTGTCCTGCCTCAAGATTCTCTGCTCCCGGCAGCTGGGCAAGCGGTACTGTAAATACGTTCTCCGGATCCGGCATGCCGTATGCCTCTTCCGGCATCAGATGGATATCGATGATCTGTCCGACTTCCATGTCCTTTACCGCTTCATCAAACCCTTTGATCATCATGCCTGCACCACAGACAAACTCCAGCGGCTCACCGCGATCATAAGAAGAATCAAATTTTGTTCCATCATTGAAGGTTCCTGTGTAGTGTACTTTGCATGTCTTGTTTACGTTGCTCATATGCTTTCTCCTATCTTTTCATTATTTCATTCCAGACATCTGTTCTATCATAAGATAAAAGCAACATTTTTTCAAGAATGCCCCGGCATTTTTACTTCGCAAGCACCGCGGACAGCTGTATTTCCTTCTCTGCTCCATCCAGGTCAAAGCTTCCGCCATCTTCCACGGTCATATGCACTTCATACAGGGTATCCGCTTCCAGTGTATCTGGTAAACTGCCATCTTCTGTCTGGATATGCCACAGCTCAGATGGTACCTCCTGCAGCATGCCATCTGCTCCATATGCATACAGGTGCAGGTCGCCTGCCGTGCCGGACAATCCGTTCATCCGCAGCGCCACTGTCGTATTCGGATGTACATTTTCCACCGTCACCGTATTCAGCCAGCCCATGACTGTTCCAACGCCTCCTGCTGCCTCAAAGTCTTCCTGACTCAGCACATTCCGATTGGCCAGATCGAGGTCAACTTCCCGGTATGGCATCTCCGGCAGATAGACGAAGCGATCCTGCAACCGCAGAAGCTCCAGATAGCCGGTCGGACAGTACAGCGCATTTCCGCTGTCACCGGCGTACATGCCGATCGCCATATTGTTATAGCCGTATTTATTTGCGATGTCCATCGCAAATACGGTCTCGCCGGTCTCGAAATCCAGCACAATATACTGCCACATGCCGGTATTGATATCCTGTACGTAGCCGTAGATGTAGCCGGTCGCCGTCGAGAGCTTCATCATCGACGTATCCCGCAGATCATCTCTGCACCAGATGCTCTTCATCTCATAACCGTTCTCTGTCTTCACGGTGTCGACACGCTCTACCCCCGGCATAATCATCTTATTGCCCTGTCTCAGCCAGTTGATATCGTAAATATTCGCATAGCTCTGGATCGAGGAATCGCTGTCGGCATTGCCAAGCTCTGCGCTTCCCGCGCCGAACCAGTTGCACACGACCGTGCTGACGGTGCCTTCCCCGTCGTCGTATACGATCGCGGAGTTTTCCACCGATACCTGCACTCCCTCCGGAAGCTCATCGAGCACCGGCAGGCTTGCGACCTTCTCACCGGTCTTCATATCCAGCGCAATCAGATTCACCGGATCCTGATTGTCCGTAAACATCACAAGATCCTTCGTCAGCGACGGGGAGCATCCGCTGCCCCAGGCCAGGCCGCCTCCGGTCGTCTCATCGCCCTCTTTGCTCTCCTTCGCCCCGATGCTCTCATAAGGCGTGCTCCATGCGACCTTTACACCCTCATCTGCCTGCAGCAGATAGCAGTTCTGATTCGTCAGGATCACCGCACCGTCTGCCGAAGCCGCAATGCCATTCTCCGCGCCTTCGCCCGGTGTCAGCTCCTGTACAAATACCGCATCCGACAGATTTGTCTCTTCTCCGTTTAAGATGGCATCAATTGCCGTCCGTGAAATATAGCCGATCGCGCCCTGCTGCTGCCGGTCCGGATAAATCCTGAACCCTCCGGTCGCAAACCACAGGTTCCCCTCATAGTCAAATACGACCGCCAGCAGATTCTGATCCAGCGTCTTTCCGAGCTTCTCTTCTGCCGCTGCTTTGATATCGATATCCAGCACCTTTTCAAATTCCGGCAGCACATTGCCATCCTCATCCGTCGCTTTCAGCATCAGGACATGATTATTACTCGTCGGACATACGATACGGTTGCTCTCATCAACAAACGAGTACGAGCTCTGGATCACATAATCGCCCGTATCATGCTGCTTCGGTGAAAAATATCCTTCTGTCGTCGTCTCATCCGCATTGATATCCCGAATCGCCAGACCACCGAGCAGCGGTACGATGGCATGTCCGTACGTATCAAAGAAAATCGCCGGTGAAGCGTTCGCATTGACTTTCTCATAGGAAACATTGATCTCCGGATAAATCGCTACCGGCAATACTGAATCGGTCGTGTCTGTATTGTAACCATCGTGGTGGATGTTTGTATCTCCGGATGCCATATACGGATTTGCATCGACTGCTTTTTCTGCAAGTGCTTTTATCGGCAATGCAGACGCCGCTTCTGCACTTACCGGAAGGCTGCACGCCATCGCGCATACGGAAGCAATCGTTGCCAGCATCTTTTTATTTTTCTTCATAGTTGTTCTCCTTTCTGTGTCACAAACATCAGCTGAAGCTGATCGAAATTGCACACCAGCTCTTGCGTGCATTCGATTTAACTATAAAAAAAAGCCGTCCCTTTTTCAATATATCTGGCACGAACGGTAAGAATCCGGCACAAATCGTTACGTCCTGTGATATACTGAGGATGTTGATACGAAAAGGAGGATTTTTAAGTATGAACATTGCTATTGTTGACGATATCGCAGCGGAGCGTGCCCTGCTGCGCAGCCGTCTGGAACGCCAGCTGTCCAGGCGAAACATACAGGCAAATCTGCTGGAGTACGACACCGGTGAAGCGTTTCTCTCTTCTTGTGCAAAGCTGAAGTTTGCAGTTTTATTTCTGGATATTTATATGGATGGGGTAAATGGCATCGAGACCGCAAAACAGTTTCGGAGCATGGACACACACTGCCTGCTGATCTTTACAACTACCTCCACAGACCACGCGCTGGAAGGCTTCCGTGTCCGCGCCATGCACTATCTGGTCAAGCCATATACAGAAGAGATGATTTCCGACCTGATCGACGAAATCCTTGCCCGCCTTCCATCCACGGAAAGATACATGACATTGAAGCTTAACGGCACTGAGGTGCCGCTTCCTTTTTCCAGCTTTATCTACGCGGAACATTTTTCCCATATGATCCACATTCATACCACGCAGGACGCTGTACTGACCGTCCGCCAGTCCTTCCGGGACTTCACAGCTCCGTTAAAAACGGACGAACGCTTTTTCCTCTGCAGCCGCGGAACCGTCGTGAACCTGGCGCACGCCGTCGACTTTGACGGAACCGTATTTCAGCTTGATGACGGCAGTCGCGTCTCGGTCAGCCGGGATCTTAGCAAATCTGCGCGGCAGACGTTTATGAAGTTTCTGTTCGAAAAGGAGGCAAAACTATGAGTGCGATCCTGGGCCCGACGCTGGAGCTCACCGTCCTGCTTCCCGGCATGCTGCTTGCCTATCTCCCGGTGATTCCCTGTCTGAAGCAGTCTCCGCGAAGGCTGGCTGCATGGCTCGCCCCACTGCTCCTTGCCCTTTGTATTTTGGGCGGCATGCTCTGCCGTGCACTGGAATGTCCGACACGCCCGGTGCTTTTTGCCCTGTTACCGCCTGCCATGATGCTGTATCATAAGACACTTCGCATTTCTCTTTGGAAATCGGTCAGTATCTTTCTGGCGGTCTGTGCGGTCTTTGCCTGCGTCAACAGCTTCTGCCGCGCGATCAACGCCGTGCTTGCTGTCGGTCTGCCTCCTTCCCGGGCTGCTCTCTGGTTCCAGCCTGCCGCCGGGATTTTATATAATGGCATCTGTCTTCTGTTTCTGCTTGCCGCCTGGTATCCGGCCACACACTCTGTCCGGATGATGATCGAGGATCAGAACTTTGCTCAGACCTGGTATATTTTCTGGATTCTGCCGATGCTCTTTATCGGTCTGAATATATTCATGGTTCCGACCTGTCACGATACACTCTATACGGGTCGGATTCTGCAGATCTACATCGTGCTCAGCCTGATCCTTCTGGTGATTCTCGTCCTGTTCTACTCCATGTTTCTGCTCATGGCAAACAGCCTGAACCGAAACGCCAGACTGCAGCAGGCGAATCATTTTCTCCTGCTGCAGCAGACGCGGTACGACAGCCTCCGCACCGCCATCGAGGAAGCCAGACAGGCGCGACATGATATGCGCCATCATTTTCTTCAGTTGTCCGCTCTGGCCGAACAGGGCGACATCGAAAAAATAAGAACGTATCTCGCCGGTGCTACGAGTAAAATTCCGAACCTCACCGTTCCTTTTTGTGAAAATCAGGCTGCAGACAGCGTGGTAGGCTACTACTGTGCGCTTGCCGGGCGGGCTCAGATTCCGTTTTCCGCACAGATCGACCTGCCCGCCCGGATTCCTGTGGATGAAATCGACATGTGTCTGGTGCTCTCCAATCTTCTGGAAAATGCGCTGGAAGCGAGCCTGCGCATGGAAAGTGGCCGGTACATCCGCGTGGAGGTATCCTGTCATTTTACACACCTGCTCTTAATTCAGGTCGAAAATGCGTTCGCCGGAACGCTGCAGGAGACAAACGGCATCTTCCGCTCCTCCAAACGCCCGGATGACGGCATCGGCATCCAGTCTGTCCGCCGGATTGCAGAAAAAAACGGTGGAGACTGCAGCTTCACTCACGAAGCTGGCGTCTTCACCGCACGGATTATGCTAAGGTGTACCTCCATCTGAATCCGTTTTAAAGTTCCTCTTTATGGCCTGTCTGTCTTTATTTCACCGTCACCTTGCAGGTCTTCACTACAGATCCGCTGCGAACGGTGATCGTCGCCGTTCCCTTGCGGATACCTTTGACCACACCCTTCGATGTCACGGTCACAACCTTCTTATTTGAAGACGTATAGGTGATCTTCTCATCGGTATTCTTCGGCACTGCTTTCGCCTTGATCCTAAATGTCTTACCTTTCGATACGGTCTTTGTCTCCGGAACGCCGGTAAGGTTAGTCTTCTTTACTCCGGTGACCTTTACCGTGACAACTGTTTTCTTTTTGCCGGACCTGATCGTGATCTTCGCGGTGCCGACCTTCTTTGCCGTGATCACTCCCTTTGCATTGACGGCAGCCACCTTCTTATTGGAGGAAGCGTAGGTCACCTTTTCTTTGCTCGTCACCGGCGCTACTGTGACAGTGGATGCCAGCTGCTTATAGGTGCTTCCCTTTACCATCGTCAGTTCTTTTGCTGTCGTCGTGATCTTTGTCGTCCTGACTGCAGTCTTCTGCACGGTCACCTTGAAGGATTTTTCTCCAGTGCTTGCAAGGTATACCGTGACAGTCGCCGTACCTGCCTTCTTGCCTGCAGTCAGCTTAAAGGTACCATCGCTCTTTACGTCTGTTACCTTTACGACCTTCTCATTGCTGGAAATTACCCTTACCACGGAATCACCGACTGCAAATCCGCTCGCGCGGAACGCGGTCGTCGACTGGCTGGTCTTCATCTTCAGTGAAGAAGCCGTCAGGGAAATCGTCGGTGTCAGCCTTGCCACTGTACTCTGTGACTTCAGTATCGTGCCACACACGCTGCAGTGGCTGCCCTCGGTCTTTCCTTCCGTCAGAACCGTTGCTGCAACTGCTGCATCGGTGACTGCCTTGTGGCCGGGGACCGGGATAGTCTCAGTCCTGGTTGCCTTGCAGGTACTACAGGTGTAAGTACGAATTCCTGTCTCTGTGCAGGTCGCTGCCTTCGTAACTACACCTGCATCCCAGGTATGACTGCCTGTCGCCGGGATTGACTCAGCTCTTACTGCAGCACAGGAAGCACATTTTTCCGTCCTGCTTCCTCCTGCCGTACAGGTCGCTTCTTTTTCTACACTTACCGTCTGCCAGGTATGGCTGTGGACTTCCGTAGTCACACCAATATCATACTCTTTTCTGGTAAGTGACTGCCAGTTACCGTCTGCATCTTTTTCCATTCCGCTAAGCCCGATCCACGTAGATGCACCGCTCGTTCTGGTCAGAGTCTGCGTTCCGCCCGGAAGCTCCTGCAGTGTCCACGCTCTTGGATCATAGTCATACTCCAGCGGACTGTTCTCATCATTGCGACCTGAATCGACCCAGATTTTGAAATTGTCTCCGGAAAGCTCCGTCCAGCTTCCATTCTCATACCGGCGCATCTTCAGTCCAAGCTTAGAGATATCAATGACTTCACCAATCGCCGGATTCATCTTCAGCTCCTGCGGCGTCAGCATGGTGTTCGTAACAGAAAAAAAGAACTCCTTAATAAATGCTTCCTGATAGATACCGTTTTCATCCGGCAGCCAAACAGTACCTACAAAGATCAGATTCTGATCTTCTCTCGGCATGCCTTCTTCTGACCGGATCAGAATTCCCTTCCCGTCATCAGCTACTGCGACCGTACCGTAATCCGGCTTTTCCAAAATATCCAACTTATAATCCGTTACCGGTGCGAGGTCCTGCTTCGTACACAGCTCTGTCCGGATCGTCATTTCACTACCCGGCAACATATCGCCATTTCCGACGGTGCCATCATAATGCACGGACATGACATACGGGCTGTCATCCTCCCATATATGGCCGTCATACTTATGATCACCATCGTCGCCGTCATCACCATTCTCATCATCCATATAATACTCACGTTTTGCAACCGGCTGCCACTCGTCATCTTCCCCTTTTATCTCAGCCGTCAGAGCAAACCATGTCGGATCTGAACCGATTCTTTTCAGAGTCAGCTGCCCATCTTCTGAAGCTTCTTCCAGACTCCATCCTGCTTCATCATAATCATACCATCTTTCACCCTCATCCTCCCAGGAATCGATCACAATCCTGTAATCCTTATCTGGTACACGGATAGGGGTTTCATTTTCATACTGAACAAGATACGGATGCAACGCATCAATCAGATTAATACTTTCTCCTTCTTCCACATGAACGGCATTTCCATCTTCATCAATCCATTTTTCCGGCATAAGCACATACGAACTGACAGTGAAATAAAAAGTCTCCTCTGTCACTTTTTTCCCATCTACCAGAACATTTACAGAAAACGCAAAGTCTCCTGTTTTATCGTGGGTATTTACAATAATATCCGTGCCGTCTACTTTGCAATCCGCCATAGCTTCCGAATTTTTTGCAAGCTCCAGCGTATATGCCTCTACCGCTTGCCAGTTCTCATTATCCGTCCATCCCAGCTGCGTTTTTATTCGCACCTGGCTTTTGGGCAGTATTGATTGACTTCCCGTAGTGCCTTCGCAGTCATATCCGAAATCATAATGCCACTGCGCGCCGTCATCCTCATCCCCGTCATCATCCAGCACTTCCACGCCTTCCACCGTGACTGAGTTTTCATCCTGTACCTCCGGCAGCTCCATATTGGCGGCCGCATCTGCGCTTTCCGGTGCTTCTGTTTCCGATGCAGCCACGACATTCTCCTGCTCTGCCATTTCTTCATCGTCCAGAACGTCCAGTGCCGCTTCGCTGTCATCCAACACATTTTCCTGCTCCAGCCCATCATCAGTCAGCAATTCTTCTGCAACTACCGGCTCTGCCACGCCCATACCCTGTGTCAGGGTCAGAGTCAGCGCCAGCAGCAACGCTATCTTTCTTCGTTTCATGTAATTCCCTCCGTTTTCTTCTTATGTACTTTTCAGATTGCATCTCAATCAGCATAAGAGAACGCGAAGCCTGAAACAATTACCTGACAGCATAGTAAAGAAATCTATTTAAAAATTGCCTTCGCCGTATCAATCGGATGCCCGATTTTATTGTCAATGTCCACTTCATTTTCAGAGAAGACGCTCCCTGCAAAATCAAGCACCTCATTTCCGGGCAGGCTGTCGATGCAGACCGCCGTACCATTTCCAGTAAACGTATTGTTCAGATACAAAGGTGCTGTGCCATAGGAAGCGCTTGTACAGAATTTCAGCGCCGTCCCGTTATTGGTAAATGTACAGGTATCTGCGCTGATCCATGCTCCGTTCTGCGCAATCGCTGCGGTATCCCAGCCGTCAAAGCTGCAATCGAAAAGCAGCACTAAACAGTACGCGTTCAACCCGATTCCGGACTCTCCTGCAAAACGGATGCCGGACAGATCTGCATAGTTGCCCTTGAGTCCTCTCATGCTGACCGTTCCGGTAAAGGTAGTCCCAGCATCCCCTTCCGTGCTTCCGTAAATGCCAAACACATGATTGCCAAAGCTGATCTCCCCGTCATAGGTGACCGCCGGAAGATGCAGATACACCGGTGTATCCGATGGAACCTCCTCCTCGATTGATGCAAGCAGCGCATTCAGTTCCTCCGTTGTCTCCATCGGCGTATCTTCCGCAAAATAAGTGACCGCCGCCTGTTTCTCGATCGTAAGCCGCGTACTGAGCGAAATCGTATCACCATTTTTCATCGTCAATTCCCATAGTATATCATTCGTGCCACTGTCAGCTGAATAATAAACATCTGAGGTATATGCCGCGTTCGGAAAGCTCGCATTATAGACCGGCTCAACATACTGCATCTTTTGTGAACCATCCTGCGGTACCGCATCTACCCTGCATGATGCGACCAGATCTGTGAACTCCTCGCCTTCCAGCGTCCCGCTCTTTTCATCAAAGACATACAGCTGGCACGGAAGTGCACTCTCCATGCCTTCCGCTATCGTATCCGTCCGCTCACCCTGTGCATGCCCGGTCACGCCGTCTCCCTCTGAGAATGACAGCAGGAGCTTGTAGGATTTATCCTTTCCGGGATAAACGATCTGTGCACTGCCTTCATACACCCTGGGTCTGTGGTACATAGATATCGCCGCCCCTGCGGAGGCCGCGATCACAAGCACAGCCAGCCCCATCGCCGCTTTTCTTTTCCACCGCCGCGGCGCCTTTATCTCCTGCTTTTCCATCTGCACTGCCGTACAGTGTGGACAGAAGGAGGCATCTTCCGGCAGCAGATGCCCACATTTCACACAGTTTTTACTCATACCCGCTTCCCCCTATAAAACCTCCATCAGATGAAGGATATTTTTATATCTTTTGGATGGGTTTACCATCGTGCAGCGCTGCACGATCCGCCCCATCCGGCCAGATGCCAGCCTCCGTGACGGATGCTCACCCGTCAGCATGATATTGAGCAGCACACCGAGCGCGTAAATATCTGCCCGTCCATCCGACTGAGAAAGTCCATACTGCTCCGGCGCTGCGAACCCGGTCGTCCCCAGTATCTGCGTATCCTCTCTCATTGCATTTTTATAGACTCTGGAAGCATCAAAATCAATCAGGACGGCTTCCTGCCCTCTGATGATAACATTATCCGGCTTCACATCACGGTGCACCACACCCATGGAGTGCAATACCCATAAGGCCGAGCACAGCTGCCTGGTGATCCGCTTCGCCTCCGCCGTCGCAAGCAGACCGCCCTTTAAGATCTCTCCAAGCGTATCTCCCTGTATGTACTCCTCCAAAAGAACCGTCTGCCCGTCTTTTTCCCCCACATCCATAATCTGCGGCAAATTGGGGCAGGAGACTGTAAGCAACCGCTCGTAGACCTCACTGCTCCCATAAAAGTGTCTGAAAATATACCGGGTACCGCTCTCCCTGTGTCGTACAAGCGATACCTGGCCCCGTTCGCTTTTCTTTATCAACCTGACCGTATCATATTCGTTACGGACGGCCTCCAGAAGGCTGTCATAAATATCCATGCTTTCAAACCTTACCCTTGTTTTTATGTATCCATATGCGGTGTGCATATTGCTTTTCAGAATTATTTATAGTTTAATATATAGAATGATCCCTGGTACCATAGCTTCACAACTCAATCCATCTATTGTAACCTGCTAACTATAAATAAGCAAACCACAGCTCTTACATTATAAAATTTCATGTGCAATCTTGTAAGAATCTGCACAAAGTAAAAGCGATCGGTTTGCCAAAGGACACAACATATGAAAAATAAAAATACAGACGGTCTGCGCCAGGAGCTCATGGACTCTCCGGATCTGACGCAGTTTTTATCACAAAATGAAGAACTGTTCGCAAATAAAAGCGTTGCAGAGCTGTTAACCCATCTCTTTGAAAAAAAACATATATCAAAGGCCGCGCTTGCCAAGCAGGCTGGTATGAGTGAAATCTATCTGCACCAGATCTTTGCCGGCAGACGGACACCTTCCCGCAATCGTCTTCTCTGCCTGTGCTACGGCCTTGAGGCCAGCATTGAGGAGACACAGGAACTGTTACGGCTCTGTGGGATCGCCGAGCTTTATCCGAAACGGAAACGCGACGCTATCATTTATTATGGTCTGCTCCACCGGCTCGATCTGTTCACAATCAATGACCGCCTTTTTGATGAAAATGAAGATACCCTGTGCTGAAAGCACGGTTAGCGTTTTGCTTTTTATTCCCGCACTCTATCTTTCTTTTACTTTTTTATACTCCGTTTCAATACCCGAGATTAATGTTTTCATTGTATACTCCAGTATTTCGTTCCCGAACGCTTCCGATGATTCTCTGACCGGATGGCCTCCTGCGACTCCAATCAGATTACTCTCGTCCTCCTTTACCTGGCCAAAGTCAATCAGCTCCGGCCGCACGGCCATTACGATAGAGGTCTCATTCGCCCCGGCATGGTCATTCTGATATCGCAGCCTCTCATCTTCTGCAAACGTCCATGCTGTCAAAATGCTCAGGCCAAATTTTTCTTCTGCCTCTTCCTTTAGTTCCTGAAATGCTTTTATCGACGGACCATGCCCATGTCCGACAACAATACGGACTCCTACCCTAGAAAGCTGAGCAAAAATGCTGCGCAGGTAATTCTGAAACAGCTCCTTTTCCATCCAGTAAGCACTGCCTTTCATCTGCTGAACACAATAGGTATTCAGTGCACCTTCCGTATTAATATCCATTCCATAAAACGATTTTCCGCCGTCATGAAATACACGATCAGGTCCCATAAACAGCATTGGAAGTACCACACCGCCGATTTTTTCCGCCACCCGGACAAACAGTTCTTTTGACTGGATGCCGTCGGCTCCAAGAGGCATATGTGGTCCATGCCATTCCAGTGTACCAAGCGGCAGGTAAGCAACCGGCATCTCCTGTATTCTCTGCACCAATTCTTCTGGAAGTAATTCTTCATATAATACTTTTCTCATTCTAATCCCCTTATCCTTTTCGGTTTCATTTTTTCCTGTTTTTCACAACGACCAGGAACCCTCGCTAATCTCTGTAAAGTCTTGAAGCTTATACAGATAATGTGTTCTAGCACAACCATCCACATTATACTACCGGCAAATCGCATGCACAAGACTTCGGTTTCGAACGCAAATCACATGATGTTGGGTTAAACAACCTCTTTTTTCATCGCTTTATAGCCAATCAACACGGTCCATACATATGCACATGTTTTAGGAATCATCAGCATACCTATCATTGGTATTACATCAGCCCACAATACAACCGGAATATAGAACCCAAAGCTCAAAACGATTGTCAGCCACATCCAGCGGAAAGATTTATCATTCTTTTCTTTTGCACTTCTATAGAATAAAACGATGATAAGTAATCCCATCAGTGCAAACGGAATGTTACGGTAGATTCCCCAGGAAAGAGGAGCTGCTGCACTAAGCCAGTCATTCTGAGGCATCATACACAGAGCAATTCTTAATCCGGCAAGACCATAGATCGCTGCTGTAGCTGCTTTATGGCCGTTAATCTGATAACGTTCACGCCATATATGATACAGCACAACATAAAAAATGGTCATAGTAATGGATGTTATCCACTTACCTAATCCCAGTTGTACGGTATAATTCTCAAGGCCAGTTGTACAAAGCGCTATTGCACGAGGAACCAGATGGAATGCATCCCCACTGCCTAAAAGAACAGCCATAATCCCAAACATGGTAAACTGACGGTTCCCTTTGCTTTTACGAACCATTAAAATCCCGATTGTGATTACCGAAATTAAATATACGGTATCAAATAAAGTTTCTACAATTGCCTGCATAATAAACATCCTTTCTTATTTTAGAATTTTATATTAAACTATATCCCGCCGCTAAAGCAGCTTTCACATAATTGCAACCAGATAAAATGTTAATCCATATATGAACACCGTTCATTTTGTTTTAAAAATTTTCCCACTCTATACAGTGGGAGAATTTTAATATAATGTCTTATTAACAAGCATCAACACCGATGACGGATCATAATCCTGACGAATCATTGATACTAATACCAGAGAAAATAATATATCTGCAAACTGTTTTTCCGTAAATTGCTGATCGAATACATCTGAACGGATCTTAGGATCATTCTTTAATACATTACACAATCCATTAAGAATATGTTCCCAGGTTTGCAGCATTTTCTTTTTTCCATCCGTTTTTTCATTCTTCATAAACCCGAACGAATGCAGAGAAAAGAAACCCGGAAATTGCGCATTTCCATATTCCAGCCTTTTATAAATCCATGAAATACAGGCAGTAACATCTTTAAATACACTTTCAGCTTCAGGATGGAAGAAGATTTCACGCCAAATACTCTCAATCGTATCCCCAAGCAAATCAGCCTTGGATTCGTAATAATTATAAATTGTACCAGTGGACACGGAACATCTTGACGCCACTGCCCGTATGCTTACGGCAGCCCATCCGTTTTCTTTGATCAGCTCTCGACTGGCCGCCAATATATCTTCTTTTGAAGTAGCAAGATGAGTGAACCTCACATGACTTAAGTCACATGCTTCCAGCCGCTTTAAGCGGCAGACTGAATATCGGCGGATACGCCTGTAACTTAGGAGCACGCAGTTATGCGCAGTTCCATGCCAGATATGGCATATTCCCACATTACAGGTAGTCCGCTGTATATCCGCCTGCGTTTATGCTGCCTGTAAAACCTCCATTTGTAAATAGAGCTCCTTCAGGTCCGCATAAACACATGAGGTTCTACGCTTTACTGAAGGGACTTTTGCCTCCAGCAAAGACCTTTCCGTTTCCGGTAAGGGTTTTAAAAGTTCCCGGATAAAATATCTTGCACCAATATTATACGACGCTGACAGGTCACAGTGATATCTTTTCCCTGTCCGGAATGTACAGAGACTGTAATTTTGGGGATCACGGGATACCAGCCCGGACCCATCATATGCAAGCCTGCTGGTATTCCATGCACAGACATGGGATATACGCATCCATTTCCTGTGTGCCTTGTGCCCACACCGCTTCTGGATATCCCGCTTTCTCCACAGATGCAGCTTCTGCTTCTTCTTTCCGGATATCTTCCCATGCATTTCCAGATGCTCAAATACAATCACATCTGCATGGCTCTCCTCCGCATAGCTTACGATTGCCCCTGCGATCTTCCTGCCCAGTTCTATGTTCAGGCGTTTCGTATATGCCCATCTTCCCCGTGACTGTGCAGGTTCATGAGCCCTCTGGAATCTCCGTATCCGTCCCAGTGTGCGGTACAGCCGGTCTTTTTCACCGGGAAAATTGATAAACCTTCTCCCCAGGACAGTTCCGTCTGACTGCATAACCGTACAGACCGCATCCGTATTAATCCCCAAATCCACACTGCAGATAATCTGGTCCTTTACAGACGTTTTTGTGAGGACTGCTTCTTCTGTGTACGAAAAACGCAGGAAGTACTTCCGGTGCCTTCTCTCCAGCGTCGGGGCAGAGGCCTTCCTCCCTTTCCAGTTTTTACGCAGGTACTCCATATCTGTATGACTCAAGCGTACACAAAACCATTTCCAGTCATGGCCATCGTACAGCTTCAGGTATGCGTCATCTTTCCCCTCTGCCCCTTCCCTGTACATCACATCACGGTAAAACACCGGCATGGCATGGTTTTCATATACAAGCCGTGGCCTCCCGCTTTTTTCACCGGTTTTTTCCCATAGCTTCATGCGGGATTCATAAGAAGATACACTCCCAAGTGCATGCTGAATCGCAGCCCGTCTGAGATAGGACGGCATCTTAGGATAACGAGAATCGAAATCAAAACGTGCCACATTCTTTTTCGTCGTATGCACCAGATGTTCCGCGGCATTAAACCGCCTCTTTGTATCCGGTATCCCTGCCAGCATTTCCCATGCCTGTCCATATATTTCTGTCAGGCAACGAACCGCTGACCGGTAAATCCCCAGTGTCTGGCGGATCGGGATATTCTGTTTGCATAATTCTACACCATAGCTGGATACCGTTTGCATCGCTGTTCTCCCTCCCCAAATAAGCGCTTTTCCTGTTTTAGGTGTTTACCCTTCTCTTTTCTTTTTCCTTCTGTCCCTCAATATAGGTAAGAACCTGATCCCTGCTCCTATCGCTGACCGTCACCGCGCAGTAGGATGGGTTCCACAAATGTCCGCCCCACAGCTCCTTCTTTAATTCCGGATGTACAAGGAACATCTGACGGGCGAGGTTTCCTTTCATGATTTTGATCATATCAGAAATATAGAACTGAGGTTTACAGTCCACTAGCAGGTGAATATGATCCGGCATAACCTCCATTGCCAGAATCTGAAAGTTATATTCTACGGCAAGATCCTGTAACATTTCTTTACATTCGGTATCAATCCCGTCTTTTAACACCTTTTTCCTGTACTTTGTGCACCAGACAAGATGGTACTGTAATGAATAGACATATCCTCTACCATATGATAGATCAGTTTTATTGATATTAAATATATTTTTCTCCATATAAATATTATACCATATGTATATACAAAAGTAAACATATGTTCTATTGTTTAATAAAAAAATTTGCGCGTCTAACTCATCACTGAAGTAACGAGAATGCGACGCGCCGTT
>OLSO01001691.1_pt1 | contig 15762 bp, 15 predicted proteins | sample 1672441 | NCBI WGS metagenome assembly OLSO01 (sample SAMEA3136686, study PRJEB25190) | human gut metagenome | biome: human gut; feature: human-associated habitat; material: faeces | place: Austria | collected 2013 | reverse complement strand
ATATTACGAACCAGTTTAAAGGTGTTGATAAATCTTTTGCCATTCAGGCGGGAAGCAGCCGGAGCAGGGCTGCAAACTGGGCATTGACGAAAACGGATTTGTCCGCAGCTACTATGTGGCATCCTCTGTCTGCGAAATGGGGATGCTGCGGGTGGAACTGGAGGCGATTGACGAATGAGTGATGTAACAACGGACACCATGATGCACAGCATAGCTGCTGGCATCACCGTTGACATTGCAGAGGAAGGATTTGACCGGGTGTCTGCCCTCCTCGCCGGAATTCCCGGAGGTGCCAATCGTGCTGTAGGATCTGCGCTGGCTCGCGCCGCTGCCGCCGGAAAAACGGTGGCGAAACGGGCAGTCACGCAGGAGTATGCCATCAGCAGCAGCGAATTTTCCAACCGCACAAAGAATATCAACAACATCCAGCGGGGCAGCAATGGCGAGGTTTCTATCAACTTCGGCTACCGTGGCAGCGTCATCCCCCTTAGAGTTTTCGACACCAAGGTAGACCGCAGCGGCCGCGTTGTTACCCGTGTGAAGAAATCCAGTGCCCGACAGGCGCTGGACCACGCTTTCGAGGCGAAAATGGGTTCTCATTATGGTATCTACGAGAGGCAGGGCGAAAAAAGATTCCCGGTTAAGGAGCTTTTCGGCCCGGCTACCCCGCAGATGATGTATTCCAATGAGGTTGTCATGGACTCCATCGAGGCGAAAATGGCCTCCACATATGAGGAACGCATTGAGCATGAAATCACGCGAGTTTTGAACGGATGGGGTGTGTGATATGACCAGTGTGGTTTTGCTTGAACAGCTGAAAGCATTCACCGAGAAAATCATGTCCGACATGATTCTTCCGGTGGCTATGCAGCAAGGCGATACCGAACAGGCCTACCGTGCCCCGGAAGTTTACCTGATGCGGTTGCCTGACAGCAGGGCTGCCAAGAAAAAGGCTCCCTACATCATCCACCGGGTCATTCCGCTGGCAACGGAGCAGCAGCCTGGCAACGAGGAGTGCACGATCGTGTCTGTGCGATCTATTTTCTGCTGCTACAACCCGGACGAACAGGAGGGCGACCTTGCGCTCCTGAACATGATGGAGCGTTTCCGGGTGGAGCTGCTGAAAGTCCGCAAGGTGGGCGGTGTCGGAGCTGATGGAAAGCCCCGGTATCAGTTCACTCTCGACATTTCTCCCGACCACAAGTTGGAAAGCATTCCTTATGACGATGAATCGAAGCCCTACTATGCCGGAGAAATGATTACCTACTGGAAGCTGCCGACCGTGCAGCAAACGGAGGACATTGAATTATGGCGGTGAAAAAGACCACGGCGGAACAGCCCGCCGAAAACACCGTGAGCGCCGAGCCTGCACAGAGCAAGCCTGGCGTTTCTATTTACGTTGGCCCGTCCATTCTGGGCTACATCCAGAAAAACACGATTTACCCCTGCGCTGCTGCGGAGGCTGTAGAGCGTGATGATGTGAAGATCGCCACTGAGAAATATCCCGGTGTGGCAGACTTCATCATCAATGTGGACGAGCTGCACACCACGCCTGAAAAGGTAAAAGCACGCGGCGAGGCCGTCCTTGCATTTGCACGGATGCTCGCCAAATCCAAGTAAGGAGGAATACATACTATGGCAGATCATGGTATCAATGTCAGCCGCGCCGATACCGCCGTGGCGACACCGAACACCGCAACCTGCGGCATCCCCTTTGTCATTGGCACCGCACCGCTGTCTAAGGCGACCGGTACTGCTGCGACCGCTGGCCTCCCGGTGCTCTGCACCAGCTATGATGAAGCAAAGGAACAGCTGGGTTATGACGACGACTGGGCCAAGTACACCGTCTGTGAGGTGATGTATTATCACTTCAAGCTGTGCGCCTGCCAGCCGGTCATTTTCCTGCCCGTTGGCGAGACCGCCGAGGCTTCCGATGTGGCTGCCGCCGTTGAGCAGGTTGAGCTGTGCCTGACTATGTTCGGCATCGTGCCCGACCTGATTATGGCTCCCGGCTTTTCCAATGATGCCACTGTTGCGGCTGTCCTGGACGCAAAGGCTGGCTCCATCAACGGCATGTTTACCGGCAAGGCTCTGGTGGACATTTCCGCAAAGACCCATACCGCTGCGGTTCAGGCGAAAAACAGCGGCACCTATACCGAAAAGACCATCCTGTGCTGGCCCAACGGCACCCTCGGTGATCTGCGTTTCCACGGCTCCACCGTCGAGGCGGGCTGCCTTGCAGAAACCGATACCGGCAACGAGGGCATTCCCTATGAAAGCCCCTCCAACAAGACCGTTCACATCGACGGCCTGTGCGACGACGACGGCAACACCATCAACCTGACCTATAATCAGGCCCTTGTTGTTGATGCTGCAGGCATCTGCACCTTCCTGAACTTTATGGGCGGCTGGACCGCTTGGGGCAACCATACTGCGTGCTACCCCAAGTCCACGGATGTGAAGGACTATTTCATCCCGCTCAGCCGTATGTTCGACTACGTCACCAACACACTCATCAAGACGTTCTGGAGCAAGCTCGACAAGCCGATGAACCGTCGTCTCATCGACACCATTCTGGATAGCGCCAACATCTGGCTGAACGGTCTGGTTGGCGCAGGTTATCTGCTGGGTGCCAGTGTGGAAATGCTGGAAAGCGAGAACCCGCTGACCAGCCTGATGGCGGGCAAAATCAAGCTGCACGTCTACATGACCCCGCCCTCTCCGGCGCAGGAGATTGATTTTGTGCTGGAATATGACGCTGACTATGTGACCAGCGCACTCCAGTCCTAAAAAGGAGGCACTACAATGGCAATCGATCAGAGCGTTATCAACTTCGCGGTCTATGAGGACAGCGTGGAGTATCTGGGTATGTCGAAAGCTACCCTGCCGGATGTTACCTTTCTGACGCAGAGCATTTCGGGTGCTGGTGTCGGCGGTAACGTCGAAGCGGTCATTCTGGGCCATTTGGAGGCTATGACCCTTGGTCTGGAATTCCGCACCACCACGCCGCAGTCCGTCCAGTTGTCGGAGCTGCGCCGTCACAGCATTGACCTGCGTGTGGCAAACCAGTATGAGGATCCTGTTGCGGGCACGGTCGAGGCACGGAAGGAAAAGCATATTTTCGTGGTCGTGCCCAAATCGACCAAGGGCGGCACCATTGCCCCCGCAACGCCCACCTCTGGCTCCGGTGAGTACGCTGTCCGCTACTGGGCAACGTACATCAACGGTAAGAAGGTGCGTGAACTGGACCCCCTCAACTTCATCTGCTACATCAACGGTGTGGATTATCTGGCCGGTGTCCGTGCGGCCCTGGGCAAGTAATCCGCATATACCGTTCCGCCGGAGCTGCATTTTGCAGCCCCGGCCTATTTTTTGAGCGTGAAAGGAGCTATCCAGCATGAACGCCGTCATTGACCCGAAAGAATTTGATGCAGCTCAGGCTGCCGCTGCAAAGGCTGCTGCCGCTGCTGACCCGTATACCTACACTCACAAGCTCCAGAAGCCCCTTGACTATGAGGGCAAGCACTACGAATCCCTCACGTTCAACTGGGGCAAGCTGACCGGCAATGACTCCCTCGCCATTGAGGCCGAGCTTACGGCTCTGAATCAGCCTGTGATCATCCCCTCGATGAGTGCGGGCTACCTTATCCGCATGGCCTGCCGGGCGTGTACCGAGCCTATCGGTGTTGATGTCATTGGTGCTATGAGCATCCGGGACTACAACACCATCCGCACCAAAGCGAGAAATTTTTTGCTGAGGTCGGACTTGTAACCGGTGATGGCGGCGTGTGGCTGCGGCGACAGGTGCTTGCAATGGCACAGGTCAACTGTACGCCTGCGCCCTACTGGCTGGAAATGCCCCTGTATCAGTTCCGGCAATGGATCCGCAGCAGCAATGACCTCATTGCCGAGCGCCAGAGAGCGAGAAAGGACGGTAAGTAGTGGCTCGTAAAGAGTGGGAGCTGCTGTTCAACCTGTCCGCCAAACAGAACAGCAGCTTTTCTAGTACATTCAAGGCTGCTCAGTCTGCCCTTGTGGAAACACAGGGAAAGATTCAGCAGTTGAACAAAGTACAATCCGACATTTCGGCGTACCAGAAGCAGCAACAGGCCGTTGACGCAACCCGTCAGCGGCTTTCTGTTTTGCAGCAGCAGTACGACAACATCCAGAAAGAGATTCAGGAAACCGAGGGCTACTCCTCCGCGCTGGAAAACAAGCTGCTTTCCAAACAGGCGCAGATCGACAAGACCACGGCCTCCCTGAACACTTATGAGCAGCGTTTGGCTGCCACCGGGAATGCTCTGCACGAAGCTGGCGTGGATACCACGCAGCTGACGGCGGAAAGCGTCCGGCTGGAAACTGAGGTCGATAAGCTCAAGGATAAGCAGGTTGACCTCAAGAAAACGATGGACGAGGCCGGTGAGGGCGCAAAGGGATTCGGTGAAAAATCGGTCGAGGCGCTTGAGACGGTCGAGGCCACGCTGGCCACGGTCGGCATTTCAAAGGCCCTCGGAGAAATCCGGGATGCCTACATGGACTGCATCAACACCACAGGTGATTTTGAAGCATCCATGAGCAATGTCGAGGCACTCTCCGGCGCTACCGGCGAGGAATTGACGGCCCTGTCCGACAAGGCCAAGGAGATGGGCGCGACCACCAAATTCACCGCTGGTGAATCGGCTGACGCTCTGTCCTACATGGCTCTGGCAGGCTGGGATACCCAGTCCATGCTGGACGGCATCAGCCCGGTGCTGAATCTGGCTGCTGCCGCCAACATGGATTTGGCGCAGGCATCCGATATTGTCACCGACTACCTGACCGCCTTTGGCCTGAAAGCCTCCGACACCACACACTTTGTGGACGTGATGGCCTACGCCATGGCCAATTCCAACACGGATGTCATCCAGTTGGGTGAGGCTTACAAGGCGTGTGCAGCTACCGCTACATCCCTCGGCTACTCGGTCGAGGAAACCACCGCGGTGCTGGCTACCATGGCCAACGCTGGTGTCAAGGGCGGCGAGGCTGGCACGGCCCTGAACGCTATCTTCACCCGCCTTGCAACCAACACGAAAGAGTGCGGGGACACCCTTGCAGAATACGGTGTGCAGATTTATGATGCGCACGGCAATATGCAGAGCCTGTCCAGCATCCTCACAGGCATGGCCGGTATCTGGGACACCCTGACCGACCAAGAGCAAGCCAACCTTGCAAAGGTCATTGCCGGCACGAACCAGTATTCCAAACTGCAAACCATCATGGCCGGGTGCAGCGAGGCCGCAGCCGAGGGCGGGCAGTCTTTTGCGGACTACACCGCAGCTCTGAACGACTGCGCCGGATCTGCCGATAAAATGGCAGGCACCATGCTCTCTCTGACACCTCGCCAAAAACAGGGACCAAACGTCGGCAGCATGAACGGCAGACTGACGCTGATGCAGTCCGCAGCAGACGGCCTGAAAATCGCCATCGGTGAGGATTTGACTCCGGTGATGTCGGATTTGTACGATGTCGGCGCGGAAGTCCTGGGCTGGATGCAGGGATTTGTAGAGGAAAATCCCGGTGTGGTCAAGGGAATTGCGGCAGGAACCGTCACGTTGGGCGGCCTGGTCGGCACGCTGACTGCGGTTTCAGCTGGCATAAAACTAGCTCATGCGGCGGCAACTCTGTTCACTGGCTCTCTGGCGGGACTTGCTGGCCCGCTGACGCTTGCATCTGTGGCGATTGCAGGAACGGTTACGCTCGTCACGACACTGGCAACATCTGCCGATGCGACGGTGCCCTCTGTAAAGGAGCTGACCAGCGCCGCTCGTGACATGGGCGACAGCATGGAAGAAGCGAGCGCAAGCTACGATTCAACCCTGTCCAACATGGCAGCGACCGCCAGCGTTGCGGATCAGTACATCAGCAAGTTGGAGGCCATCGAGGCCGCCACAAATGGGAACACGGACGGAAATGCCGAATACCACGACACGCTGGCCCGGCTGTCTGTTCTGGTGCCCAGTCTTGCAGATGATATTGACCTTGAGACCAATTCCATCAAGGGCGGCACCGCAGCGCTGCGCCAGCACACGGATGCCTATGTGGCGGATGCCAAGGCACAGGCCCGGCAGGAATACCTGAACACCCTTTATGACCAGTACAACAATGTGCTGGTTGAGAGTGCTGAGAACGAAACCAAGCTGGCGACCGCGCAGGCAAAGGTGGAAAAATCCAATGCCGGCATGTCTGCTGCCTACGATAAGCTGCTGACCACCCTCGGCCTGACGGATGAGCAGTTCAAGCTCACCTACGGCACGGTGGAAGATCTGCCGTGGCGCACCATGAGCGAGGATGTGCAGCAACTGCGCACTGAGTATATGGGGTACTCGGATGACCTTGTCACTGCCCGGCGGGAGGTCGAAAACTACACCGCCGCCGTAGAACAGGATCAGGAGGCTATCAATGCCTCCGAGTCCGAGTATCAGGAGGCCAGCGCCGCAGTCGATGCCCTGAATGCTTCGCAGCAGTCCGCCGCCGACAGCGCAGACGATGTTGCAGCGCAGCAGCAGAATGTGGCGAATGCCATCTCTGATGCAGAGCTTCGGATTCAGGACATCATTGCAGCCTACAAGGATGCCTATGATGAAGCCTACGGCAGCATCAGCGGCCAGTATGCGTTGTGGGATTCTGCGGAAAAGGTCGTTTCGACCTCCGCTACATCCATCAACAATGCACTGCAAAGCCAGATCACCTACTGGGACAACTACAACCAGAACCTCGAAAAGCTGAACGAACGGGCGGCTGACATCGACGGTCTGAGTGAAGTTATCGCCAGTTTTGCGGATGGCAGCAAGGAATCCGTCAATGCGATTGCCGGTATGGCCTCGGCCTCGGATGCTGATCTCGCCAAAATGGTTGAGAACTATGCTGCACTGAAAGAAGCGCAGGATACCACCAGCGAATCTATCGCCGACCTCAAGACCGGCATGAGCAATTCTATGGACGAAATCGCCAAGACCGTAGCCGATACCGTATCGGAAATGGACATGAGCGACGAGGCCACGAAAAGCGCCAAGGAGACGATTCAGGGCTTCATCGATGGCGCATCCAGCATGATGCCCCGTGTGCAGGAAGCCTATGCCAAAATCGCCTCGGCGGCCTCTACTGCGCTGGCAGGCTCCAACGAGCGCTACAATGTCAACCACGGAATCCCCGGATATGCTGTTGGTACGGAAGATGCGGCTCCCGGCTTTGCCCTCGTTGGTGAGCATGGCCCGGAGCTGGTCTACTTCAACGGCGGGGAATCTGTTCTGACGGCCTCGGAAACCAGACGGGAGATGGAGAGCGCAAGCGTTACCCCCATGAGCGCTGAGCTGCCAGAGAGCAACGGCTCCTCCTCAGCACGCAGCACGGTTCCTATATCGCTCTCGCCGGTTTACCATATCTCAGGTATATCTGATACTGCCGAGCTGCAAAACGTCCTGAATGCCCAGAATGACAGCCTGAGAGAACTTGTCCTCGAAATCGTGAAAGATGCAGAGGACGATGATTTCAGAGGGAGGTATGCATGAGTAAAACCTATACGACTGTGCAAGGCGACCGCTGGGACAGCGTGGCCTATAAGCAGCTCGGCAGTTGCGCCTATGCTCCCAACCTGATGGCTGCTAATCCGCAGCACTTGGGCTATTTTGTGTTCCCGGCCGGAATCGTTCTGACGCTCCCGGATACCGAGACACAAACCAGCTCTACCTTGCCCCCGTGGAAGAAGGTGGTCACATGAGCGACGAAAATACCGCCCGCCATGCCGAGTGTACTGTGGAGTTTGACGGCGTGGACATCACCAGCAGCATCAAGCCCTACCTGCTGTCGCTGACATTTACCGATAATGAGGAAGATGCCAGTGACGACCTGCAGATCAAACTCCAAGACCGGGAGGGCGTTTGGATGACCGACTGGCTCCAGAAGATGCTGGACGGCGATGTGTCGGCCGCATCTTCTGATGGCTACAAGGTTGGTGACGTGGTGCAGTTCCTTGGCGGTCCACACTACAAGGCATCTACCGACAAAAAGGCAAACGGAACACCAAAGGCTGGCCCGGCCAAGATCACCATCATCAAGCAGGGCGCTCTGCACCCGTACCATGTTATTCACACGGATGGAACGTCCCGGGTCTATGGCTGGGTCGATGCCAGCGAGATCTCCGGTAAATCTGGCGGCAGTTCTTCCGGCAGCAGTGAAGGTGGCCTGAAAATCCGGGCTACCATCACGGCCTGTAACTGGCACTCTGACGGAAAGGATGAGGCGCTGGACTGCGGGGAGTTTGAGCTGGATAGCATAAACGCATCCGGCCCGCCCGACATTATCACCATAAAGGCCACGGGGCTGCCCTATACCAGCCAGATCCGGCAGACCAAGCAGAGCAAGGGCTGGGAAAAGTACAAGTTATCCGGCATCGCCAATGAAATGGCGAAGAAGAACGGTATGAAGTCCCAGTTCCTTGCGAAAAAGGATCCTGAGTATAAGCGTGTGGAGCAGTACCGCTGCTCTGACATCGACTTCCTGTCGCAGTTGTGCCATGATGCCGGCTTGTCGCTGAAATGCACAGACGGCAAACTCGTTATCTTCGACCAGAAAGAATACGAGGGAAAAGATTCTGCATGGACTGTCACCAAAGACGACAAAAGCTATATCAAGTGGAGCCACACGCTCGGCCAGGCCGGAACGCAGTATGCGTCCTGCCGGGTGTCCTATGTTGGGCCGAACGGCAAGCCCATTGAGGGTATCGCCTACGTCAAGGACTACGATGCCAAGAGCAAAACCAACCAGCAGCTGGAAGTTTATGCCCCGGTCACGAGCAAGACCGAGGCCAAAGAACTGGCTGCCAAAAAGCTCCGGTTGCACAACAAGTTTGAGCGTCAGGTTGGCTTTACCTACCACGGCGACCCGGGCAAGGTTGCAGGCCTGACGTTTGAAACCAAGAGCTTCGGGCCATGGGATGGAAAGTACATCGTGAAGCAGGCCAAGCATACCGTGACCGGCTCTGGCGGGTACACCACGCAGGTTTCCGGCCGTCATGTTTTAGGAGGGTACTGATGAACACCGCTGTTGACGTTCGCCTCGGTAAAGTCACCGATGTGAACAAAGAAAAGCGCCTTGTCCGCTGCAAATTTGAGGACACCGGCATCACGTCCGGCTGGCTCCCGGTGATGCAGCACTACAAAGCCATTGTCTATACGGAGTCAGCCGGCGAACACAATCACCAGTATATCCACCCCAGCCCCTACAACCTTGAGATCAAAACGACCATGGATGGCTCACGCCAGATTTGGGATGAGGAAGAAAAGGTCATCGGGGCGGACAACTCCACAAACCATCAGCACAAGTCCCATGTGGTGTGGTGGCTGCCGGCCATTGATGATACGGTGGTCTGCTTGTACCTCCCGTGCTTCAATGCTGATGGCTTCGTGCTGGGAGGGATTTATCCGTGATTGTCGGTTGCCTCGGAGACATCAGTTTTGCCGTGTTCGATAGCCATGTCGAGACCATCAAGAACATGGTGCAAAATGTATCTGCCAGATATACTACCCACCAGCGCGCCGGAGGCCCGGCCCTGACCGAGTTTACAGGCACCGATGCTCAAACAATTACGTTTGACATTGAACTGGCCGCATACCTCGGCGTGAATCCAACCAAAGAGCGGGAACGACTGCAAGAATGCGTCCTCAATGGGACAACGCTGCCGTTCGTTCTCGGCAATGTGGTCTATGGCAGCTATCGGTGGGTTATCAAATCTGTAAAATTCAAGACCCTGCACACAGACGCTTTCGGTACACCGACATGGATTACCGCAAGCGTTTCTTTGTTGGAATATCAGAGAGAATGAGGTGATTTTTGTGAGCAACTACTTGGTATCGGCAAACGACCTGACCACCATTTCCCTTGGGGAGCAGGATACCGTGACCAGCGTTCTGCAGAACATCGCCGTCATCCTGTCTACACCGAAAGGCACAGTGCCTTGCTACCGGGAATTTGGCATTGATATTGCGAACATTCTCGACCGGCCGGAAAATGTGGCGCAGCCTATGCTCTGCGCTGCCATCAAGGAGGCCATCGAGCGGTTTGAACCTCGTGCCACCTACATGGGGACTACTTTCAAGGAAGCCCCGGACACTCCCGGGCGGATGCTGCCCGTCGTGGAGGTGAGCATCAGTGCGTAAAACCTACGAGTTCGTGTCTACGGACATGGATGAGCTGGACAGGCTGCTTGTCGCAGGATATGAGCAGTTCTTTGGCAAAACTGTGATGCCCGGTAGCCCGGAACGGCTTTTCATTTCGTGGGTCGAAGATGCCATCATGTACGAGCGTGCCCAGAATAACTGGACAGGCTGCCAAAACTTGCCCAGCAGCGCAGAGGGCGAGTATCTGGATGGCCTGGCCGAGCTGTTCTATTTGCAGGAGCGCCCCAAGCCTACGGCGGCGACCTGCACCATGCGCTTTTACATCAGCGAGCCCCGCCAGACGGCGGTGCTGATTCCGGCCGGCACCCGTGTCACAGACGACAATGCAGCCCTGTACTGGGAAACCTCCGCAGACGAGTACGTTCCCATCGGCGCAACATACACGGATGTTCAGGTGACCTGCCAGACCGTGGGCACGGCTGGCAATGATTATGCTGTGGGGGACATCCACACCGCTGTTGACATCTACGACTACTACTCCGGCTGCTCCAATATCACGGTCAGCGCAAACGGTTCTGATGCCCCGGACGACGAGGAATTTTATGAGCTGATGCGTGACAGTCAGAGTGCATGGTCTGATGCTGGCCCAATCGGTGCCTACAAATACTTTGCAAAGAGGGTTTCCACGGAAATCGCAGATGTCGTTGCAAATTCGCCCAGCCCTGGCACGGTTTGCCTGTATGCCGTCATGAACGATGGCAGCGTGGCTGGCGAAGAAACCAAGCGTGCCATGGTTGCGGCCTGCTCACCGGATGAAATCCGGCCGCTGACGGACTATGTGATCTCCGGCGACCCGGAAGAAGTGCCCTATGATATCGACCTGACCTATTACCTGACCCGTGACGGAAGCATTTCCGCAAGTGAAGCTCAGTCCGGCGTGAATGAGGCTGTGCAGCGGTACATCCGCTGGCAGTCCGGCAAGATGGGCAGGGACATCAACCCTGACAGGCTGCGGTATCTGCTTCTTTCGGCCGGCATCAAACGTGTAGACCTCAAACAGCCCGCCTTTACTCCGCTGGAAGACGGTGCGCCATCCCTTGACCGCAACGACAAGGTTCCGCAAGTGGCAAAGTTGGGCACGGTGACGATAAAGAGCGGAGGGTATGAGGATGAGTAACCACGGCCTGACTGCTGACAACATGATGCAGCAGTTTCCGATTGCGCTCCAAAAAGACCCTAAGACGGTGGCTCTGGGACAGGCCATAGCCAAGGTGATGGAATCCCGGCAGGATGAAATCGACTCCCTGCGGATTTATACCCGCATCGACGAACTGCCCGAATGGCTGCTTGACATTCTGGCTCGTGACTTCGCCGTGGACTGGTACGATAGATCCTACACCCTTGAGGAAAAAAGAAAAACCATCAAGGACAGCTTCTATGTTCACCGGCACCGTGGCACAAAAGCGGCTGTTGAAAGAGCCATTTCTGCGATTTATCCCAATCCCAAAGTTTTGGAGTGGTTTGAGTACGGCGGCGATCCGTACCACTTCAAACTCCGTATCACGGTTGATTTCGCTGCAATCAATGAGGCCAAACATCAGCAGGTTTTGCAAAAAATCATCTGCTACAAAAATCTTCGGTCGCATTTGGACAGCGTCATTTACTACACGGAAACGGAGCCGAAAGCGTGCTATGTTGCAGCGATTCCCTGCGCCACAACGATGTCCTACACGGTTCTTATGCCGGGTGTTATCGAGCCGCGGGCAGTCAGCGCACACGCCTGCGCCGCTGGTGCGGTCAGCACAACTCGGATGAAAACGACCATTGCGCTGCCCGGAACTATCCACGCCAAGGCTGTGTCTGCACAGGCGCTTGCATCTGGCAGACCTGCGCAGACCTATGAAACCGTCACCATCAAGTTAGGAGGGAAATCGTTATGAGCTGGGAAAAATATGCATATACCAGCGCCGGTGCTGCGATGTTGTCCGAGTCCATTTCGGGCGGTGCGCTCACCATCACCCGTGCTGTAAGCGGCACGGGCACCGTTGACACCGACTTGTCCGAGGAAACGGCAGTCAGCGGTGATACCTATGAGCTTAAACTGCTGGGCATCGACACCGTGGAATATGAGGGTGAAAAAGCCCGCAAAGTTAGCATTTGGACGGGCGGTGCAGATAAGCCGTACTTCATGCACCAGATCGGTGTGTTTGGCCGCCTCAATGACGACCCGGAGGACACGCTGCTCTTTTTGATGCAGGACGATCGGGGCATCGAGATCCCGGCCATCGGTACTGCTGACCATGAATTCCAAATTGCTGTGTTGCTGGCCGTTTCGACCAAAGCCAATATCTCACTCACCGTTGACCCGCAGGTTGAAGCAATTATGCGGATGGTGCGGGAAATGGTGCTGAAGGAGATCTCACAGCACAACGATGCCCCGGATGCCCATGCCAAAATCATCACCGAAGCCACCAGTAAGGCTCTGAAAGAGCTGGAGGAATCCGGCCAGATCATGTCGGAAGACAGGGTCAAAGAGCTTATCAAGGAAAGCGGCGGCGGTGGTGGCGGCAGCTCCGGCGGCTACTATGGCAAATACGACCTGACCCTTTCTGTGGACGGCTGGAAAGCCGTATCGGACAGCGAGGGTGAAATGCCGTATGCGTATACCTACGATGCAGAGTTGGCAGACTGCACCCCTGAGCTTTGGCCCAGCGGTTCCGCAACTGCCAGCTGCTTTTCTATTTCGAACAAGGCGGGTGTCCTGAACGGGTGCGAGACTTTGAACGGTATTGTTCGCTTTTTCTCTCAGCGCATCCCGGAAGCTGATATTCAGGCAGTCGTCACTCTGTTCGGGAAAGGAGGTGGCACCGGTGAACTGGTAATTGCGACCCGTGACCGGCTGGGCTGCGTGAAAATTGGCGACGGCGTGGAAGTGACCAAAGACGGTGTTATTTCTGTCCACGCCACAGTTTCCGAAGACCAGATGGCAGCTACGGATGATGTATCCGAAATGCTGGCCGAAATCTACGACAAATAAACACCAAACAACAATTTACGGAGGATACTTATTATGGCTTACAATGTTGAGAAGCTCGCAAAGCTGGGCGCACTGAAGGCGCTGGGTCTGAAGCAGAAGGCCGTTGACGAGGCCCAGAACAAGCGCATCAAGGCTCTGGAGGATGTCGGCGCACAGGCCAACGTCTTGGAGGGCGTTAAGGTGAACGGCGTTGCCCTGGCCATCGCTGAGAAGATGGTGGACATTCTGGTTGCCACCGGCTCCAAGAACGGTAGCATTTCCGTGGCTGGTACCGATGTTGCCATCAAGGGTCTGGCTGCACTGGCCTACAAGGCGAAGATTTCCCAGTCTGACCTCGACGACGCTCTGGCTGCTGTTCTGGCTGCAAAGGCCGACAAGGCCACTACTCTGGGTGGATACGGCATCACCGACGCTTACACCAAGGACGAGATCAACGCCAAGATCAGCGCTGTCTATAAGCCCGCTGGCTCTGTGGTCTTTTCTGCGCTGCCCGCTCTGGCTGAGAATGTTCTGGGCAACGTCTACAACGTGACTGATGCTTTCACCACCACCAACAACTTCGTTGAGGGTGCGGGCAACAAATATCCCAAGGGCACCAATGTCGTGGTGGTCAAGGTCGGCGATGCCTACAAGTATGATGTGCTGGCTGGTTTCGTTGACCTGTCTGGCTATGTGGAGAAAGAAGCGGGCAAGGGTCTGTCTGACGAGAACTTCACTGCGGCTCTCAAGGATAAGCTGGACGGCATGGATACCACCATCGATAAGGCCATTGCGAACCATACGGCTACCGATGCCGAGGTGTCCGAGATGCTGGCAGAGATTTACGGCGAGTAAGCCTCTGAGATCTCATGAGTAAAGGGGCGGCGGAGAATATTCACCGCTGCCCCTTATTTTTTTATGGGAGGTGACTTCTTTGAGCAATGCGCTCACAACTTTGGATCAGCTCCGCAGCGCTGCATCCCAGTCCAGCAATGCTACCGCCAAAGTCGCATCTACCGCCGCTGCTGCACTGGAAGAAATGCACGGACTGAAAGCAGACCGGGCAACATTCGTTTCGTTCTCCATCCCTGTCACCGGCTGGAAGTCCGATTCCAGCGTCCCCGGGTATACGAAGTATATCGACATCAAGGTGGATGGTCTGACGGCGGCAGATAGCGTGGTGGTGGATGTTGTCCCGGCGAGCAGCGCAGTTGCACGAGCGGCAAATTTTGTTGCGACGGAAAGCCGTGCCGGCATCCTCCGGCTCCGTGCGGCATCGGTGCCCACAGCTGCGATTTCGGCGCAGTACCACATCATCACGGCCGCGACAGCGGCAAAGGAGGGTTAATCTTATGGCATGGGGTCCTTTTAATGCTGGTGGTGGCGGCGGTTCGTCCGGCGGCACTGCGGCAGATATTTCCTATGACAACAGCAAGTCCGGAATTTCGGCGGCGAATGTGCAGGAAGCCATTGATGCGCTTTCTGTGCTGACCCTGACGATTCAGGCCGTGCCCGCCCAGAGCGGGAGCCTGACCTATACCGGCTCCACCCAGAATCCCACATGGAAAGGCTATGACAGCAGCATGATGACGATCGGGGGCGTGACCTCCGGCATCAATGCTGGCACCTATACGGCCACGTTTACGCCCATCGGCAAGTATGTCTGGACGGACGGCACGCAGGAAGCCAAGAGTGTGTCGTGGACGATCGGCCGAGCCGAGGTCAAGAATGTGCCGGCACAGACCGGTAGCGTGACTTACAATGGCTCGGCGCAGTCCCCGTCGTGGAGCAACTATAACAGTTCTCAGCTGACGATCGGTGGCACGAGCAGCGCAACCAACGCTGGCAGCTACAGCGCCACCTTTACCCCGACTTCCAATTATAAGTGGTCGGATGGGACGACTACGGCCAAGAGCGCTTCGTGGACGATCGGCAAGGCGACCGGCAGCATTACGCTGTCCGCAAGCAGTCTGAGCCTGACCTACCCGAAAACCTCTGGCACCATCACTGTTACGCGGCCGGGCAGCGGTACGGTGACCGCATCCTCTGGCAGTACGAACATTGCAACGGTAAGTGTTTCCGGCACCACCATCACGGTGACCGCAAAGGCGACCGGCAGTGCCACTATTACGGTCAATGTGGGTGCAGATACCAACTATACTGCACCGTCCAGCAAGACTTTCACGGTGGCCGTTACGCTGGTGTCCAAAACGCTCAGCAGCAACAGCTGGGCAGTCATCAAGGCTGTCAGCGATGCTGGGCAGGGTGCAAACTACTGGTCTGTTGGTGCCACGAAGTCCGTAACCATCAATGGCAAGGTGGGCGCAACTACGATCTCCAGCTTGAAAGTTGATGCCTTTATCATCGGTTTCAACCACAATTCCGGCAAGGAGGGCGGCAACCGCATCCACTTCCTGTTGGGTAAGATCAGCAGTAAATTTGTGGGGTTGGTGGACAGCAACTATAGCAGCACGACTTCTACGTCTGGTGCGTTCACGATGAACACCAGCAACACGAACTCTGGTGGCTGGGGAAGCAGTCAGATGCGGAGCAAGGTGCTGGGTAGCGCAAGTTCTCCCACCAGTCCGACCG
>OLSO01001685.1_pt1 | contig 15807 bp, 9 predicted proteins | sample 1672441 | NCBI WGS metagenome assembly OLSO01 (sample SAMEA3136686, study PRJEB25190) | human gut metagenome | biome: human gut; feature: human-associated habitat; material: faeces | place: Austria | collected 2013 | reverse complement strand
TTCCGGTTGGATGCCGTCAGCACGGCCAGCGCCTCGTTCTTGGCCATGTTGATCTCGTCCAGCACGCCAAAGCCGCCGCACTGGGCGCAGCGATACACCGGTCCGGGGCGGAACTCCACCCGTCCGTCGACAAAGGTGTCCATGCCGATGAGGGAGGCCGCGTCCATGTTCACATGGAACGAGATGTCCCACGCGGGGCGGCCGAAGGCGGCGGAGAGGTTCTCGGCCAGCACGTTCTTGCCGGTGGCCTTGCCGCCCGCCAGCAGCAGGTTTTCGCCGCAGAGCAGGGCGGCCAGCGCCTGCTCCCACACCTCTTTGCCGTAGTAGGTAAAGGCCGGGGCCGGGATGCGGGGCCGCAGCGCAGCGTCCAGCGGATGGGCAGCGCGGTATTCTTCCACCGCAGAAAGCAGGGCCGGGTCCACGCCCTCCTGCCGCAGCGTCTCAAGAAGTTCAGACATTATACAATACACCTCGATGCTTTGCCGGTTGTTTGCAGCAAACCGGCTGCTCAGCCCTATCATAGCACAATCGCGGGCATTTGTGTAGGGGGTGTGCGGGGCAAAACAGCAAAGAGGGGCAGCCCCGACCGGGACCGCCCCTCTTCCCATGAAAAAGAAGAAAAGAAGAAATGTTGGATCTATGCGGGAGAACTGCGCCTTATCAGGCGTTCTCCAGGCCTGCCATCTGCTTGATGGACTTAATGGCAAAGGTCAGGGTACGACCGCAGGCAGTACCGCCCATGACGCAGGGATAGTTGTTCTGGAAGAAGCTGCCGGACATATCACCGGTGATATACAGACCGGGGATCGGCTCATTGTTGCTGTCCTTGGCCTGGCAGTTCTCGGTGATGGAGATGCCCTGCATACTGCACAGCAGAGAGGCACCCAGCCAGCAGCCGTAGAAGGGAGCGGTGCGGATGGCGCTCAAACGGCTTGCAGGCTTGCCGAAGTCCTCGTCGTTCTGCTTGTCGTACAGCTCGTTGTAGCGGGCAACGGTGGCTACAAAGTTGTCCTTGTCGGCACCGGTAAAGCCCATCTTGTCGGCCAACTCCTCGATCGTGTCCGCCTTCACGATCAGGCCCTCACCCTCGTACTGCTCCAGCTGACCTTCCATCATGCCGGGGATGTAACGGGTCAGTGCAGAGCAGCCGATGGTGTGGAAGCGATCTACGTCGCTGCGGAAGTTTGCATCGTGGATCATGGCATAAACATGACCCGGCTGCTGGAAGGAAGCGTGAGAAGCGTTGTCGTACTCCTGGCTCTCATTCATAAAGCGCTCGCCATGGCGGTTGACCTTCAGGAAGGGCTGGCTGCCGGGGTTGTACTGACCCACAGTGCCGGGGAAGGCCTTGCCGCCAAAGGCGTTCTCGCTGTCCACATAGCCGGCATCCACACCGGGGGCCACCAGACCACGGTCGAACAGAACGGGAGCGGGCTCTGCATCCAGATGTGCACCTGCCCAGATGGCGGCACGGATGCCGTAACCCTTGTCGGCAGGCGTATAGGAGCAGGCAGTGGTCACACTGGTGCCCAGCGGGTCCAGCTGCTCCATCATGTAGGGGTTGCCGGCATAGCCGCCGCAGGCCAGCAGCACGCCCTTGGCTGCATTGATGCGGATAAAGTGGTCATCTGCGGTGCTCTGGGCGATCACGCCGGTGATGCGGCCGTCGGCATCTTTTTCCAGCTTGGCAAGGCCGGTGTTAAAGTCGATGCTGTAGCCTTTGCTTTCAATGTACTCCTGGAACACCACGTTGCGGGGCTTTTCGGCGCTGCTGTAATCGACCTGCTGCACAGGGAACATCAGCTTGCTCTGGCTCACCTGCGTGTCATCCGGCCACTTGGCTTCATCGCCGGCGGTCAGGTTGCACACATAGTTATAAGGTTCGTTTTCCAGGATGCCGGAAACAAAATCATGCATGGCAGCGGATTCGTTGATCCAGGTCTTGACCACGCGCTGGTCGCAGCGACCGCCCATAGAACGGGAGATCTCGCTCAGCAGCTCGGCGCGGTCAACCGGAGCGATCCCTTTTTTCTTTGCTTCGCTGCTATCAATGGTGCCGTACCAGTGACGGGTCTCCATGACGGAAGAATTCTGTTCGATCAGGCGGAAATCCAGCCCGTTCTGTGCAGCATAAGCGGCTGCGCACATACCACCGTTGCCTGCGCCCACGATGACGATATCGGTATCCCATGTCTCGGTGATGGCGGCCTCGTCGATGTCGGGCTCGGTGCCCAGCCAGTCGTTCTCGTCGCCGGTGGGCAGCTGCACGCTGGAAACCACGGCTTCGCCCTTGGCCTGTGCGTAGCAGCTCTTGGCAGCCTTCATCACGGCATTGGAGGTGACGGTAGAGCCGGAAACACCGTCGATCTCGGCAGAACCGGCAGCCATCAGCTGCTCGCGCAGCTCATCGGCAGCGGCAGCGCCGTAGGAAGCAGTCTCGCCGGAGGTGTCCACTACCACATCGGTAACGGCACTGTCAGAGAAGGTCATGGTGACCTTGACGGTGGAGGAGATGCCCTCGGCAGTGCCCTCGTAAGTGCCGGGGATGTAGGTGCCGGTTGCACCGGAAGCGGCAGCGCTGCCGGAAGCAGCAGTGGAGGTGGAGCCGGAGGCTGCATTGCAGGCAGCCAGAGCACCGGCGGTGACACCGCTCATGGCGGCGGCAGCGGCGATCTTCAGAAAGCCTTTGCGGGAGATCTTGTTCATAGTGGTTTCCTTCTCTTTCTCTTCTTGTGTCTCTTTGTGATTTTTGGCCCTGCTCTGTGGAAAAATCTGCACAGAACCAACAAAAACAGTTTAGCATACCTGTGAAAAGTATGTCAATCAATTTGGGGGCACGGAACGCCTTAAACTTTGTTAAACATTTGGCGCAGGTACGGCCCGGTCAATGGAGAAAAATGCAGGCTCTGCGGGGATTTTGGCCAAAAACAATGCACGGAAACATTGCACAGGTGTTGCGGTTATGTTACAATTGAGTTGCACACAGAAGCCGGCCAGCCACGACCGGCAGAATGGCAGCAAACGCTGTCACGGAAAGGGAGATTTTGGTATGAAGGTGGCAATGATCGGGTACAAGGACTTCCCGTCCCGTTCGGGTGGTGTGGAAGTCATGGTCGGCGGGCTGGCAGCCAGCCTGGTCCGGCGCGGTTATGAGGTCACGGTGTACAACCGCGGCCTGCAGAAGGGGCACAATGTTTACACGACCGAGGGCGTGCAGGCCCGCCGCATCTTTACCTTTCAGAAGGCGTCGCTGAATGCCATGGTCTATTCGTTCCTGGCCACCTTTGACGCCCTGACGCGGGACTGCGATGTGATCCACTACCACGCCATCGGCCCATCGGTGCCGCTGGTGATCGCCAAGCTGTTCGGCAAGCACACGGTGTGCACCGTGCACGGGCTGAACTGGAAGGTGGACAAGTGGGGCGGCTTTGCCAGCGCCTACCTAAGGCTGGGCGAGCGTGTGGCCGCAAAGTATGCGGATGATCTGGTGGTGCTGTCGGAGAGCGAGTGGAACTATTTTCAGGAGAAGTACGATCGTACCGCCATCCTCATCCCCAATGCAGTGCAGATGCGCCAGCCGCTGCCCTGCAACCTGATTCGCGAAAAATACGGGCTGGAAGCCGGGAGCTACATTCTGTATGTGGGCCGCATCTCGCCGGAAAAGGGCCCGCTGGACCTGGTGGAGGGCTATCTGAAAGCCCACACGGACAAAAAACTGGTGCTGGCCGGCCCCTTTGCGGAGACCGAGTACTGCACCACGGTGCAGGAGAAAATCGCGGGCAACCCCAACATCATCACGACGGGCTATGTGGTGGGCGACGCACTGCTGGAGCTGTACAGCAACTGTGCCCTGTTCGTGCTGCCCAGCCACACCGAGGGCCTTTCGCTTTCGCTGCTGGAGGCACTGTCGCTGGGGGTGAAGTGCCTCGTGAGCGACATCCCGGAGAACACCACTGTGACCGCCGACTACGGCACCGAGTTCCGCACCGAGGACACCGACAGTCTGGCCCGGGCACTGGAGCGGGACACCGCCCGGCCGCTGACCCCGGAGCAGAGCAAAGCGCAGCTGGACTATGTGCGGGCCAATTTTGATTATGACATCATGCTGGATCGGTATGAAGAAGTGTACCATCATGTGACCGGAGATCCGCTCAAGGCGATGCCTTCGCATGGAGGTGCGGTGTGATGGACAACGCACAAAACCCGACCGGTCCGGTCCTGACCGCGGCCGAAAGCCGCCGCCGGGTGCTGCACAACATGTGCTCGTCGCTGTTGTACAACCTGTCGGTGATCCTGTTCGGCCTGCTGCTGCCGCGGCTGTACCTCACCAGCTTCGGTTCGGAGCTCAACGGTCTGGACAGCACCATCAAGCAGATCTTTTCCTGTCTGACTCTGCTGGAAGCGGGCGTGGGCCTGGCCTCGCAGCAGGCCTATTACCTTCCGGTGGCCGTGGGCGACGGGAAAGCCATCAACGGCATTTTTTCGGCCACGCATCACTATTACCGCCGCACCGGTATCGTGTATCTGCTGGTCACGGTGGTGTTTGCGCTGCTGTACCCCCTGTGCATCAACACAGTGCTGTCCTACGGCACCGTGAGCCTGATCGTGGTGTTCTACGGCATCCCGGGCATCGTGAGCTATCTGGTGCAGGGCAAATACCGCTCCTTTATGGAAGTGGAAGGCAAAAACTATGTGATCACCTACATCACCACGGCCACCATGGCGGCGGGCAACCTGCTGCGCATGCTGGCGCTGCTGTTTACCCGCAGCATCCTGTTGGTGCAGGTGACCTACTGCGTGCCTTCGGTGTTCCAGGTGCTGGTGCTTACGGCCTATATGCGCAAAAACTATCCGTGGCTCAACGCGCACGATACCCCCAATCTGGAGGCGCTGGCCCAGCGCGGCTCGGTGCTGGTGCATCAGCTCACGAGCATCGTGTTCAACAACACCGACACGATCCTGATCTCCAGCCTGTGCGGTCTGGCGTCGGCCAGTGTGTACACCATTTATATGCTGTTTTTCTCCAACATCGAAAAGCTGTTCTACTCGATCGTCAACAGCATCAGTTTTCGGCTGGGGCAGCTGTTCTATGTGGAGCCGGAAAAGTTCAAGCGGCTGTACCGGCTGTACGATGCCCTTTACCTTTCCGCGGCCTTTGCACTGTTCACGACCGTGGCTGTGTTCCTGATGCCCATCATCGCGCTGTACACGGCGGGTGTGACCGATGCCGAGTACCTTGACACCCGCCTGCTGGTACTGTTTACGGCGGTGGAGCTGCTGTCCAGCGCCAAGCAGCCGTCGGGGATGCTGCTGAACATCAGCGGCCGCTTTGAAGAGACCCGGCAGCAGGCCCTGATCGAGATGGGCATCAACCTGCTGGTGTCGGTGATGTCGGTGCTGCGGTTCGGCATCGCGGGCTGCCTGTTCGGCACACTGGCGGCGCACCTGTACCGCTATACGGCGTTGATCCTTTTTACCCGGACCAAAGTGCTGGGAGAGTCGCCGGTGGGCGATTTTGTGCGGCTGGGCGTCAACGGGCTGCTCTGCTTTGTGCTGCTGTACCTGCTGGGATTTGACCGCTGCTATGGCGGCGGCTACCTGATGGTGTGCCTGAAGGGTGCGTTGTTCGGGCTGTGGGTGCTGCCGCTGTTCCTTGTGGTGAACGCGGTGCTGGACTGGCGCAATGTGGACACCCTGCGCGGGCTGCTGCACACGCTTACGATCAAAAAAGGAGCGACGGAGGAAAAACACGATGCGGAATGAAGAAGCGATGTGCGAGGGTCTGCTCTCGGTCGTGATCCCGGTGTACAACATCCGGGACTATGTGGAACGCTGTGTCCGCTCGGTGCTGGCGCAGCCGGATGTGCCGCTGGAAGTGCTCATCGTGGATGACGGCAGTACCGATGACAGCGGCGCGGTGTGTGACGCACTGGCGGCGGAGGACAGCCGGGTCACAGTGATCCATAAGCCCAACGGCGGCCTGTCGGACGCCCGCAATTACGGGCTGTGCCATGCACAGGGCGAGTATATCCTGTTCATGGACGGTGATGACTGGCTGGCAGAGAACGTTTGCCCCGGCCTGCTGCAGATGGCGCTGCAGGACCGGGCCGATGTGGTCATCGGCAAGGTGCATTTTCTGCGCGAGGAACCGGTGATGACCCGCTGGGAAGAAGCGGTGGAAAAAAACTTCACCTTTCACACAGTTTACACCGGTAAGGAGTATCTTTTGAAATGCCTGCAGACCGGTGGCCTGCGGGTGGAAGTGGGGCGGCACCTGTACCGCACCGGCTTTTTGCGGGCGAACGGCCTGCAGTTCTGCAAGGGCATCCTGCACGAGGACGAAGAGTTCACGCCGCGGGTGCTGCTGCAGGCGCAGCGGGTGGTGCTGACCGGGCAGGAGATCTACTATTACGATAACTGCCGCGCCGGTTCCATCACGCACGCGGAAGGATTGAGCACCCGCCGTGTTCAGGACCGGCTGCGCATCTACGACAGTCTGGCAGAGATCTACCGTACGGTGACCCCGCGGGCGCTGCGCCGCCGCCTGCAGGATGACCTGTGCTGGAAGTATCTGGACTGCACGGCGCGGTTCGATTGCAGGACCCTGCCGGGCTACCGCCCGCAGCGGCTGCGGATGCTGCAGTTTGCCTGCACGCCCCGCCGCCGGGCCAAGGCAGCGCTGTTTGCCCTCTCGCCGGAGCTGTTCCGGCGGGTGATGAATCATTGACGAGGAAAGGCAGAAGAGCATGGCGCAACATGCAAGAATAAAACGAACGCCCCCGCCGGACGGCGCACGCCGCCGATGGTGGCAGAACCGGCTGCTGCAGCTGCTGGCGGCTTTTGTGCTGCTGTGCGGCGTGGCAGCTGCCGGACTGAAACTGTACACGGATTATACGAATAGTCATTTTCAGGTGACCTTTTACCGGGTAACCTCCAGCCATGTGTCGGAAAAGCTGCGGGTCCTGTTTTTGTCGGACCTGCACCTGCGGGAATACGGCGAGCACAACGAGGAGCTGATCCAGACCGTGCAGGAGCTGGACCCGGACCTGATCCTGCTGGGCGGTGACCTTGTCACCTTCCCGAACCCGGAGTATGAGAATATGCTTTCGCTGTGCCGCAGCCTTGCCGATGTGGCCCCGCTGTACGGGGTGCTGGGCAACCACGAAAGCGAGATGATCTACGGCGGGGTGGATGACCAGCTGGCCGAAAAATTTTCGGAGGCCGGGGTGCAGCTGCTGCGCAATGAGACCCGCACCATCCAGATCGGGGAAAACAACGTGGAGCTCATCGGGCTGGAAGGTGCCCTGAAGGACTTTTACAAATACGGTGCCAGCGACTGTGTGGAGAGCCTGAGCCGCCAGTACGACACCTTCCGCATCTGCATCAACCATGTGCCCATGGCCTTTGTGGACTACATGCAGGATGCGCCCTTTGACCTGGCGCTGGCCGGGCACACCCACGGCGGCCTGATCCGCCTGCCGGTGCTGGGGCGGCTGTACACCGCAGAGGAGGGGCTGTTCCCGGAGTATGCGGGCGGCATGTACCAGCTGGACAGCGGGGCACCCCTCATCGTGGGCTGCGGCCTGGGCGACTCCAACCGGATCCCCCGCGTATACAATCCGCCGGAGCTGGTTCTGGTGGATGTGAACTGGTACTGAGATGAACGAACTTGAAAGGAGGCCCGGAGACGTGGTGACAAAGATCAAGCAGATCTTCAAACAGGCTGTGCTGCGCTTCTGGAGCCTGCGGGTGCCGTTGATCGTGGTGTGCATCCTGCTCGCGGCACTGCTGTGCACCGCACAATATCAGGACAGCAGCCGGGTGGCCTCGGCCCAGATGACCCTGAACTACTCCGAGGCATCGCAGGGGCTCAACCCCAACCGCACCCGGTTTACGACTACCGACCTGACCTCCGACGAGGTGCTGCAGAGCACCCTGTACAACGCCGGACTGGAAGGTCAGATGACGGTGGAACAGCTGCGCAAGGCCATTACGGTGGAACCCACCGATGTGACCAACGTGAGCAGCTCGGAAAACTACATTACCACCAGCTGCAGCATCAGCCTGCAGCTGGAAGAACCCTGCCAGCACCTGACCGCAGCCACGCTGCTCCGGATCTTCTGCGGCAGCTACAAGGATTATTTCATGGAGCACTACGGCGAGAACCAGAGCGTGTTCTCCTGCACCATGCCGGATTACTTTGACACCGAGCCGTATCTGCGCCTCAAGAGCCTGACGCTGCGGGCCGACCAGCTGGACCGCTACCTCACGGCCCGTGTCAGCGAGAACAAGAGCTATCAGGACGCCACCACCGGCAACACCTTCCTGAGCCTGTCCAAGCAGATCCAGAACGTGATCAACTACGAGATCCCGCGCATCCAGGCCTATATCCTGCGGGGTGGCCTGTCGGCGGACGTTTCTTCCCTGACGGCCATGCTGCAATACAAGCTGCAGATCGAGCAGCTGGACTATCAGGAGCAGATGACCTACTACAACTCCGACAATCTGGGCATTGGCCTGTACGATGAGAGCATGAGCGCCATCGTCATGATCCCCACGCTGGACGAGAACAGCGAGTTCTATATGTCCCGCACCAAAACGGCGCTGGACACCATGGCCAGCGACGCCGACGGTGCCCTGGCGGAGGCGACCTCCCATCAGGATGTGATCACCACCACCCAGTATGTGGTGCAGCAAATGCAGACCATGAGCGACCCGGCGGGTCTGACCACGGTGAACGCCATGCTGCAGGAACTGGAAACCACCATGGATCAGATCCAGCAGGCACTGCGGGTGACGGATGCCTCCTATATCATCTATAAGACCCAGAACTACCTGGTGTTCAACTATGCGGCCGGCTCCTTTGTGCAGCAGATCGGCCTCAAGCGGGTGATCGTGGAAATGGCAGCCTTTGTGGTGCTGTGCTTCGGCCTGTGCATGGTGCGCACTGCCCGGCAGATCCGGAAGGAGGAACAGCGTTGAAAAAGTTTGATATCCTACGCTACCTCCAGCGGTTCTTTGCACTGGTGCTGGCCGTGACCATGGCGGGCACAGCGGTGGTGTACTGGTACTGCAAGAACAACCAGACCTACACTGCCAGTGTGAACATCAAGTACCTGCACGACGGCATCAAGGACGGCTTTGCCCCGGACGGCACCGCCATGAACGTGGACGAGATCTATTCTTCCAAGGTCATCTCGCAGGCCATGGAGAGCCTTGGGCTGCAAAGCGGCATCAACCTTGTGCGCTCCCACTGCACGGTGGAAGAGCTGATCCCGGACGACCAGAAGGCCCTGCAGGAAGCTCTCATCGACAAGGGGGAAGAGTCTACCTACTTCCCGGACGAATACAAGGTGACGCTGGTGGTGGACGGCAGCCTGGGTGCGAGCTACGCCCGCCGGGTGCTGGATGCCATCGTCAGCAGCTATTCCACCATCTACACGGAGGAATATGTGGAGCTGCCCCTGACCATGAACCCCTCCAGCGGCCTGCTGAACAGCGGCTACGACTATTACGAGTGCGTGGACGTGCTGTCGGCCGACACCACCGAAGTGCTGAACTATCTGGAGGATAAAAAGACAAACTATCCCAACTTCCGCTCTTCGGTCACGGGTTATTCCTACGAGGACCTGTACGACATCTATAAGATGCTGTACGACTACGAGATCCCGTCGCTGTACGCGAATGTGATGACCGGGCCGCAGGTGCGCAACGCCGACAAGCTGTGCCGCAACCTGACCCAGAGCATCGAGAGCAGCGTGCAGAACGAGCAGGTGTATCAGGAGCGGGAAGCCTACCTCAGCGGCCTGATCCAGAACTACTCGGAGAAGAACCGCGACCTGATCAACTACCATTACCACAACGACGCCAATGACAGCGGTACCGACTACATCCTGAAGAACGTAGAGGCCTACGATGACAACCAGAGCAAGCAGATCACCTACGATTCGCTGATTTTGGAGTATGTGGAGATCGACAAGACCCTGCGCAGCAGCGCCATCCGCCGGGCCTATACCCAGCAGCTGCTGGACACCTTCCAGGCAGCCGGCGGGGTGGGCGGCGATGAGGCCTCCCATGCCGCGATCGAGTCGGAGATCAACAAGTACGAGCAGACGCTGGTGGACTACTACCAGATCGTGAACCAGACCAGCATGGAGCACAACCGCTCCCTGAGCGCGGACTATCTGCAGACCACCAGCTCCACCAGAGTGTGGCCCAGCATCAACACCAAGCTGTATCTGGCCATCGGCTTTGTATTCTTCTTCCTCGTGGGCTGCGCACTGGCCGTTGTGGTGGGCCGTTCCCGCGACTTTGTGGAATACTTTATGTATGTGGACAAAAAGACCGGTCTGCCCAACCGCGACCGTGTGGATGCCATGATGGCACGGCTGGAAAAGCAGGGCCTGCTGCCCAGCCACTTTACCTGCATGTGCTTCCAGTTTACCAGCCTGAACCATCTCTCGCGGGAGTATGGTTACTCGGTGGGCAACCATGTCCTGCGGGACTTTGCCGGGCTGGTGGCGGCCCTTGGCACCGAGGAGAGTTTCATCGGTTCCAACGGTGCGGGCCAGATCGTGGGCTTCTTCCGGGAATGCAACGCCGTCAAGGCGGAGGCCATTCTGGAAGTGCTGGACGAGCAGATCCAGGAGTACAACAGCCTGAACCCGGATTACGCCATCGAGTACAGGGCAGCCAGTGCCACCTCGGATGACGAAAAGGAATTCAACATCCGGGATCTGCTGCGCTGCGCATTCAAGAAGCTGCGGGATGCCAATAAGCCGCAGCCGGAGACCGCACACGAGACGGTGTAAAAAAGATAAGGAGGCGGCAGTCATGCTGCAGAATCAACGGGCCTGCCAGCTCGTCCGTTCCAAAACCGGCTGTGAGCCGCTGGCATTTGCCGTGGCGTGGGGTGCCCGCACGGCGGGCCGCTGTGCCGCCGGGGTGCTGGGAACCGTGAAGCATCAGCGCTTTTCCGACCAGCAGCTGGAGACCTTTGCCGCCCGCGCGCCGGGCATCTGCCCGAAGCCGGTGTGCGATGCCGGGGAGCCCTGCCCGCTGCCGCCGCAGGACGATGCGGTGGATGTGTCGGTGATCGTGCCGGTGCACAACGGGGAGCGCTTTTTGCACGCCTGTCTGGACAGCATCCTGCACCAGAACACCACTCGCCGCCTGCAGGTGCTGGCGGTGGAGGACGGCTCCACCGACGGCAGCGGGGCCATTCTGGCCGAGTACGCCCGGCAGGGAGGGGTCACCGTGCTGCACCCGGAGCAGGGCGGCAGCGCGGCCCGCGCCCGCAACACCGGTCTGGCCCGGGCGGTGGGACGCTGGGTCCTGTTTGTGGATTGCGATGACTGCCTGCTGCCGGACGCAGTGGAGACGCTGCTGGCGGCGCAGGCGCGTACCGGGGCGGATATCGTGCAGGGCGGCTGGCAGTATTGCGACGAAGCCGACACCCGCGGTGCGGTGCAGCAGTACGCAGAAGCGTGCTACACCGGCCCCCGGCGGCTGGATGTGGTGGAGCTGCCCGGCACTCCCTGGGGCAAGCTGTACCGCCGGACCCTGTTTGAACGGGTACGGTTCCCCTCCGGGTACACCTGTTTTGAGGATGCCATGATCCATTTCTGGGTCTTTCCGCGGGCGAAGTGCATTGCTTCGACAAAATCTGTGGTATATTTGTGGCGCAAAAATACAATGGGGCTCACCGCGACCTCCCAGAATACGGCCAAAGCATTGCAGGCCTACTGGGTGGCTGAAGAAATGCTGGACGGTGCGGTGCGTCTGGGCCTGCCGCAGGATGCGCTGTTTGCCTGCAACCTGATCCTGCAGCTGGCCAATTACTGCTATGTGTGTGTGGCCGGTCTGCCGGAGGCGGACCGGCAGACGGCCTTTGCCTGCTGCTGCCTGCTGTACCGCCGGTGGGCAACGAAGCTGCCGGATCCCCGGACGCTGCCCTATGCCGTGCGGCTGGCGCAGCGGGCGCTGGAACAGGCGGACTATGGGCTATGGCAGCTGCAGGGCAGACTGTTCCAGCTGATCAACTGACCGGTTTACACCGGCACGGAAAGTGAGGTGGACCGTGTGCAGGATGTTTCCAAGATCCTGACCCGGAAATATTACGGCAAAAAAGACCCGTTCCGCAGCCGGGAGTTCCGCCAGCCCCGCTGGATGGAACTGCTGGCGGTGCTGCTGTTCACCGTGTCCGGGCTGGGCGAAGGCAAAAGCATCAATGTGGTGCTGGGCGGTCTGCCCAAGGCGGTGACGCTGGCCTTTGTGGGGCTGGCCGGGCTGGAATTTTTCATCCGGGGCGATTTTGACCGGTTGAAAAAACTGGCCGGGCCGTCCGGGCTGTACATCCTGTATCTGGCGGTGCTTGCCGCCTGGTCCATGTTCATCTGGGTGCGCAACTTCACGGCCTTTGCCTCCATCACCCGCGGCGTAGAAAAGATCCTGTATCAGAGCATCGCCACGGTGGTGGCCATCTGCTGCGTGTACCTGTACGGGCGGTTCAGCATCGACCTGTTCACCATCGGCATCTGCTGCGCAAACCTCCTCATCCTGTTCAGCGAGGTGCCCGCCTATGGTGTGGGCGAGAGCGTGAGCTCCCTGCTCACCAGCATCCTGTCGCTGGGCAACAACACCTATGGCTATGCCGAGCGGCTGGAGATCCACGAGGTGACCTTTCTGGAGGGCATCTTTGTGCTGTACTACCTGTTCTTTTCGCCAAAAGAAACCAAGCAGCAGCGCACCCGCAACTGGGTGCTGGCGGGCTGCTCCTTCTTTTTTGTACTGGCGGGCATGAAGCGCATCCTGCTGCCGGCGCTGGTGGTCTCGGCCTTTTACATCTGGGTGCTGCGCCGCAGCCATGCCAAGGAAAAGCTGATCATGCTCACCGGTGTGGCCTGGGTGACCCTGTTCTGGGTGTATCTGTATCTGGTGCACACCGGGGCCATCTCCCGGCTGCTGAACGCTGTGGGCATCAACATGATGGGCCGCGATTACATCTGGAGCCTGGCCAAGGACTACTATCAGTTTTCGCCTACCTTCATCGGGCTGGGGTTCGAGGCGGTGGACGCCATGGTCACCCGCTTTTATGAGATCGGCCTCATTGATGTGGCCTACCCGCTGCACAACGATATCCTCAAGGTGTTCGTGGAACTGGGCTTTCCAGGGCTGTGCTTCTGGTGCGCGTTCCTGTACCTGATCCTGCCCTGGTTCTGGACCAAACGCTACGGGCCCGAGGCCGGCATCCTGTATTTTGCCATCCTCAACCCGCTGTCCATGACCTACCTCACCGACAACACGGCCTTTTATTTCTGGTGCACCATGGGTCTGCGCATGATCCCGCTGGCGGTCTGCTGCTTTGCAAAGCCGACGAAGGACCCTGCCGCCCAAAAACAGACATGGCAGCCGCCCTCGGCGCAGGAGGTGCAGCGGCGCATCCGGGCACAGTACCGGGAGAAAGGAAGTTCTTCATGATCCATATCCTGCAGTCGGTCAGCAACATGGACCGGGGCGGCATCGAGTCGATGCTGATGAACTATTACCGGCATCTGGACCGCACGCGGTTCCAGTTCGATTTTCTGGTCAACAAGAAAAAGCCCGGCTTTTTTGATGACGAGATCCGCGCACTGGGCGGGCGCATCTTCCAGAGCCCGGGCGTAGCCCCGCAGAGCTACCCGGCCTACCTGCGCTCTATGCAGCAGCTGCTGGCCCAGCACCCGGAGATCAAGGTGCTGCACGCCCACAACGAGGCCATGCAGCTTTTTGCGCTGGAAGGCGCTAAAAAGGCGGGCCTGCCGGTGCGCATCGCCCACGCCCACAACACCTGTCTGCCCAAGGACGCCAAGCTGCCGATCAAATGGTTCTGCAAACAGTTCATTCCCGGCGCGGCCACCGATTACTGGGCCTGCGGGCGGGAGGCCGGCATCTACTACTTTGGACAGAGCGCGTGGGATGCCCGGGGCGTGACCCTGCGCAACGCCATCGACCTGGACCGCTTTGGCTACCGGCCACAGGTGCGGGCAAAGCTGCGGGCAGAATATGGCCTGAACGATAAGCTGGTGGTGGGCTGTGTGGCCCGCCTGATGGCGCAGAAGAACCACACCCGCCTGCTGGACATCTTTGCGGCCCTGAAAAAGGTGCGGCCGGACAGCTGCCTGCTGCTGGTGGGCGAGGGCGAGCTGCGGGCCGAGCTGGAAGCCAAGGCCGCCCGGCTGGGCATTGCGCAGGATGTGAAGTTCTTGGGCGTGCAGAGCGACACCTCCGTCTGGTATCAGGCCATGGATGTGTTCGTGATGCCCTCGCTGTTTGAGGGCCTGCCCGTGGTGGGCATGGAAGCGCAGGCGTCCGGTCTGCCCTGCGTGTTCTCCACCGGCGTCACCGAGGAAGTCCTGCTGCGGCCGGACAGCTGCCGCATTTCGCTGGAACAGCCGGACGAAGCATGGGCCGCAGTGCTGAAGGATGCGGACCGCAATCTGCCCGACCGTGCGCAGGCGGCGGCACAGGTGCGGGCTGCCGGGTACGACATCCGGCAGGAGACCCTGCGCCTGCAGCAGCTGTACACCGGCCTGATCGCCAAAAGGAGCGCGGCCCATGCCTGAGATCAGTATGATTGTTCCGGTTTATAACGTAGAGCAATATCTCCCGGCGGCACTGGACTCTCTGCGGGCCCAGACCTGCCCGGACTGGGAGGCCATTCTGGTGGACGACGGCTCCCCGGACGGCTGCGGGGCGCTGTGTGATGCGGCCGCCCGGCAGGATGCCCGCTTCCGGGTGATCCACCAGAAGAACGCCGGGGTCGGCGCGGCCCGCAATGCCGGGCTGGCTGCAGCCCGCGGCACCTATGTGCAATTCTTGGACAGTGATGACGCACTGGAGCCCCAGATGGTGGAGGTGCTGTGCCGCACGGCCCGGCAGACGGACGCCGACCTGATTTTGTTCGGCGGCTATGAGGAGCACTACGCGGCCGACGGCACCCGTACCGGCTGCACCGACATTGCCCCGGTTCTGGAAGGGGTATACCGGGGCGACCCCTGCCCGCAATTGTTCCCGCAGCTGTCGGCCATGTCGCTGGTCACGCGGCAGCTGTTCCGCCGCCGCTGCATCGAAGAGGGCAACTGCCGCTTTACCGATCATAAGATCGCGGAGGACGCCCTGTTTTTCGTGTCCTTTTACCGGCAGCACCTGCACTGTGTGGTGGGCATCCCGGAAAAGCTCTACCGCTATAAGCTGCGTGCCTCGGGGTCGGCCTCCCAGAGCTACCACCCGGAGCGGCTGGCCGATAACTTTTACCTCTCGGACGCAGTGGAAGCCGTGGCAAGGGACTGGGGCCTGAACGACGACCCCGCCTGCCGCCGGGCCGTAAACCACAGCCGGGTGCTGGACCTGCAGCTGGGCATCAAGAATGTCTGTCTGGGGCCGCTGAGCTTCCGCCAGCGCACCGCATGGCTGCGGCAGGCGTTGCGCATCCCGGCGGTGCGGGCTGCCGTGGGGGAGATGCCCCTGCAGGATGCCCGCAGCTGCAACGACCGCATCAAACTGGCGCTGCTCAAAGCCCGGCTGTGCGCGGCAGTGATCGCTCTTTCCAGCTGGAACAACCGCCGCTGAAAAACCAAAAACAACAAAGCGCCCCTGTGCACGGAACCCATCCGGTGCACAGGGGCGCTGTATTTTATAAGAGGAAAGCGGGGGCTTAATCGTCGTCGCTGTCCAGTTTGAGCACGGCGGTAAAGGCCTCGCTGGGCAGGGAAACGCTGCCCAGCTGGCGCATCTTCTTTTTGCCTTCCTTCTGCTTTTCCAGCAGCT
>OLSO01001680.1_pt1 | contig 15832 bp, 10 predicted proteins | sample 1672441 | NCBI WGS metagenome assembly OLSO01 (sample SAMEA3136686, study PRJEB25190) | human gut metagenome | biome: human gut; feature: human-associated habitat; material: faeces | place: Austria | collected 2013 | reverse complement strand
GCTTGGCATCTGCCGCACCTCGCTCGCCGTATCGGCACTTAGAATTATGCGGTATCGCCTATAATATATAAACGAGGCATGTAACCAAGATGTTACAACTGTAAATGTAAAAGATTTATGTCTTTGAACAATGTTTTCAACTTTTCCACAGTGGAAACGGTGGGAAAATCTGTGAAAAACGTTGAAAACTCAGAGTTGCAAAATTGCGCAGGAATAGATAACGAAGTATCGTGTGATTATTTTGCAGAGATGGTGGAAAACTGACCGTAAGCAGGAGAAATTATCCGCAAAAAATGTGGTCAATGTTGAAAACTGCCCTGTGGCAGGGTGGGAAATGGGGAACTTTTGCGGGAAATATTGTGCGCGGGAGGGAGACATGGGACGGTTGACGGGAAAATAAAGGGGGAGGGCGGGGTGACCTGACCCCGCCGGAACTTTGCCTGGTTGCAAGTGAAAACTGGCGCAAGGAACAAGAAAAGAAAAAAGCATGTGCCCCATCCCTCAAAGATGTAAGCACATGCCTTTTTCTATTTCTATAATTCTATTCTATCGCCATTAAAGTTTTTCGCCAGGACTTTTTTCAAAAAGGCCGCCAATCTCCCGTAAATAAAACCTCACATCTTCGGGAAGATAATGCGGATGGTGGTGCCGGTGCCGACGGTGGATTCCAGATCAATGCGCGCACCGTGCAGAACAGCGATATGCTTGACAATGGCGAGCCCCAGGCCTGTTCCGCCGGTTGCCTTGGAGCGGGATTTGTCCACTCGGTAAAAGCGCTCAAACACGCGGCTCTGGCTGTCCTGTGGGATGCCGATGCCATTGTCCTCCACGCAGAAATACGGGCAGCCGTCCGCATTGGTGCCGCAGCTCAGCTCCACATGGCCACCCGGCCGGTTGTAGCGGATGGCATTGTCGCACAGGTTGGTTACAAGCTCGGTCAACAGGTCGTGGCTGCCGCGCACCGTAACGGGCTGTACTTTGTATTGCAGCGTAATGTAGGCTTTGCGGGCGTTCACCGTCATGTTGGTGGCAACATCCTTGACCAGCACGCCAAGGTCCACCGGTACAAAATCGGCGGTGGGGCTGTTTTCCTGCTGCTTGCTCATGCCGTCCAGTTCCGAAAGCTGCAAAATATCCGATACCAGCGTGATCATGCGCTGGGCTTCCTTGTGGATACGGTGCCCAAAGGTGGGAATGTCCTCCTGTTTTGCCATGCCGTTTTCAATCAGCTCTGCATAGCCGGAAATGCTTGTCAGCGGGGTTTTCAGCTCGTGGCTGACATTAGCGGTAAACTCCCGGCGGATGGTCTCATTGTCCTCCCGCAGCTTGCGGTCAGACTGTACCGTGTGCGCCAGCGGGATCAGCTCCTCATACGGCACATTGGCCTCGATGCAGTCCAGGTGCTCCGCCATTCGGGCGATGGGCTGCACCAGATGCTTGGTAATGACCTGCGCCAGCACCAGCGCCAGAATGATGATAAGGATGCACCCGGCCACCAGAACGGGCAGTACGCGGTTGTAGCTGCTCCACATGTTGCTGGTTTCGTCCGCCAGCCGCAAAACGCTTCCGTCCGTCAGGCGCACGGCATAATAATGGGTGTCGTACCCAAGGGTTGCACTGCGGCGCATGCTGGCACCAGTGCCCTCTGCCATAGCCTGCTGGATCTCTGGGCGGTTGGCATGGTTGGGCAAGGTGCTGGGATCAGCAGTGGCAGAATCGTACAAAACGGTGCCATCCTGGGCCACAAGGGTCAGACGCAGGCCGTCTGCATACTGGGCCAGCTGCTCTGGCTGTGGGTCGGCAGAATGCTCATACCCCACCGCAATAGCTTCCACCGTGCGGGAAAGGTCGGTGTCAAACTGCTCGGCAAAAGCGTGCTGGAACAGCAGCGCTGCCCCCACCACGCTGAGCAGGAGGGACAAAATACCCACAGCCATCAAAGTGGTGCGCAACAGGTGAGCCATGCTGCGCGGCGCAGTGATGTGGGCGGTTTCGGCGGTATCAGGCATCTTCCCCGGCCTCCGTGCCCTTGGCGGACAGTTTGTACCCCACCTTGCGCACGGTGCAGATGGCGTCCCCGGCGTGGCCCAGCTTTTGGCGCAGGGTCCGCACGTGCATGTCAATGGTGCGGCTTTCCAACAGGTCGTCGGTATCCCACACGGCTTTCATGATGCGCTCGCGGGCCAGAACTTCTTCGGGATGCTCCAAAAAGAAATGCAGCAGCGAATATTCCTTAAAGGTCAGCTCCACCGGCTCACCGTCCACCGTAACGGTGCGGGCAACGTCATCCAGCGTGATGTCTCCAAACCGCAGGGTGGTGGTGCTGGCTGATGCGGTGCTGGCGCGGCGCAGCACTGCCTTGACGCGGCTGATGAACTCCATAATGCCGAACGGCTTGCAGAGGTAATCGTCTGCACCGTGGTCCAGCCCTTTTACCACATCAATCTCGCTGGTTTTGGCTGTGACCATGATGACTGGTACGGTGCGGGTCGCGGCGGTCTCCCGCAGGCGGCCCAAAATCTGGTAGCCGTCCTCATCGGGCAGCATAACGTCCAGAATCACCAGGTCGGGCACGGTCTCCCGCACGGCAGCCCAGAAGGAAGCCCCGTCCTCAAACCCGCGGACGGTGTACTGGTTGGTTTGCAGAGCATACTGCTCCAGCTCACGGATGGATGCGTCATCTTCAACAATATAGATCATAAGATCCTCCAAACAAACAGGCCGAAACCTGCGATATGCCACAGGTCCCGGCCCATTTTACAGGGGAAAGCCCTGCGATAATTATTTTTTCTGCTCCGGTGCAGCGGCAGTTCCGCTGGGGCCGGGCTCAAAGGTATAGCGGCCGCGGTAGCGCTCATAGCGCTTTTCAAAACTGGGGCTTTCACCGTTTTTGATGTGGTTCAGGTATTCATGGGTATCAAAGCGGTCCTCCGATACTTCAATCATGGCAACGGCAATGTTGGAGCAGTGGTCCGCAATGCGCTCATAGTTGGTCAGCAGATCATCCAGCACAAAACCGTACTCAATGGTGCAGGCGCCGGCCTGCAGGCGGGCAATATGGCGGGTTTTGACTTCGCGCACCAGGCCGTCCACAACCTGCTCCAGCGGCTCGATCTTGCCGGCGGCGTAACAGTCGTTCTTCTGGAACGCATCCACGGTGCGGTTCACGATATCCTGAACGGCGGCCTCCAGAACGGAAAGATCGTCGATCGCTTCGTGGCTGAAGTGGATGGATTTTTCCTGAATTTCCTGCCCGGCCTTGAGCAGGTTGACCGAGTGGTCAGAGATGCGCTCCAGGTCATTGATGGTGTGCAGCAGGGTGTTGATGGTGCGGTTGTCCTCGCGGGAAAGTGCCTTGGCACTCAGCTTGACCAGATAGGTACCCAGAACGTCCTCGTAATGGTCCACAGCGTCTTCCTTGCGGTTCACCTCGTCGGCAATGGCTTCATCCCACTTGTGGGTCAGGGACATGGCCTGCAGCAGGGAGGTGCGGCAGATCTCGGCCATATCGCCGCCGGTCAGCATAGCGCGGCCAACGGCAACGGACGGGGTGGAAAGCAGGCGTTCGTCCAGCAGGGAATGCTGCTCGCCCGCCTGATCCTTGCTGTCCGGCACGGTCAGGATGGCCAGCTTTTCCAGCACGCGGTTGAACGGCAGCAGGATGGCGGTGGTCACAATGTTGAATATCGTGTGCACAATGGCAATGCCAAAGGTGTTGGCGGTTTCGTTGTAGAACGAGAATCCCAACAGCGCATGCAGCCCGTAAAAACCGCACAGGAACACCAGCGTGCCGATGAGGTTAAAGTACAGATGAACAAATGCGGTGCGCTTAGCATTTTTGTTGGCACCGGCAGAGGAGATCAGCGCGGTAACGGTGGTGCCGATGTTCTGGCCCATGATGATGGGAACCGCCGCCGCATAGGTGACGGCACCGGTGGAAGTGAGGGCCTGCAAAATACCCACCGAAGCGGAGGAAGACTGCAGCACAGCCGTCAGCACGGCACCGGCCAGCACGCCCAGAACCGGGTTTTTGAAGCTCAGAAACAGGTCCATGAACCAGGGCTCATCGGCCAGAGGACTCATGGCGGTGGACATGGTGTTCATACCGGCCATCAGGACGGAAAAGCCCACCATGATCTTGCCCACGCCGCTGCGGCGGTCCTTATCCTTGCCCAGCATATAAAGGAAGATGCCGATAAAGCCAAGGATGGGGGCCCACGCGTTGGGGTTCAGCATCTGGATGGCGAAGGAATCACCCTCCAGGCCTGAAAGCGAGAGCAGCCAGCCGGTAACGGTGGTACCGATGTTGGCGCCCATGATGACGCCGATGGCCTGGTGCAGCTCCATCAGGCCGGAGTTGACAAAGCCGACCGCCATAACGGTGGTGGCACCGCTGGACTGGATCACTGCAGTGATGACCATGCCCAGCAGCAGCCCGCGCACCGGACTGGCCGTCATTTTGGAAAGGATGCCTTGCAGTTTGCTGCCAGCGGTCTGCTCAAGGGCTTTGCCCATGAGGTCCATGCCGTAAAGGAACATGGCAATACCGCCCATCAGCGTGAACACATTAAAAATGCTCATACAGGGGGTTACACTTCCATTTCTCTTTTGTTATGTTTTCATTGTTGGGTGCAGCCGCACCCGGAGCAAAACCGAATCAAATCGTTTTGCACATGCCCACAATGGCACGATACCGTTACCTATTATAATAGAAAACAGGGCTTTATGAACACCAAAAGCCAGTAAAAGAATTGTAAAGACTGTGTAAAATGTCGAATCAACGCAAGAAAACTGCTAAAATTGGCACATTGTAAAAATTTGGCGTATTGATTTTGGGCAACTTTACACAAACTTTGCAAAAGGGAAGTTTCCATTACCAAAGCTTTACCCGGATTGTACTGCACTATGGTCGATACTGGGGAAACAGCGCGGTACAATAAATACGCACTCAGGAAGAACGAATAGGAAAACACGAAGCCCTGAGCGAATGTGTGAGATAGAATAACAGATACAATTAAGGGAGAAGAAAGTTTATGTTAAAGCGTAATGTTTCCGTTGCAGTTGCTGCTGCTCTGGCTCTCAGCCTGGCCGCCTGTGGTTCCAGCCCGGCATCCTCCGCTGCTTCCAGCGAAGCCGTCTCCAGTGAGGCTGCTTCCAGTGAAGCCGTCTCCAGCGAGGCTGCTTCCAGTGAAGCCACTGCTGCACCGGCTGCCGGCGATTTCGATGTCGATCAGGACATCACCGTGATTTCCCGTGAGGATGGCTCCGGCACCCGCGGCGCTTTCATCGAGCTGACCGGTGTGGAAGCCAAGAACGATGCAGGCGAAAAGGTTGACAACACCACCGAGGCGGCTGCCATCCAGAGCTCCACCAACGGCGTTCTGACCGCTGTTTCCAACGATGAGACCGCAATCGGCTACATCAGCCTGGGTTCTCTGAACAATGATGTCAAGGCTGTCACCGTGGAAGGCGTTGCCCCCAGCGCTGACACCGTGAAGGATGGTACTTACACCCTGGCTCGTCCGTTCAACATCGTTACGAACGGCGAAGCTGCCGACCCCGTTGCCGTGGACTTCATTGCTTACTGCATGAGCACCGACGGTCAGGCACTAGCCACCGAGGAAGGTTACATCGGCGATGTTGGCGCTGATTACACCAGCACCCAGCCCGCAGGCAAGATCGTGGTTGGCGGTTCCTCCTCTGTTTCCCCGCTGATGGAAAAACTGATCGAAGCGTATAAGACCGTGAACCCCAACGCAACCCTGGAACTCCAGACCACCGACTCCACCACCGGCGTTTCCGGCGCACTGGATGGCACCTACACCATCGGTATGGCCAGCCGTGAGCTGAAAGATTCTGAGGTTGAGGGCGGCGCAAAGGCGACTGTCTTGGCAAAGGATGGCATTGCTGTTATCGTCAGCAACGACAACCCCACGGATAACCTGACCGTTGACCAGATCAAAGGCATCTACACCGGCGAGCTGACCACCTGGGCAGACGTTCAGTAATCCCCCTTTCTAAAAAAGACGGCTGTTGCGGCGGCAAAAGGCGGCAACGGCCGTTTTTTGAAAGCCATCGGTATATAGTTCCTGAGCAAAGACAGGAGAGTATGGGAAAATGAAAACAACAACTTCGCACCTGGAAGAGATCGTCATGCAGGGTGTATTTACCGCCTGCGCGTGCATCTCCATTCTGGCCGTGGCGCTGATCTGCATCTTCTTATTTGCAAACGGCCTGCCCACCATTTTTGAGATCGGCCCCCTCAAGTTCCTGCTTGGCACCACCTGGAAACCCGGCAACAACCTGTACGGCATTCTGCCCATGATCCTGGGGAGCATCTATGTCACCGCAGGCGCGATCGTTGTGGGGGTGCCCATTGGGCTGCTGACGGCCATCTATATGTCCCGCTTTGCATCGCCCCGTATCAACAAGGTGCTGTTGCCGGCGGTACAGCTGCTGGCCGGTATCCCCTCGGTCGTGTACGGCTTCTTCGGCATGATCGTTATGGTCCCGGCGGTGCAGGCTATGGTCAAATCGGACTTTTTCAAAACTGTGCTGCACGTGAAAAGCGGCAAGGGCATGAGCCTGTTTACCGCCAGCCTGCTGCTGGGCATCATGATTTTGCCCACCATCATCACGGTCAGCAAAACCAGCCTGGACGCTGTGCCCCAAAGCTATTACGAGGGCAGCCTGGCTCTGGGTGCTACCCATGAGCGCAGCGTGTTTTGCGCGGTGCTGCCCGCCGCCAAAAGCGGCGTAATGTCCGCTGTAATCCTGGGTGTTGGCCGCGCCATCGGCGAAACGATGGCCGTTGTGATGGTTGCCGGCAACCAGACCTGGATGCCCAAGGGCTTGTTCCAGGGGCTGCGCACGATGACCTCCAACATCGTCATCGAGATGGGTTACGCTGCAGACCTGCACCGCGAAGCGCTGATCGCAACCGGCGTTGTGTTGTTCGTTTTCATTCTGCTGATCAATCTCTGCTTTAGTTTGGTAAAGGGGGGCGAAAAGAATGGCTGATTTTGCTGCAACCGCCGGTAAAACCGATGATATGACCCACGCAAATGTGAAAATCGTTCCCCCCGTCCACCACGAAAACCGCATGGCGGCCCGCGCGTATGCCCTTGTCATGCGCTGGCTGGTGCGGCTGGCGGCCCTGATTACCGTGGCGATCCTTGTGTTCCTGATCGGCTATATCCTGGTCAACGGTATTCCCAACCTCAAGCCGTCCCTGTTTGAGTGGACCTATAATTCCGACAACGTATCCCTGATGCCCGCGCTTATCAATACCATTCTGATGACGGCGTTCTCGCTGGCCATTGCCACACCGCTGGGCATTTTTGCTGCGGTCTGGCTGGTGGAATACGCCAAACGCGGCAGCAAGCTGGTCAAGGTGGTGCGCATCACCACCGAAACGCTGCAGGGCATCCCCTCCATCGTATACGGTCTGTTCGGTATGCTGTTCTTTGTCATGCAGCTCAAATGGGGCTACAGCCTGATCGCCGGTGCCTTCACGCTGGCCATCATGGTGCTGCCGGTCATCATGCGCACCACCGAGGAAGCGCTACTTGCAGTGCCGGATTCTTACCGCGAGGGCAGCTTTGGCCTGGGGGCCGGCAAGCTGCGCACCGTATTCACCATTGTGCTGCCCAGCGCCATGCCGGGCATCCTGTCCGGCGTGATTTTGGCAACGGGCCGCATTGTAGGCGAAACCGCGGCCCTGATCTACACGGCCAGCACCGTTGCCGCCGTGCCCGCCAGCGTGTTCAGCTCCACCCGTACCCTTGCCACCCATATGTATCTGCTTTCCAACGAGGGCCTGCATATCAATGAAACCTACGGCACTGCCGTGGTGCTGTTGATCCTGGTGCTGCTCATCAACAGCCTGTCCAGCTTTATTGCCGGCCGCCTTGCCAAAAAGTAATGCCGAAAGGAACTGCATGATGAATAAATTCGAAGTTAAAAACATGGACCTGTATTACGGCAGCTTCCATGCACTGAAAAATATCAATATTGCCATCCCCGAAAAAGAGATCACGGCGTTCATCGGTCCTTCCGGCTGCGGCAAGTCTACTTTCCTGAAGAGCCTGAACCGCATGAACGACCTGGTGGAAGGCTGCCGCATTTCCGGCGATATCCTGCTGGACGGTGTGGATATCTATAAGGATAAGATGGATGTCAATGTGCTGCGCAAGCGGGTTGGCATGGTGTTCCAGAAGCCCAACCCCTTCCCGATGAGCATTTACGATAACATCGCCTACGGTCCCCGCACCCACGGTGTGCGCAGTAAGGCGCAGCTGGATGAAATTGTGGAAAAAAGCCTGCGCGGCGCTGCCATCTGGGACGAAGTGAAGAACCGCCTGAACAAAAGCGCACTGGGCATGTCCGGCGGCCAGCAGCAGCGTTTGTGCATTGCCCGCGCCCTGGCGGTGGAGCCGGAAGTTCTGCTGATGGACGAACCGACCTCTGCCCTGGACCCCATCTCCACCTCCAAGGTGGAAGAGCTGGCTCTGGAATTAAAGGACCGCTACACCATCGTAATCGTGACCCATAACATGCAGCAGGCCGCCCGTATTTCAGATAAGACGGCGTTCTTCCTGCTGGGTGAGCTGGTGGAAATGGGCGATACGGAACGCCTGTTCTCCACCCCTGTGGACAAGCGCACGGAAGATTATATTTCCGGCCGTTTTGGTTGATCGGAGGAGCAATACCATGCCTAGTGTGCGTAAATCTTATGATGAAGAGCTTTTGCAGCTGGATACCTTGCTGGCCCGCATGGGTCACGAAGCCGGTGTCGCCATTGAAAGCGCACTGACTGCCCTGCGCAATGATGATATTGAACTGGCCCGCAGCGTGGTTGCGCGGGACAGCCAGATCGACGCAAGCGAACACGAGATCGAACACCGCTGCCTGCAGCTGCTGCTGCGCCAGCAGCCGGTGGCTTCGGATCTGCGCAAGGTCAGTACAGCCCTGAAAATGGTAACGGATGTGGAGCGCATCGGCGACCAGGCCAGCGATATTGCGGAGCTGGTGCTGCACCTGCACGCCAAATCCACCGATGCCGTGGGCGTGCTGGAAGATATCCTGAAAATGGGCGATGATGTGCTGAAGATGGTCAAACGCTCCATTGCCGCCTATGTGCAGGTGGACCTTGCCGCCGGCGCGGAAGTGATCGCCCATGATGATGTCATCGACGCCGCGTTCAGGCGCATCAGCAGCGAAATTGCCCAGTACATTGCCGCCCACCCCACCGAAGCAGAGACTGCGCTGGATCTGTTTATGGTGACCAAATATCTGGAACGCCTTGGTGACCACGCCGTGAACGTGGCCGAATGGGTCGAATTCTTAAAGACCGGCGTTCACAAATCCCGCAAGATCGTGTGATCTTGCCCGGCGGCGTGTGAGACCGCTCCAAGGTGAACCTGAAGCCAACTGCTTGGATTTTGAATTTTCAGGTACACCCAATAACATTGCCATTCTCTTTTTTATGTTTTCCTATACCGCACCAAAGGGCCAGCACTGCACGCTGGCCCTTTGGTGTTTTTATGTGTAGTGTAGACTGCTGGGAATGAAACCTGGCAGAAAAGTGGAAGAAGCAATGCAGAGTGTGTTATACTGGAAAGGATAAATCGAAAACGGCTGCACAATATCAAAAGTGAGGAACATCTCTATGCAGTTTCTTCCGCCAGCCTGCCGCTGGTCGTGGTTGCGTTCATTGTGGCGGCACTGGTTCGCATCTCGGTTGGTTCTTCTACCGTGGCCATGACGATGGCCGCTGGCATTATTGCCGCCATGCCCGGCATCAGCGAGTTGTCTCCTCTGTATCTTGCCTGCGTTACCGGTGCCATCGCAGGTAGTTCCACGGTCTGCTCTCACTTTAACGATTCCGGCTTCCGGCTTGTTAAGAGCCTTGTCGGCATGGATGAAAAAACCACCCTCAAGACCTGGACCGTTATGGAAACCTTGGTTGGCGGCGTTGGATTCCTGGTTGCGCTAGTCATTTCGTTCTTTGCCTGATTGGTACATTATTTTATAACCCAAAAGCCCAAAGCGGCACGGTTCACTTAACCGGCAGCTTTGGGCTTTTGCTGTTTTATCAGAGAAAAAATTACGCGCTTACATCTTCAAACTGGCTGTTGTACAAATCGGCGTAGAACCCGCCAGCGGCCAACAGGTCGTCGTGGGTGCCCTGCTCCACAATGTCACCATCCCGCATGACTAAAATCAGGTCGGCGTCCTTGATGGTGGAAAGCCGGTGGGCAATCACAAAGCTGGTGCGGCCGCGCATCAGGTTGTCCATGGCGGTCTGGATGCGCTGTTCGGTGCGGGTGTCCACACTGCTGGTGGCTTCGTCCAAAATCAAAATTTTGTTGTCCGCCAGAATGGCGCGGGCAATCGTCAGCAGCTGTTTCTGGCCCTGGCTCACGTTGGAAGCATCCTCGTTCAACTCCATCTGGTAGCCGCCGGGCAGCGTGCGGATAAAGTGGTCGGCACAGGCGGCCTTGGCGGCGGCGATGACTTCCTCATCGGTGGCATCCAGGCGACCATAGCGGATGTTTTCCATAATGGTGCCCTGGAACAGCCAGGTATCCTGCAATACCATGCCAAAGCCTTCGCGCAGGGCGCTGCGGTCAAAGTCCTTTACGTTGTGGCCGTCCAGCGTAATGGCGCCGGAGTTGACATCGTAAAAGCGCATCAGCAGCTTGACCATGGTGGTTTTGCCTGCGCCGGTGGGGCCGACAATGGCAACTTTCTGGCCGGGTTTTACATCGCAGCTGAAATCCCGGATAACAGTCTTTTCCGGCGTGTAGCCAAACTTGACATGGTCAAAGGTGACCTGGCCGTCAATGCAGGCGGGGTCTGCCCGGCGGGCGGGGTCAGCGTTCTGTTCTTCTTCCGGCTCACCCAAAAATTCAAACACGCGCTCCGAAGCCGCCGCCATACTTTGCAGCATGTTGCTGACCTGGGCCAGCTGCTGGATGGGTTGGGTGAAGTTGCGCACATACTGGATGAACGCCTGGATGTCACCAATGGTGATGATGCCGCGCGCGGCAAAAATGCTGCCGGAAACGGCCACTGCTACATAGCCCAGGTTGCCCACAAAGGTCATGATGGGCTGCATCAGGCCGGAAAGAAACTGGCTTTTCCAGGCGGATTCAAACAGGCGGTTGTTGGCTTCGTCAAAATCATTCAGAACGGCATCTTCGCGGTTGAATGCCTTGACCACATTGTGGCCGGAATATACTTCCTCCACCTGGCCGTTCACGGAGCCCAGAACTTTTTGCTGGGCGCGGAAATATTTCTGGCTGAACCTGACCACCAACAGCACCAGCGCCATCGAGACCGGCAGGATCAAAATGGCAATCAGCGTCATCGTGGGGCTGATGGTCAGCATCATGATGAGCACGCCGATCATGGTGGTAATGCTGGTGATCAGCTGGGTAATGCTCTGGTTCAGGCTCTGGCCCAGGGTGTCCACATCGTTGGTAATGCGGGAAAGTACCTCGCCCACGGTGCGCTTTTCAAAATAGGCAAGAGGCAGGCGGTTGATCTTTTCGCTGATCTGGCGGCGGAAGTCATAACACATCTTCTGCGAAAGCCCGCTCATGATCCAGCTCTGGCAGAAACTGAACGCAGCGGAAACCAGATACATGACCAGCAGGATCAGCAGGATTTTGCCGATATAGCCAAAGTCAATGCTGCCGGTGCCCCGCAGCTTGGCCACCCAGCCGGTGGCCAGGGCAGTGGTGGCTTTGGCCAGCACCTTGGGGCCTGCAATATTAAAGATCGTGGAAAGAACGGCAAAAACAATCACGGCAATCAGGCGGAACTTGTAGTGCCCCAGCTCTGCCAGCAGGCTGCGCATGGTGCCCTTAAAGTCTTTTGCCTTTTGGGTCGTCATTCGTCCGGGATGCGGCATCAGGCTTCCCCTCCTTTCAGGTCCAGCTCTTTGTTGCTCAGCTGGCTGCGGGCAATTTCCTGGTAAGCCGGGCAGCTTTCCATCAGCTGGGCGTGGGTGCCCTTGCCCACAATGCGGCCATCTTCCAGAACCAGAATCTGGTTGGCGTGCAGCACAGTGGAAATGCGCTGTGCCACAATAATCACGGTGGCGTCGCCGGTTTCGGCTTTCAGCGCGCGGCGCAGGGCAACATCAGTCTTGTAATCCAGCGCGGAGAAGCTGTCATCAAACAGGTAGATCTTCGGGTGTTTGGCAATGGCGCGGGCGATGGAAAGCCGCTGCTTCTGCCCGCCGGAAACGTTGGTGCCGCCCTGGGCAATGGGGCTTTCGTACCCCTCCGGCTTGGCGGAGATGAACTCTTCCGCCTGGGCAATGCGGGCGGCGGTGCGCACATCGGCATCGGTGATATTCTCGCCGCCGAATTTCAGGTTGGAATCAATCGTGCCGCTGAACAGTACGCCCTTTTGCGGCACATAACCCAAAAGGCCGCGCAGGGTGCTCTGTGGCATCTGGCGCACATCCACGCCGTCTACCGTCACGCTGCCGCCGGTCACATCATAAAAACGGGTGACCAAATGCAGCAAACTGGTTTTGCCGCAGCCGGTGGAGCCGATAATGGCCGTGGTCTGGCCGGGTTTGGCGACAAAATCAATATCGTGCAGGGCGTCCTCGCTGGAGCCGGGGTAAGTAAAGTTGACATGATGGAATGCGACTTCGCCGTTCCAGTGGTGCTGATTGAGGTCAGCGGGAATGGCTTCCGGCACCGGGTCATGGATGGCCGGCTCGGTGGTCAGCACTTCGTCAATGCGGTCCGCGGCAACGCCGGCACGGGGCAGCATCACGGCAACCATCGTCAGCATCAGGAAGGACATCACGATCTGCATCGTGTAGGTGATAAAGGCGATCATGCTGCCCACCTGCATGGTGCCGGCATCAATCTGTTTGCCGCCGAACCAGACGATCAGCAGGGAAGTGCCGTTCATAATCAGGGTCATAAAGGGCATCATGGCGGCCATTACCCGGTTGGTGAACAGCTGGGTGCGCATCAGGTCGGTGTTGGCGGCGTCAAAGCGTGCTTCCTCGTGCTGTTCGCGGCTGAATGCGCGGATGGGCATAATGCCGGTCAAAATCTCGCGGGATACCAGGTTCAGCCGGTCCACCAGCTTTTGCATGATCCTGAACTTGGGCATGGCAAACTGCATCAACACCGTAATCAGCGCCAGCAGCAAAGCGACGGCCAGCACAATGATCCAGGTCAGGCTGGAACCCGCCTGCGCCACATGGATGATGCCGCCAATGCCAAGGATGGGGGCATACGCCACCATGCGCAGCAAAATTACGCAGGTCATCTGGATCTGCTGTACATCGTTGGTGGTGCGGGTGATGAGGGATGCGGTGGAAAACTTGTCCGTTTCAGAGGCAGAAAAGCTGACCACCCGGCGGAACACACCGCGGCGCAGATCCCGCGCAATGGCAGCCGCCACGCGGGAAGCAAGCAGCCCCACCAGAACCGCGGCGGCAACCATCAACAGGGTCAGCCCCAGCATCCGGCCGCCTGTCTGCATCAGGTAGTTCATCTGTACCGCATCGCTGATGCCAAGGGCCTGATATTCCAGCCCCACCAGCAGCACTGCCTGGGCTGAAAGCCCGCTCAGCTCACTTTCGCCGACCTGACCCATGGCTGCGGCCAGCTGGGCCTGTACGGTATCCCGGCTGAAACCGGGCATCTGGGTCATGGCCGCAAACTGGGCGGTAACGGTATCCAGCACGGCGGCATCCGGGGCGTTGCCCTCCCCGGCTGCCTGAGCGGAAGCCAGATAGAGCACAATATCCGGGGTGGAAAATACCTCCGCCAGCGTATCCCGGTCCGCATCGGCCCGCAGCAGGCGGACCGTATAGGGGGATGCGAGCTTTTTCTGTAAGCTGGTAGCGGAGGAGAGTGCGTTGTCGGTGCCGCCCGGCTGGGTGTAAGCGGCTTCCACCGCGGTGGCGTCCGCGTCCGTCATCAGCAGCTCCAGCACCTGCAGGGTGGAATCCCGCACTACTTCTGGCACAGCGTCCGCAATGCCGGACTGTTGGATGCCGGTATCCACAATTTTGCTGGTGTAGTCCGGTAGGGTCAAATCGCCATATGCCTGCACCAACAGCAGGGCAATAATAACAAGGCAGGCCGCCCAGTGTTTGGCCAGATGTTTGAAAATTTTTGTCATGGCATCTTCTCCTTTTCGGCCAGCAGCTTTTCGTTCTGGCGCTCAATGGCCTGCAGCAGGGTTTCGGCATCCTTTGCAAACTGCTGGCAAAATTCTTCGCCCAGGTCATCCATAATGCCGGTGATGTAATCATTCAGACGGCTTTCGCAGATCAGGCGGGATTCCTCCCCTTTTGGGGTGATGCGCACCAGAGTGCGGCGGCGGTCATTGGGATCGGTCTGGCGCTGGGCCAGGCCATCCTGCTCCAGTGTGCGCAGTCCGCGGGAAATCGCCGGCAGCGGCTGCTTGAAAATCTCCGCCAGGTCCGAAACATACACGGCATCATCCTGGCCGCGCACCTCAATGGCGTGGTTCAGCCCTTCCAGAATGCCAAGATGCAGCTTGGGGGCGTTGGCAAGGCTTAAAGACGCCCCGCGGCGCACAGACTTTTTCAGCCGGTCAAGATAGCGCATCACGGCTTTGCTGCGCTGGTCACCAATATGTCCCTCCATAAAGGTTCTCCTTTCTGTTGCTATATGTAAATAGTTGGCATATGTTAAGCATATGGAAACAGTATAGCCCCGCAGCCGAAAAAATGCAACGGCTGCGGGGCTGTGTTTTAAATTTGTTTACAAACCACTTATAAATCAAAGTCACCGGTAAACAGCTGCACCCAATAGGGGTGGCCATCCACCATAGTGTAGCCAACGCCGATGCAGTCATAGTTTTCGTTCAGGATGTTGGCGCGGTGGCCGGAGCTGTTCATCCAGTCGTTCATCACGATCTCCGGGGTTCTCTGACCCATGGCAATGTTTTCGCCGGCATAGGCATAGTCAATGCCCAGGTGCCACAAAATGGTAAAGCATTCAGAACCGTTGGGGCGGGTGTGACTGTATCGCTGGGAAAGCTCCTTGGCGCGGGCTGCTGCGGCAACCATCAGGCCATCGTGCTTGACCAGGGGCTGCAATCCGCGGGAGGTGCGCTCCTGGTTGACCAGCTCGATCACGCGGTCTGCCATGGCTTCCTCGCTGGTCGTAATGCTGGCCTGCATCACGCCGGTATCAACATCAAAAAGGTACAGATTACCGTCGATCGTCACAATGCCTTTGGCCATGGTGCCGTACACCTGGTCAAAGTAATAGGTGCCGTCATTGTTGGTATCCCAGCCTTTTACCATGTGGCCGTTGGCGTCATACCGCACCCACTTGCCGGTGCCGTCTGCGTTTTCGGCCCAGTCGCCGGCTTCGGATTCCTGGTATACATCCTTGCTGACGGTTTTAGCACCCTGCTGCACGTTATCCAGCCAGTACCAGGCACCGGAGGCCGGATCATAGATTTCTTTGCCGCGGTAGGCTGCATTATTGGGATCATAACCCTGGCGCTTGCCAGCCTCGTACCAGTAATCTTTGCCGTCCATGCTGTGCCACATCAGGTTGCAGCCAATGCCGGTGGTGGTATCAAAGCTGCAGGGCAGGTTGTCCACCACAATATCGCCCTTGGCCATGGCGCCGGTGATCAGGTCAAAGTAATAGGTGCCGTCATCGTTGGTATCCCAACCTTTAATCATATGGCCGTTTGCATCGTAGCGCACCCATTTGCCGCCGTTGGATTCCTGGTAGACATCCTTATTGACGGCTTTTGCGCCGCCCTGGTTGGCGTCCAGCCAGTACCAGGCGTCGGAATC
>OLSO01001675.1_pt1 | contig 15925 bp, 9 predicted proteins | sample 1672441 | NCBI WGS metagenome assembly OLSO01 (sample SAMEA3136686, study PRJEB25190) | human gut metagenome | biome: human gut; feature: human-associated habitat; material: faeces | place: Austria | collected 2013 | reverse complement strand
CTCTGCTGACAGGGCCTAGCTTCGCTACTTGCTCATGAACGCAGTCGCTTCGCGCCTGCGTTCAAAAAATCAGGCAGGATGCAAAACCTGATCACCCTGCCTGATATTATGCTATTTCTTACTGTAAAGTAAAGCGGATATTCACAATCCACCTCGCTGCTTACTTGATTCGGTTAAATCGTCATCGCTTTTGCGACTCTCACGACATACTCCGGCAGGCTCTTCTGCATCGCCAGCGCCTCATCAATGTCGTAGTTCACATACTTGCCGTCGCGATATGCGACCACACGGTTTGTCTTGCCCTCTGCAAGCAGATCTGCCGCATAGGCTCCCATCACAGATGCGTAAACGCGGTCCCGGCACGTCGGGCTTCCGCCACGCTGCATGTGTCCGAGGATCGTCGCACGTGTCTCCACTCCGGTTGCCGCCTCGATTCTACGCGCCATACTGGTCGAATGTCCGATACCCTCTGCATTGATGATGATGTGGTGCTTTTTCCCGCGCTTACGGTTATTGATGATGTTGTTGATCAGCACCTGCTCATCATAATCGTACAGCTCCGGAAGCAGGATATCCTCCGCTCCATTGGCAATACCGCACCACAAAGCGATATATCCGGCATTTCTTCCCATTACCTCAATGATACTGCAGCGCTCATGAGACGTGGAGGTATCACGCACCTTGTCGATCGCTTCCATCGCCGTATTCACCGCTGTGTCAAAGCCGATCGTATAATCGGTGCAGGCAATATCCAGATCAATCGTACCCGGAACACCGATCGTATTGATTCCGCGTGCAGCCAGCTTCTGCGCACCTGCATAAGAACCGTCGCCACCGATGACGACCAGACCATCAATGCCATGCTTCCGGCAGATCTCTGCCGCCTGGTTCTGCCCTTCCTCTGTGCGGAATGCCGAGCAACGGGCTGTGTACAGAATCGTACCGCCCTTGGCGAGCGTATCTGATACAGATCTTGCATCCATATCAATGATTTCTTCATTTAACAGGCCTTTATATCCCTGATTAATTCCTTTTACCTTCAGCCCCTGGGACAACGCCTTACGGACTACGGCACGAATCGCCGCATTCATTCCAGGTGCATCCCCACCGCTTGTCAGCACGCCGATGGTCTTAACTTCCTTTGCCATACTGTACCTCCTGCCAAATCCGTTTTTTTCATTCTAATCCTTTTTGTGCCTTTTGTAAAGAAACAGTCCTAGATTTTCTTTTGTGTCAGACGTACATTGTCTGCCCCGAACGCCTCTGAAAGCGCACCAAGCAGTGATTCATCCGCACGCACCGTCCAGTTGTCTCCGAGCCTGCGCACGGAACGCCCGTCACGCACATAGATCACAACGTAATCCTTCCCGTCGGAATTCCGCAGCAGGTCAAACAGCTGCTTCTCCCTTGCACGGTAGTCCGAAATAGTTGCAAACTGGATCCACAGCTCCTGTGGCACCTCGTCAAACCGGAAAATTTTTTCACAGATCAGTTTGCTCGACTGGTCATCCTCGCTGCTGACACGGCCACGGATAAACACACGGTCATCCACATTGAGATACTGCAGATTTTTCTCATAGTCCTTCGGGAATACGACGACCTCGACCGTCCCGACCAGGTCCTCGACCGTCAGGTACGCCATTGTCTTGTTCGTCTTCGTATATTTTACACGCTTGTCTGTGAGGATTCCTCCGATCACAGCCCGGTTACCATCCATCACTTTGGAATGCCCGGTCTCCTCATCCAGCGCAAAGTCTGATGTTACATTTGTGATCACATGCTTCCAGAGCGCTTCGTATTTTTCCAGCGGATGTCCGCTGACGTAAATGCCAAGCACCTCTTTTTCAAAAGCCAGAAGCTGCTCCTTGTCATACTCTCCGACCTTCGGCAGCTGAATCTCATACTCGCGCTTATCCTCCTCGCCCATCAGATCGAACAGTGTCATCTGCCCGGTCATACTGCTCTTCTTTTCGTGTGCGATGCGGTCCATAATGTCTGCATAGATCATCATAAACTGCTTTCTTGTCCCACCCAGGCCGTCAAAAGCTCCGGATTTGATGAAATTCTCTATCGTCCGCTTATTCGTTTCTTTCCCGGTCAGACGCTCAATAAAATCCTTCAGGCTGCGGTATGAACCACCCAGGGTGCGCTCCTCCACGACCGCATCGATGACCGGACGTCCGATGCTCTTGATTGCAGACAGACCATAGCGGATATTTTTTCCATCTACGGTAAAGCCTGCCTCACCGACGTTAATGTCCGGCGGCAGGATCCGGATGCCCATCTGTCGACATGTCAGGATATACTCTGCCACCTTTGGCGGATTGTCGATCACGGACGTCATCAGCGCCGCCATGAACTCTACCGGATAATAATACTTCAGATACGCCGTCTGATAGGCCACGAGTGCATATGCCGCCGCATGTGACTTATTAAACGCATATTTGGCAAAATCCGTCATATCATCATAAATTTTGTTTGCGGTCTTTTCGTCAATTCCATTTGCGATGCAACCCGGAACATCCTCTTCTTTATTTCCATATACAAAGTTCTGGCGTTCCTTTGCCATGACTGCCGCTTTCTTTTTTGACATGGCGCGTCGCACGAGATCGCTTCGTCCTAAGGTATAGCCGCCCAGATCCCGCACGATCTGCATGACCTGCTCCTGATAGACGATACACCCGTAGGTCGGCTCCAGAATCGGCTGCAGCTGCGGGCAGTCGTAGGTGATCGTCTCCGGATTATTTTTTCCGCGGATATACTGCGGAATAAAGTCCATCGGACCCGGACGGTACAGAGAAATACCGGCGATGATATCCTCCAGGCTCTGCGGCTTCAGCTCCTTCATAAAGTTCTTCATCCCGCCACTTTCGAGCTGGAACACACCCTCCGTCTTTCCGGTGCCGATCGAGTCGAGCACCGTCCTGTCGTTGTAATCGATTTTCAACATGTCCAGCTTCCGTCCGGTATCCTTCGCCACAAGCCGCACCGCATTGTCAATGACCGTCAGTGTCCGAAGCCCCAGAAAATCCATCTTCAAAAGGCCAAGCTCCTCCAGGGTCGTCATCGTAAACTGTGTCACGATCGTGCCATCCGCCGCTCTGGACAGAGGAACATATTCATCCACTTCCTTCTGGCTGATGACGACACCCGCCGCATGCATCGACGTATGGCGAGGCAAGCCCTCCAGACGTCTGGACATATTGATGAGCTCTTTTATTTTCTCATCTGTATCATAAAGCGTTTTCAGCTCATGATTCATCTCGAGTGCTTTATCGATCGTGATATTCAGCTCCTGCGGGATCATTTTTGCGATCGAATCACAAAGCGCATACGGAAGATCCATCACACGCCCGACATCGCGGATGACACCGCGCGCCGCCATCGTACCGAAGGTGACAATCTGCGCTACACAATCCTTGCCATATTTCCGCACAACATAGTCGATGACCTCCTGTCTGCGCTCGAAGCAAAAATCCACGTCAATATCCGGCATAGATACACGCTCCGGATTCAGAAAACGCTCAAAGAGCAGATTGTACCGGATCGGATCCAGCTGTGTAATGCCGAGCGTATAAGAAACGATACTGCCGGCGGCCGAGCCCCGCCCCGGTCCTACCGGAATACCATGATCTCTGGCATAACGGATAAAATCCCACACGATCAGGAAATAATCGACATAGCCCATCTTCTGAATCGTATCGAGCTCATATTTCAGGCGGGGCTTCAGCTCTTCGGCACGGTCGCCGTAGCGCTCATCCAGTCCCTCATAACAGAGCTTGTTCAGGTATTCCCACGAAGTATATGGCGATGGCACATCGAAGCGTGGCAGCTTGGTCACGCCAAATTCGATCTCCACATGGCATCGTTTTGCAATCTTATGTGTATTTTCAAGTGCCTGAAGCGCATATGGAAACAGCTCCGCCATCTGCTCCGGCGATTTTACAAAATACTGTCCACCCTCATAGCGCATACGATTTTCATCTGTCAGCTTCTTGCCGGTCTGGATACACAGAAGGATATCATGTGCTGCCACATCATCCTCGTAAGTATAATGCACATCGTTTGTTGCGACCAGCGGAATATGCAGCTCCTCACTCATCCGCAGAAGCTGCTGATTGACGAGCCTCTGATCCGGGATTCCGTGATCCTGAAGCTCCAGAAAATAATTGTCCTTTCCAAAAATTTCCTGATATTCCAATGCGGTCTGACGCGCTTCCTCATATAAGCCTCTCGTCAGATACCGTGGCACCTCGCCTGCCAGACAGGCACTCAATGCAATGATTCCCTCATGGTACTGCCGAAGCAGCTCTTTGTCCACACGCGGCCGGTAGTAAAAGCCCTCTACAAAACCAAGCGAAACGATCTTCATCAGATTGGCGTAGCCCTGATTGTTCTCCGCCAGCAGAACCAGATGATAATACCGATCCTCATCACTTCCGACCTCCCGGTCAAAGCGGGAATTTGGTGCTACATAGACCTCGCAGCCGAGGATTGGATTGATCCCGGCCGCTTTTGCCTCCCGGTAAAAATCGATCACACCATACATGACGCCATGATCGGTGATTGCCGCACTGTCCATACCGAGCTCTCTGACCCTGGCCACATACTCTTTAATTTTATTCGAACCGTCCAGCAGACTGTACTCTGTATGGACATGCAGATGTGTAAAATTCAAAGCAGCAGCCTCCTAGTCTACCTTCCGGATCTTTCCGTCTGCGATGGCAATGCGTCCCTCCTTGAGCAATCTCCCGACCGCACGCTTGAACGCATTCTTACTCAGACCAAATTCACGCTGAATTGTCTCCGGTCTCGCCTTGTCATCAAACGGCAGTACCCCGTCAAATTCTTCGATAATGCCAAGCACATTCTCCGCATCCTCATCGATCTGCAGATATGCCTTTTCCCGAATACTAAGATCCAGCTTGCCATCCTCCTTTACTCCGGAAACGCGGGCCTGCACCCGATCCCCGACGCGAATTCCCTGTACCCCGCTCTCACGCTTTGGAATCAGTGCAGAATACTGGTCATCCACTGCCACAAATGCGCCGAAATTGCTGCTGAGCTCATAAACTCTTCCGTGTACCTGGTCATTGACCTGATACGGGGAATTTTTCTTCAAATATGGATAGACCCGCATGGTCGCACACAGACGGCTGCTCTTATCCAGATACAGCGCTACGAGGCACTCATCCCCCGGATATACTTTTCCGGTCTGCTCGCGGAACGGAAGCAGCAAATCCTTTTCCAGTCCCCAGTCCAGAAATGCGCCAATCTTCGTCACATCCTTGACCTTGAGCACAGCGGTCCTCCCAATCGTCACCATCGGCTCCCGCCGCGTCGCAATCAGACGGTCACTTGAATCCAGATATACGAATACTTCCACCTTCGTACCCGGCTTCATCCCCTCGTCCACTTCCTTTTTCGGCAACAGCACTTTCTCGCTGCTCTCCTTGTGCTCTGCCAGATAGATACCGAATCCGGTCTCTTTTACAATGATTAACTCCTGTCTTTCTCCTGCCTGTATCATGCGTCCTCCCTTTTTTCTGCAGCTTTGTCGCTGCCTGAATCTGCCGCGCGGTGTGACAGCACCGCATACGGCTTTCCTGCTTCATCGCACAGCCCGACCGTTACGGTCTGCGCATCCTGATGCACATACGGATAAATGACATCGTGTAAATGTGCCTGCTTTTTATACTCTACCTGCAAATATCCGGTTTCAAAGCCCTCCGGAAGATATTCCTCCGCCATCCGGATATACTGTCCGTTGTTGACATGATTGTTCGTATCCAGGTGATAGCGGCATACCGTAAAAGGCTCCCGCTTTACACAGTCCTGCGGCAGCTTAAGTTTACGCGGCCCGTATTCCATATCCAGCTTTTCTTCCATTTTATACCTTGCCACATGCTCTTCTGCAACCCGCACGGGCTTTCCGGTCTGCAAATCAATCAATGCCCATACACTGTTTGCTTTTGCGAGATAATTTTTTCCGGCATCCACCAGCGCATAATTCCGGTAGCCGTAAAATGCCTTAAAACCATACGGCCACGTCTGTGCCGTAATCGGCTCCGCCAGATACGGTCTGCGCAAAATCTCAATCTGCCACGATAAAATCATCCACGCCAGATCCTGCTTCTTCAGGAAACGCGTCCCGACCCCACAGTCCTCAGACTGAAACGTCGAAGCATCCTGAAAATAATCCACCAGTGATACGAGTGTCAGCTTTTCTTCCGGATCCGTCTCGCTGTAACGAACTCTGCTTGTAAATTCAAATGGCATTTTTCTTTCCTTTCGTCCCTGTATCATATTCCGCTCATTTTTCTACGTAAAATGGCTGTTTTTCGGAACGTGTCTTATTATAGCATCATTTCGAAGTTTCTTCCATGATTTTATTGCTTCACCCCATTGATACAGGGGACTTACTTGATTCGAATCAAGCGGATATTCGCAATCCGCTTCGCTACTTGCTCATAACCGAATAGCTGCTTCGCAGCTTATCAGGAGTGGCTTGGACCACTCCTGATACAAGTAAGTCCAGTCTACCTTATTGCTTCACCCCATTGATACAGGGGACTTACTTGATTCGGTTAAAAAATGCTGCAAAATCCTCGTTCTTTCCGAATAAATGCGCATACTGCAGCAGCGCATATTTCTGCAGTCCCTCCCGGCTCGATGCATCCAGCATTTCCCCGGAATCCGCATAGAGCCCATCCGACTGAATAAATCCGAGTGTATCAATGACCGGCACCTCTTCTGAGAGATTCAGCAGAAAATTCTGGTATGCATTCACCGGCACCCCTGCCACCTGCAAAAGCTCTGCCGCCAGATAGTTGGCCGACAATTTTTCAATCTGTGTTTCTTCTATATTATAGTTGGCCCAGATAACAAACGGCGTCACATATTTGTTCTGATTTTTCTCCAGTTCATTTTCAGTATCTGCCTGATTTGCCATGCTGTTTATAAACGCATTATTCAGCCGCGGCCAGTGGTCGCCAAACATCAGGATGACCGTCGGCTCCTCCTCCTGCTCAAAATAGTTTACCAGCTGTTCAAAGGCCCGATCGGATTCTCTCAACAGGGAAAGATACTCTTCCACATCATCGGATGTCTGTCCACCGGTATACTGTGGTGCATCCTCACTTCGGTAGCCGGAAAGATAGCCTCCATGATTCTGGATCGTGACATTAAAGCAGAAGAAATGCTCCGAGATCCCGGAATCCTTCCACGCCTCATACTGGCGGCATACCTCCTCATAATCTGCCTGATCGGATGGATAGCCGTGAATCTCTTCCAGCTCACCGACATCCGTATCCGTAAGAAAAGTATCAAATCCGAGCAGTGGATACACCTGATCCCGGTTCCAGTTTGATCCGCTCGCAAAATGGCAGGCCAGTGTCTCATAACCATACTGTTTCAGATACGAGGCTAAGGATGGCAGCTCCCGTTTGACATAAGCCTGATACGGCGTGCTTCCGGTTGGCAGAAACTGCATCGTGCTTCCCGTTAGAAATTCAAACTCCGTATTCGCCGTACCGCCTCCGAATACCGGTACATATAAATTTCCCTTTACGGTATTTTCCTGTAAAGAATCAATAAAAGGCAACAGCTGCTTCGATGTCTGAATCCCGCCCACACTTGCAAAGTCGGTAAAAGACTCGTTCATGATCGCAATGATATTCGGCAGCTGTCCGGTCGAATCATTCTGCCCGGATCTTTCTGTCTGCTCCTGTATCAGCTCCGTCATCAGCTGCTCCACTGCTTCCGCAGAATATCCCTCCGGTTTTTCCACCTTTTGATAGTTCTCATAAATATAGGTCGCCAGAAAATATCCGTACTTCTCATACGACGACGTGAGATTCCAGAAAAATCCTCCGTTTTTCCCGGTCGACAGGATCGGCTGCGACTGAAGATACCCAAAGCCCCCTGCAGTGAGCACCGCGAGCACACAAAACCAGACGATACGCTGCTTTCCGGTATAGCGCACAAAACGAATCTTATGCTCAACTGCAAATACCGTGAGCATCAGGAAAAAAGCGGCACACATCGAGATCGGCAAATCAAACTTGTATGCACTGCTCACTTCCCCTGCCGTCCCAATACTGAGCAGGTCAGCCGGATGCAACGGGCTTCCCCGGAACTCCAGCACATAATACTCCGCCACACCGATCACAAAGCAAAGGACTGTCCCCGACCTCAACAGCCAGCCGCCTCTCCAAAGAAATACAGACAGCACCGCAAACAGGAAGAAACAGAAAATGCAATTGTAAAACAGCCTCTGCCCGATCAATGTCATCAACGTATTTCCGGCCGCAATCTCCAGCAAACACACCCCGAGCACGACATGTCCGACCAGAAAAAGCGGCAGAAGATGCGTCTGCCATACCGGAATCAGAGGATACAGTACCGCATAAAAAAACAACAGCACCGTCATCCCCGCAAACAGCCACCACAGCGGATTCTGCGTGTAATAAGACTGATAAACAAACAGGCCGTACAGCTTCTGCTCCTGTGCCTGCGCATTGACCGTCAGCGCTCCCAGCTCTCCTTCAGAAAGACACGGCAGCGTCTGCAGCTGCGGATATTCATCTGTAATACCGGAAAAAGAAATGGTATACACATATTTTTTCCCTGGCTGTACGCGGATATGAAAAGAAATACCCTGCGCGCCATTTTCCACCAGTGCATCGCACGGCAGCTCCCGCGTCGCCAGGATCGCGCCATCCGCATCCTGCAAGGTGATAAGCATACTCCCGGTCGTCCCGTGCGCACCGATCGACACATAGATCAGCTCCAGTATTCCATCCTGTGCATAGAATTCCTGTGAAATCACCGTGTTTTCTCCGAGCTCCGGTATGCTCTGCGGCTCCACCGATGTGTCCCATCCGATTGCGGTCTGCGTTTCCTCACCGTAAAAATCCTGACGCCGAAGTCCCGTAATAAACGCACATACGAGAAGCATCAGCATCAGGATCATTCGAAATCCGCTCCATGACTCTTTTGCCCATATTTTTTTCATCGTTTTGTACCTCTTGCAGATTTTTCTCCTGCCATCATAGCACGCAGCAGGTAAATCTGCAAGCGGTCTTTCGCATAGTGTTTCTCCAGCGCATTCCTGTCACTTTGCAGCTGAGTCTGCCAGCAGCGGCGTAGCTTTTACTATTCCGCGCAAGTCAAAGCGGATATTCGCGATCTGCGTTCAAGTCATGCCTCGTACCGGCTCAGCGATGTCAGCGCCGCACAGATCGTATCGACATTCTCCGAGTACGCCGCCCCGGTCACACAAAACACATACTGCGGATCGGTCGGATGGAAAAACATCACCGCACTGCAGTCCTCCGACTCCAGCCGGTAGGTGATGCAGCCGATTCCATTGATTTCCACCAGATCATCAACCGTGTACCCCGACTGACGGATTGCATCTGCGAGCTCCTCTAAAGTATCCGTCCCCTGGTTGTATGCCCACACGACAGAAATTGCCGGAGCATTCTCCGCACCTGATGCATCACCGGCCAGGTAGAGCACACCCTGCTGTGTCTCTTCATCCGAAAGATCGTATACCGTCCAGTCACTTGGCAGATAAAGCCGGAACCCGTCCTGAAATGGTACCCAGGTACCGGCATAAGGCGCAGACGCTTCATCAAATGTAATACTTCCATTTAATACATCCTGCACACCGGCAGATCCGGCGATGCTTCCCACTGTCCCATCTGCACTTCCGATCGTCCCTTCTGTACCGACCCCGTTCTGATCAATCGTATCCTGCGCAGCCTGTGTCATCCCATCTACGGTCTGAGAAGCCCCTTTGCCGGCTGAGCGGTTTGCATCCACATGCTGTGCATAATCACTGTCCCCGCCTGCCAGATACCAAAAGCTTTCTGCCGCTTCCGTAAGCGCCTCGGAAGCATACCAGGACAACTCCGGAATCTCCTTTGCGCCAAACATATAGGTCTTTCCATTCATCGCGCAGAACAGGCGGGTATCCTGAACCTGATAGCCGCTCACCTCATAAGAGTAGATCGTTTTCACAAAGCTCCGATCCTTAATCGTCATTGCCCCTGCCGCTTCTGTCACCTGAAGATCCGGATATTCCCCGCGCATATACTCCGTAAACTGATCCGCGAAATCCGCTGCATCCGTATCATAAACACCGACGATTACATACGGAATCGAGCCATCCGCTCCGGTATAAATATAGACATATCCATCCTTCTCCGCAACCGCTGTATAGGAAGAAAGCTGCACAGAAATCCCAAGATCATCCAGTGCGATCACATCCCCCTTTGTATGCTCCTGCTCCGATATGGCAATCTCATTTTCTCCACCGGCCGATGCGATAAGTTCCTCCGAAGCCACCGCATTGCCGGAAATCATCATACCGGCCATTACTGCTGCAAAAAACGCATTCCATTTTCCACTCATAAACTCTTTCCTCCTTATCATTTTATTTATACGCGCAACAAACCAGGTACTCACAACTATATGCAATCCCTGCGGCCCTGCGCAATTGAAGTATTGCTCTGATCCCACCCACCTCTTATTTATTTCTGCACTCAGATGCTGATGTACAAGAGTCTAAAGGTATTTAATTCGGATGCAGCTGCGTTGTCCCCGCAGGCTGCTCCTGTGTGTTCGATACATAGAGATTGCCCAGATCATCCGCATACACATAATCAAACGTATTTGAGACCTTTACATGCTCTCCATCCGGCATCGTATAGTCATTCTGTGACAAAATATAATCCGAAAACTGTTCTGCATCATAGGTGGCGCCACTTCCCATAGCATCACTGACACTGCTTTCACAGTAATCCTGCACCGTGGACATACTCGTACTGCCGTTTTGCAAGATCTGCTTCACAATCTGATCCTGTGCTTTTTGAAAGGCCTCCACAAACTGATCCGTCAACTCCGTATTCCATATAAACTGTTCAAAGGCTGCTGCATGTTCCTCATATTCCGATTCCGGAGTTAGCATAAAAAATGCAAACGGCGCTTCCCATGAAATAAAAGCGGAACGGACGGTACCGACATAGGGCATTTCCTGTGTCGTTCCGAACTGGATCCCATCCGTTGTGCAAAGCACCGTCATACGATACGGCACCTCATCCAGCACAACCCGATAAGACTGTTCTGCAAGGCCTGCATAGGTACCCTCAAGCAAAAATCCGCTCACGGCAAACATCTGCTCCAGCTCTGATATCTCTGCCTTACGCGCATCCATAAGCATAGCCACAGCCTGATCCAGCTCGTCTGCGACTGTGTGCTTCTCGATAAGCTCGATCTGATACCCGGAGAGAATCCCCTCTGCCAGGTAATCACAATAGTCCTCAGCCTCCATGAAATGCAGCATCGGCGTCATCGTCTCTGCATCAAATATGCCGTCCCGGTGCTGCGTATAGTTGACACCACTCATAGAATCTTCCAGCTTATGCTCATAGACCACATAAGAATAGAAGCCCATCACCGTATTCTGATCCGGGCTCAGCGCCGTGATATACACCTGAGCAGGCGCTCCCGCACTCTGCCACTGTCCACACCACATCACCTGCCCTGCCGCCGTATAGCCAGACGGAATCATACAGCGCGCGACAACCTTTCCCATCGCCGCATCCTGAATTTCTTCATATTTATACGTTTTATAGAACTGCATCTCTTCCGCCGTCGCCGGAACCACCAGTCCGCCAATCAACGCGAAAAACAGACCGGTCAGGATGTCTCTTCTCTTCATCATCATCCTCCTTCTTCTTGAAATTGCAATACACCATGGGTATCCTTTATCGGAAGCACCAGATTCTCCAGCGCCTCCCGCAGCTTCGGATGGTGAATCACGAAATGGATCGCGGGTGCCCGATTTTTCGAGACCATACACCACTGTCCCTCCCGGCACAGCACCTGAATATTGTGAAAGCCTGCGGCATTTGTAAGCCGGAACCGGTATTGCTCCTGCCGCAGTGCATAGTCCTGTGCAGATTTTATGCATGCCCGGTGTTCCGCATAGGTCAGCCGGATATCCTGTTCAAAAAAGCATTCCGCCAGCGGCAGAACCGAGGGATATGTCTCATACTCAGCCTCGGAAACCTCTGCCAGCTCATCCTCCACAAAGCTGTGTGTAAAAATCCGCTCCATTCGCTGCCATTCCCGCCTCTGATATTCCAAAATCTGCGTCTGTCGTTTCTTTTCCACCTCTGCCCGCTTCAGAATTGATACCAGCAACTCCTTTTTCATCGTAAAAAGCGGCGGAGCCGCCAGAATTCTTCTTCGCTTTCCCATGAGTTTCGCATCTGCGTCCAAAAAAGCATATAGCTCTTCCATACGTTCTTCTCGATAAATCCTCATAAGCGGGTGCGCCTTTTTCAAAAGAAACTGCATATTTTTCCGACAGATCGCCACTTCCTCCCTGCGGCTCGTCAGATAGTAGTGCGCGAGCTCATGATGCCCGCTGATACAGTCCCCGGTCATTGCCGCCTGCCCGGAAGCATAATGCAGGTGGGAATAGATGCGATTCTGACTACCCTTCAGATAATAGGGTGAAATCTGTCCGGTCATATACAACGGCACCCAGTTTTCCAGCCCGAGCATCATATCCTTTAAAGGCCGCTCCACATCATGAATGATATGGATACGAAGCCCTTTCTTCAGCACCATCGCCAATCCGAACATATACTTTTTTGCAAATTCTTCATCGGCTGCCATATCCTCCACCGGCATATCACTGCACAAATATACCGGCTCCATCGACTTTGCCAGCACCGTATGCTTCAGAAAATCCAGTTCTCCATCCCGCATCTCCGAAAGCCCGTAATAATGCTTTGACACCGGAAGTGTAAACGGCACCTTAGGCACTCTCAAGCTGTCAAAATGAATCGCACGGATATACTGCTCCAGATCAAAGTCATCTACCTTGTGCAGAAATCCGGACACATAATCGGTTCTTTCTCCTCCTTTCTGATACATCCATTGCTTCAGCAGCTGCACCGCAGCCTCTGTCTCCTGCAGCGCTTCCGCCTCACATCCGATCAGAGCGGCAAGACGCTCTAGCTCTCCCATTCCCGGACTGTTTTGCACGATATAAATACATATGTTTTCAATAAATTCCTTCTCCCTGGCAGGCTTCCGCTTTCCCATACGAATTTTGGAAAGATAGGAAGCATCATAATGTAAAAAGGCCGCCAGCGCTGAAAGATTCACCTCCACATCCCGCAGCAGAAGATCCAGCTTCTCATACGGAAATGCAGGTAAATCTTTCAATTGCAGGCTCTCACGCAGACTGTTCCAAATATGCGTCTCCTCCATATCCTGCTGCCCTCTTTTTTCCGCCAGCTGCGCGATCCCCTCTGCCAGCCGCTGAAGATATGCACTGTCAGCCGCAGGTATCCGATCCCCCTTCCGGTAACGGCTGATGATCGTCTCCGACACCCCGCTTTCGGATGCCAGCTCTCTGCCTGTGCAGTGCAGCTTTTCCATATACATATTCAACTGTTCCTGAAAATTCATGCAATCCCCCGCTATTTCTTCTGAATATTCTGTTGCAATTGTTTCTATTTTCAGTATACTTGATTTCCTGCTTTTATGCAAAAAAATTACCGCATTTGTCCATGACAAATACGGCAATTTTTCAACCTTTATTTATCCTTCCTTGACAGCAAGCAAACTGTTTCCACATGGACCGAATTTCCAAACATATCCGTCGGACAGCAGCGCGTCAGCTCATAGCCATGATGGCACAGGTACTTCAGGTCGCGGGCCAGAGTCGCACTGTCGCAGCTGACGTAAACGATACGCTTCGGAGCCATCTGTATCATGGTCGCAAGTACGCTCTCCTCACAGCCCTTGCGTGGTGGGTCTACGACGATGACATCGGCGGTGATGCCTTCCTTTTCATATTTTTCCGGTAGGACTTCCTCTGCCTTTCCGACAAAAAATTCTGCGTTCGTCATACCATTCAGCGCGGCATTGACCTTTGCATCCTCAATCGCGGCCGGAACAATCTCGACACCGTATACCTGTTTCGCGCGCTGAGCCAGAAAAAGGGAGATCGTGCCGATACCACAGTACAGATCCCATACCGTCTCTTCACCGGTCAGCCCCGCATATTCCAGCGCCTTATTGTAGAGCTTCTCCGTTTGAAGTGGATTGACCTGATAAAAAGAGAGCGGTGAGATTCGGAAACGGACGCTTCCGATCGTATCCTCAATGTACGGCTGCCCCCACAGCAATTTTATTTCACGTCCCATAATCACATTCGTCTGCTCACGATTGATGTTTAATGTAATGCTCGCCATCCCCCGGATCGTGCGCAGCCTTTCTACCAGCGCGTCCGCATGCGGCAGGCTATCACCATTCACGATCAGACAGACCATCACCGCTCCGGTCGCAAAACCTTTACGGATCATTACGTGGCGTACAAGGCCTTTCCCTGTCAGTTCCTCATATGGGCGGATATGATATTCCTTCATATGCTCCAGCACCAGATCCAGAATAACCCGATTTTCCTCCACACCAAGCAGACAGTCCTCACACTCGATAATCGCATGTGTTCGGCCGGCATAAAATCCGGCAATGATACGCCCATCCTTCGACATTCCAACCGGGAACTGCGCTTTGTTCCGGTAGCGGAACGGTTCCTCCATACCGATGATCGGCTCCATCGGCGGATGTTCAAATTTTCCGATGCGGACCAGATTGTTCCGCACCTTTGCCTCTTTAAAACGCAGCTGTGCCGGATAGCTCATCGCCTGGATCTGACAGCCGCCGCACTGACGCGCCACCGGACACCTCGCTGCAATGCGATCCGGGCTTGGCGTAATAAGACGGGTCAGCCGTGCATAGCCGTATGTCTTTTTCAGCTTCATGATCTTCGCCTCTGCCACATCCCCGATCACCGTATCTTTTATAAAAAATGCCATGCCATCGTAATGCCCGACGCCCAGACCTTCACTGCTTAAATCTTCAATGGTCACTGTAATAAGATCGTCTTTTCGCATGCTCTCTCCTATTCTACAGCTCTGAGCTCTGACGCAGATTTGACTCAAACAGGCGATTGTAGCCGAGCCAGTCCTTGGATGTCCCGGCTCCCTTTAAAATCTCACGCATCGTCTCGAGCTTCGCATCTGTATTGTCCGCATAATTTAATGCCATTGCTTCTGCCAGCGCCGGCTTCTTCGGAGAACCGTATTCCAGCTCACCGTGATGGGCTAAAATGCAATGCTGCAGCTCGCTCATCAGTTTCTTCGGGAAATTTTTGATATGGCGGCAGCCAAATCCGACAAGCTCACATCCCATCACGATATGACCGAGCAGCTGTCCATCATCTGTATAATCGTTTTCAGGAAAGCCGGATATCTCCTTGAGCTTTCCGACATCATGAAACAGCGCTGCCGTAAAGAGCAGATCCCGCTTCAGGTACGGGTACTGTTTCACATAAAAATCGCAGAGCTTTACGACGCCAAGCGTGTGCTCCAGCAGTCCGCCTACGAATCCGTGATGTACCGTCTTCGCTGCAGAATGACTCTTAAATGCTGAGATAAACGCCTCATTTTCTACAAAGTACATCTGAATCAGCTTCTGCAGATACGGATTCTCTACCTGGCTCATGTAGCCCATCAGCTCCCGATACATCTCATCAATGTTCTTCTCACTGACCGGAAGGTAATCCTGTGCGACATACTCGGACTCGTCCGCCTTGCGCACTCGCTTGATATTCAGCTGCAGCGTTCCCTGAAAATTCGTGACATCTCCGGTGATAAAGACATAATCCATCACCTCAAAGTCTCCAATCCCGGAAGAATTCGGGTCCCATATTTTGGAATCAATCGTTCCTGTCTTGTCCTGAAGAATCACGTTCTCATAGGCTTTTCCGTTTTTCGCGGTCGCCGCCTGCTTATATTTGCAAAGATAAACCTCGTTGATCTTGTCTCCTTCACGA
>OLSO01001674.1_pt1 | contig 15931 bp, 18 predicted proteins | sample 1672441 | NCBI WGS metagenome assembly OLSO01 (sample SAMEA3136686, study PRJEB25190) | human gut metagenome | biome: human gut; feature: human-associated habitat; material: faeces | place: Austria | collected 2013 | reverse complement strand
GTAAAACAAACGAAAAAATAGGGGTGATTAAAATGCTTAGGTGTAGTTTTATGAATTATTATTGTGTTCGTCGTTTACTTGAGATGGGTTATAGTTATTATGATTTTGTGGAATGTTACGCTGATTTTGATGGAATAGTGCATATGTTTCCAATTGGTTATACGTGGGATAATATGGTGTCTTTTGGTAATAATGTAAATATGGTGTTTCTCGGTTATAGTAGGAGACATTGGGTGTGATGGATTATCATAGTTGTAATGGTCGTAAGCGTTTTTATATAGGTGGTAGTATGGTTAAGGGCTCACGTCGTATACATCGTATGCGCGTAGGGCATTATGAGACTGGGCGTGATTCTGATTGTGTTGGTTTGTTTGATTTTGTGATGGCGCATTATGCTGATGATATTGCTTTAATGCAGTTGAATTTGTGGAAGGATACGGGGGTGTAGTATGGTGTTGTTTGACCTATTAGCTCATTGGTTAGAGCGGCATTCTTATAAAATGTGCGGGCCGGGTTCAATTCCCGGATAGGCCACGGTTATTGAGAATTGTTATCATTATTGTTATTGTGATATATTAGGTCATGACATGCCGTTTGGCGTGTTGTGACCTTTTTTTCGTATGAGGTGTATGCATATGGATATGAGTTCTATCACCGCCCTTGTGGGTAGTGTTGGTTTTCCGATTGTTGCGTGTTGCGTTATGGCGTGGTTTATTGCTACGACGTTTCGCGATTTTAATAATTTGATGACACGGAACAATATTTTGACCGAAGAGCTTATCGTCTTGCTTAAGGATGATAAAGGGGGTGATAATGTTGATGAAGCGAATATGGCGTAGTATATTGGCGTGCGTATGCGTGTTGTCGTTGGTTTTCGTACCGTCTGCAAGCGCGGATATGCGTGGTTTTGACGTGAGCAATTGGCAGTGTAATATCGATACGTATGCGCTCGATGCTGATTTTGTTGTGGCCGGTGCGACTTGGGGTATTGGCGGTTTTAATAACGTCTGTTTGATCAATGGTATTAATCAGGCCGCGAATTATCAGCTCGGTCGTGCAGTGGACAGCGGCAAGAGCATAGGCGTGTATCATTATGCAATGGGCAATGACGCTGTTGCCGAAGCTGATTTTTTTGTGGACAATGTCGCCGGATATGTCGGGCGTGCCGTGCTTGCATTAGACTGGGAGGCTGATAATAATCCGCAGTTTGGTAACGGCACGTGGGTCGAGACTTGGGTGCGGCGCGTGTATGACCGCACGAGAGTATGGCCTATCGTTTATACGGGGGCGTATTCGTTGGGTCAGCTCACGCCGTATGTGCGTGAGCATTGCGGTGTTTGGGTTGCACAATATGCGTCGAACGTGCCGACTGGTTATCAGGAGAGGCCGTGGCTTTATGGCGCGTATGGTGAGGCTATGCGACAGTATACATCTAACGGTTACGTGTCGGGTTATGGGCCGTTGGACTTGAATTATTTCCGTGGCGAGCGGTTGCAGTGGGACGCTTATGCGCGTGGTGAGCGTGATGGCGGTGTTTCGGCACCGGCACCGGAACCGGTGCCGGACGCTGGTTGCGCGTCTACGTGTGTCACGGTCGGGCCGGGCGACACGTTGGCCGGTATCGCGGCGGCGACTGGTTTATGGCCGTGGTCTGATTGGTCGGGGTATGCGTCCGGTAATCCCAATGTGATATATCCCGGCGAAACCGTTTGCTATGGCGGTGGCACTGTTGCGCAGTCGAATACGAGTGTGGCGCGCACGTATATGGTGCAACCGGGTGATAGTTTGTGGTCTGTTTTCGGCGTTGATTGGTCACGTGTCGCGTCGGTTAATGGTTTGTCTAACCCGAGTTTGATTTATCCGGGTCAGATTTTGCGTTACTGATAATCATTATTAATAATCGGCGTGTCGCTTTTGCGCGCGCCGATTTTTATGTTATAAATATATGTGTTAGCAAAAAAATGTTAACAGAAAAAATAGATACAAAGGATGATAATATGCGCAAGATTCGTAAGGTAATCGCTGATAGCGATATCAGCTACTATGACCGAAACGGCGAGTTGAAAACATTCCACACTATCGGAAATATTCGCACCGTTGAAAAAGCAGTTAAAGCGCTTATGGACGCGGGTATCGTCAACGTCCTGATTGATGATATCACCGTACACAAGACAACGTATGCAATGGACGTTGACACGTTCATCGAACACGCCGAACGTATCGTAACCGACAACGATAACGACAACGATACCGACAACGATAACGATAACGACAACGATAACGAACCCGAGTTCTGATTTTGGAAGGAAACATCATGACCAAGAACAATGAACAGATGAACGACACCGCTAATGAAACCGCTCAGACCACTGTAGACAATTATCGTTACATTTGTACGATGGACAACAGCACTTTTGAGGGCAAACGTGCCATTGTCAACGCGTGTAACAACGCAGTGTCATTGAACGCTATCGGTGACACGCCGCTAACGGTCATTGGCGCGTACACCGCGCCGGGCGTGCGTTCTCGGACGCGACAGAAGTGCGTTAACGTCTATCTTTTTGCAAATGACGGTAATACGTATTTCAGTCAGTCACAGGGCATTTATCGTAGCGTGTTGGATATTTATGACATGTTCTCCGATTTTAACGCGCCTAACGGTATCCCCGTGGTAGTGAAAACGACACCGCTCGGTGGTGGTAAGTCTACAAAATCGCTTGAAATTAAGTAGTTTGAAATGAGAAAAAAAGCGCCATAAATAATATGGCGCTTTTTTTATGAGGGTGGTGAAAAATCATGCCTAGGGCGCGTAAACAGGCGGACGTTTTAACCGCGAAACGCAAGCGCGTGACCCGCGCGATAAACAGTCTGAAAAAAAGCATTACGGACACCATGCCCGAGAGTGAGATAAACGCGCGTCGGAATTATATCCGGCGGCTTGAATCGCAGTTGAAAAAAACATATGTCGGGCGCGTGAGTAATCGCGCCATGCGTGAGGAATTATATCAGCGTGCCAATGAAGTCGCTGATACGCTTGTGCGACAGGTAGGCGAGGTACGCGGCGGCAAGGGCCGTGCAATGGAACGCAGACGGTCGTTTAACATTTTCCGCATAGAAATGAGATTGGCGTCCAAGGGGCAACCGAGCGTATTGGGTGAGCTTGGTCGGGAAAAAGTCAAGATTTTTTGGCGATACACACAAAACATATGGCAGAAGCCGAATATTCCGCCGGACAAACGATTGGAGGCTGTCATGAAGGCATATGACGCGGACTCGTTGAGTGGGCTTTTTGACACCATTATGGCGCGAAATGAAAAAGTGTTGCAATACGCCAAAAACATGAAAGCGCACACGGGCGAATTGGAGGATTATACGGATACCGACGGCGGTAGTCCGATATGGCTTGTGGCGGTTTCCCCTGATGTGGTACGATGAAAGAACGCAAAGAATACAGGGTTACGGCGATATTCGACACTGAAACAACGAACATTGGTGAGGGTGCCGAAACGCGCGCGTATCCGATATTGTACATTTTCAACGATTTGCGGGATACCCCGTTGGAATCGTATACGCCCGATACGGACGATGTACGTTTTTACCGGCGCACGTCCGAAGCGTTAGCGTACATTGATGATTTGATTACGTATGGTCGTGCGCATGGTTATGTGCCGATAATCGCGGCGTATAATCTCATGTTTGATATGCAGACCCTCATGCTGGAATTGGCGCAGTCGTATACGATTGAGGTCAATGCGCAGACCGCAACAAGCGTGTACACGCTTGATTTGTGCGTTGATGGTAATGTGGTGTGCCGTTTTTGGGATACGTTCTATCTTGAAATGGGCGGCCTACGTGCTATGGGTGAGACATGCGGTCTGCCCAAAGCGGTGGGCGATTGGGATTACTCGCTGGTACGTACACCTGAAACGCCGTTGACCGAGGAAGAACTGTTTTACGCGCGGCGTGATGTACAGGTGATACCGCAGTATCTGCAATGGCTGTTGCGCGCTAACCATTGGCTCACGCCTGACATGCTGGGGTGCCGCGTATTGACCAAAACCTCGCTTGTTCGGCAGATGGCGCGCCGTGAGATTGGCGGACGGCGCGTCACGTTGCAAGGCGGCAAGAAAATCACTTTGCAACGCGCCTATGAAACGACGTGCAATCAAGAGTTTACTAAAAACTATGAGTCCTATGCGTTGCGCAAGGCATGTTTCCGTGGCGGTTTGACTTTTACGAGCGCTAAAACCGCAAGCGTTGTCGTTGATAACGTGGCGTCTCTTGACGTTACGTCAATGCACCATGCGTTCATCAACGGGCGACGTTTGCCGGTTAAATTCGCGGTTGCCCCGCCGGAAATTTTGCAAATCGCGTGTAAGCGTATCGTTGACACGCCGCTTGAAGATGTATTGCGTAATTATAGTGACCCGTTTCGCACGGGGGTACATGTTGCGATACGTTTTACAAACCTTAGATTACGGGAAAACACATGTTTTGCCGATTGGGACATTGCAATCTGCCCGCGCTCAAAATTCGTGCGGACGTTACAAGCGGACACCGATTACAGCAACAACGAACGCGTGAAAACACAGGAAAACAGTGTAAGGGCGCACGGCTACGTTGATAGTGCCGTTAATCCGACGTTTGCTTTTGGAAAATTGTATCGGGCGGACGAATGTATCTTGCACGTTAATGAGATTGAGCTTTGGAACGTGGCACAGGTGTACGAGTTTGACAAAATGCATGTATTGTATGGTGAGGCCACCACTAAAACGATTGTGCCGCCCGATTACGTGACATTGCAATCAAATATGCTGTTCGCTCGGAAAACCGACGTTAAAAATCTGATTAAACATTATCATGCGGGAACACCGTATACGGGTGATATACCCGAGTCGATACCCGAGGGAATCGCGCGCGACGCCAAAGCGGGCACGTTGAGCGTGAAATTTCTGCAATCCTATTACGGTAGCACCGTTAAGGGACAATTCAATGGTATCTATGGCACACAGGCACAGGACATCATGAAGGCCGATTACCGTGTGACGGAAAAAGGCGAGCTGGAAGTAGATAAAAACACGGTCTGCACTCCCGAGAATTTCGCGAAAAAGCGGCCGAAGACACCGCGCGTGCTGTACACGTATGGTATGCGGATTGTAGCCGGGTCACGTATGCATCTGGTGATAGCCATGATGTTGATATATCGACGTTTCGGGAATCGCGTCACCGTCACGGGCGGCGATACCGACAGTCTTAAAATCAGTTGCGCCAATGACGTGACCGACGCGGAACTGTTGGACACGCTCGAACCATTGCACACCGCGATAGAAAACGCAATCAATCTTACCATGAGGCGCGTCCGAAACACCGCGCCCGACATGGCGTCAACGCTTGACCATATCGGCAAGTTCGAGGTTGAGGACTGTGGCGGCACCACTCGTTACGCCGAACACGTGGAACTGTGGAACAAGGCGCGTGTAAGTCTGGATATGTCCGGGCGCGTGCATGTCACTTGCGCGGGCTTGCCACGGCCCGACGGCGTGTACACCATTGAGGACTGTATCGAGGACATTATGCACATGGGTCACGGTTTCGCGGAAACGATACGGGCAGCACTGGGTTATGACGTGTTGGTCGATTATGAGATTTGCCACACGTTGCAACGCAACCGCCCGCATGTGTGGGATAGGTACGTCGGCACCGTCACCGATTATCGGGGTGCGACATATCATGTTGACGCGCCCGAAGCGATAGCGTTGTATCCGTCCGGCAGATGGCTGGGCGAATCGGACAAACAGGCCAACGGCGAGAATCTTGCATACATGCGGAACGTATATAATAGGAATGTTGAGACATTGCCGCGCGAACTTATTGTGCGGGACGGCAGACCCATGATTGTGAGTATTGATGGCGAAATATTACTATGACCGGCTTAAGACGTTGATATTGCCGCGTAACGCAGACGTGAACATGATTATCGGCGCGCGCGGTTTAGGCAAAACCTACGGTATGCGAAAATACATGATAGAAGACTATTTGAAAAACGGCTATTGTTTCGTGGAAGTGACACGGTTTCGCGAGGAAAACAACGATGTCGCCGCAGACTATTTTGACCGTATTATAAAAGATAATATTTTCCCCGATTATGAATTTCGCACAACCAATAAAATAGCTGAAATACGACGGAAGAAAACCGGCAAAAAAGAAAATCCGTGGCGGATAATCGGTTATTTTATACCCCTGACCATGCAACAGCGAAAAAAGAAAAGCACATACGTGAACGTGCGCAACATTTGCATGGATGAATTTATCATCGATAATGACGATAGATATCATACGTATTTGAAAAACGAGTTTGGGCAATTGGCGAAACTTGTGGATACCGTGACACGTGAACGTGCTGATGATACCGAGCTACGTAAACCGCGAATATTCCTTTTGGGTAACGCGTGCGACGCATTCAATCCGTATTTTCGACGTTATGAAGTGCCCCTCAATCCCGAGTATGGTTTACAATGGCTTGACGGCAAGACATGCCTGTTTGATTACGTGCGAGACGATGAATACGCCGAGCAAAAAACAAAGAACACGGTAGCGGGGCGTATGCTGAAAAACAATGATGATATGACAGCAAAAAATAAGTTTCGGCAATTTGATACCGATTTTATCGAAAAACCGCATAAGCACGCGAAACTCACTTATGTGTTCCGTTGGTTTCGGCAAGAATATGGGGTGTATGTTGATATGCGTTGCGGATATGTTTTTCTCTCTACGAAATACGACGGCGGCGCACATGTGCCATATTTTGCAATCACGCTAGATGATAACAAGCTTAACTATCTCACTGCGAATATGGCAAAAGAGTTGATTAAAAATCTTACATCGTATTACGCGCTAGGCTATTTGAGATATGACACGGTGGAAACACAACACGCCGTAAGTGAAATGTTAAAGAATTTCGGTGTAAAATAAATACGGCATACAAAGAGATACCACAGTGAGACCGCTAAAACATTGTCATTGATGTCCACGGTTGACTCCGCCAATGATATGGCCGTAAGGGATAAGCGCGCCGGTTGTTACTGTGAGTCATGTCGCAAGTATGCTATTCTTAAGTCGTATCGGCCCGTATCACGCCGATACGACTTTTTCATATATATGGAAGGAAAAACAAAATGGATGACGAAACCACCGAGGAGAGGGACACCGCCGAACGTGATGACCTCACCCCCGACGAATCACACCGTGAGGGCGAATTCGATGACTTGCGCGACATGCTGACACGGTTGCTTGATAAAATTGACGCAATGAACGAACGAATCGACGGAATCTACGACAATTTCACGGACTCCGTGGCGCAGATGGTCGAAAACGGCGCAACCGTCAAGGAAACCGACGATGACGCGGCTGAAGCAATCGCGCAAGCGGCGGCGGAAGACTTGGAAAACCTCGATTACACGCTGTAACGGATAGGAGTAAAATATTATGGCTGTAGATAACGCTACGATTTTGGATAAAGTCCGTACCAAGGGCACTGATGACTACCAGCAACGCATACCGAGCGCGACGCAAACCGGCGTGGCGAATACCATGCGTTATCTGTTCGACCCCATGAACCGCCAATATTTGAATGATTGTGTGTGGAACATGGTGAACCGTATCGGACTCACCGTAATGGCTCAGAACGCGCCTTTTGAAAACCCGTTGGCGATTTTCAAGAAAGAGAATCTCTACTGGGGTTCGACCGTGCAAGAAATCGCCGTCAAATGGATTAAGGCGCACGGGTACAAGGATGACGCCGAAGACCTTCTGAAGATGCACAGGCCCGAGGCCGCCGTTTGGTTCTACGAGATGAACCGCCGTGACCAGTATCCCATCTCATGGACTGAAGACGAATTGCGACAGGCGTTCGTAGATGACTTCGGTCTGAACCGTTTTATCGCGCAGATCATGGAAACGCCACGCAACAGCGATAATTACGATGAAATGAACATCATGCTTGCGCTGATACGCCACTACGAACAGAATCTCGGCTTCTACAAAGTACACCTTAATAAGATTCCATCTGATGAAACCACCGCCAAGACGTTGCTCAAGGCGTTGCGTTCGACCGCCGGACGTATGCAGTTCCCGTCAACGCAGTACAACGCGCTGAACGTGACCGACATTCCGGCATACGCCAACCCCCAGCAAATGGTGTTGCTGATTGAACCGGAATATCTTGCGTCGATTGACGTTGACGCATTGAGTGCCGTGTTCCAGTTGGATAAAGCTGAAGTGCCGTATCGTATCGTTCAGGTTCCTAACCTCGGTATCGAGGGCGCTGTCGCGTTGCTTGTATCGACCGACTGGTATCAGGTTCGCGACACCATGTACGGCACCACCCAATTCTACAATCCGCAGACACTCGGCAAGACGCTGTACCTCAACCATTGGGGTATCTACGGCGTGAGTCCGTTCACCCCGTGCGCGCTGTTCACGACCGACGCGGGCACCAGTATCACGGTCGTGACGCAGACCGTGACCGGTTTCACATTGACCCCGACTTCGGGCAACGTCAAGGCGGGCGACGTGGTACAGCTCACGCCCAAGCTCACCGCCACCGTACAGCCGACGGGCACCGCAATCGAGGTTGCGCCGAACTCGGCAACCTACGAGGTGTCGGCCAAGCACGGCGCAGAGGGCGCGGCGTTCCAGCTCGATGTCAACACGTTCGTCGATGACCAGTCACGCTTGCATGTCCAGCGTAACGGTCTCAAGGCGGGCGATATCATCACCGTGACCGGCACCGCGACTTACGTCAACCCGACCGGGGAGACCACCGAGCATAAGGCCGAGTGCACGTTCACCGTCAAATAATCCCACATGTTAGAATGGGTGGTGTTTCACGTGAAACACCACCCATTTTTTCGTATATAAAGAAAGATATGATATGGACTTCCCACATCTGCAAAACGCAACGAAGTTCCCCGATACGGATACGCGCGTGTACGACCAGTACCGTAATGTTTTCGACTACAATGTTTGGACGCCAAACACGAAAATCAAACTATGTCGCGTTAATTGGTACGACGATTACCATGATGTCGTTAAATTCCCGGACGATACCGCAAGGGACGCATGGTTCGACGCGCTGGACGGGGAAACCGTCAAGCTCACGACTAACATGTATATCGCGCGCGCCGATACGGACGGTATAAAATTGCCCGTACCGTATATGACGGCGCAACGGTATAATTACATTATCGTTGATTTTTCGCATGACATTATTAATACGCCGTATCAGAAAACCGACGTGCAGACACGCTATCACTTTTTCGTCACCTCTGTACGCGCCGAAGCGCCGAACACGACAACATGCACGCTTGTACGTGATGTATGGACGGACTATATCAACAGCACCACAATCAACGGTTTGCTATTGTCACGCGGACACGCGCCGTTGACCGAAACGACACCGCAAAAACTGTTGGAAAACCCACGGGCCAACTGTCGTGATTTTACGTTGCCCGACGTTGATTATGGCAACGCGGCCACGAACATCAAAAAAAGCACGCCTATCAATTTGCAAAACGGTACAAGATACATATGTTTGACCGCAACGTTTTCCCCGCAACAATTGCAATCAATGAGCAATATGCGCGGTACAAACATCACGGACACCAGCCCGTCATATACTAACGCCGACGAAACGGTCAACGGTTTTATATGGGGTGCCGGGAACATAAACACGTCAAACGTAACCGGCGCGGGTACGTCATATAATACCATTGATAACCTCACCGCAAGCAACGTGTACATGTACGCGCTCGAATCATCCAAAGTATCGGGTGATTATTTTGATACGATGTTTGCGTATTATCCGCATATCATGTCACAAATCGTATCTGTTTTCGTTGCCACGACAAACATGATACACTTCGGAACCAGCACTACGGTTAATGATGTGGCATGGCATACGGTCAGCGGCGCACGCACAAAACTAGCGGACATTAATCTAACAATAAATGACTTCGGTTATTCGCCGGAATACGCCAAAATAACACGACTGTACCTCGCACCCTACGCCCACTTGGAAATATCCGACAATATCGGCAATAAAACCCGAGTGGAAATAGCGGAATGCGGCCACCTCTCAGTGCAAGCCGTCACGTCATTAAGCTACCCGATACTACGACAACTCGCATGGCTTGACGGCGTAGGGGGCGACGGCGACACGTCCATAACCATCAACGCCATCAACGGGGCCACCATTACCGCCGACGTGCCGAACGCGGACGCGCTCAAAACGCTCATATCCCATGACATACCGACATATGCGTTGCAACGCCGCGCAATCGACGCGCAACGCGCCGCCTCCTACAATGTCGCCGTAAGTCAGGCACGGCAAAACGCCATGCTGACATATGAAAACGGCGCGCGCTCGGCTAATGTCAGTCAGGCAAACACGTATCGTAGCAGTGCGGCGACGGTATCGAACACCGCACGCGCGAATCAACGCGACACCGAGATAAAAAACGAGTCCAATAGTGTACGGTCGGATAATCTCACATACTCGAACACACGCCAAACCGCTGACTTGGGCACTAGCACGGCCAAAATCAACCGTGATGTACGTGATGATAATACACTACAGAATATAGCTTTTGGGGAAGGTACCCAAACACAGGCAATAACAAGCGTGACAAGTGCGATAGGCTCAATAGCGGGGGCCGCGCTGGTAATCGGCACCGGGGGCGCGGCCTCACCGGTGGTGGCCGGCGCAATGGCAATCGGCGGTGCGGCGCTTCAAGGCTACAACACCGGTATTGCAATCACTAACAGTCAGGAAATCAACGCAACGTCCAATTATGTTGCAACTGATAAAGCGAAAACCGCAATACAGGCCAACACCGAGCAAACACAACATGCCATAACACAGGCCACCGCCGTGACCACTCGCGCGAACACGCAAGCCGACCGCGTTAACCAGTACAGCACAAGCGCGGCTACCGACATGACCGCCACCAGCACGGGCACGGCCAACACGAACGCGGGCGCGTCACGTGGTGTGACGGTTGACAACGCCAAACGAATCATGATGAACGCGCGCGACAACACTAATGCGTCATGGCGCGACATGCTCAACCATTCCGCGCAACCGGTCGGCGCGTATGGCGGCGACAATTTCAGACAGGCCACGGGCCTTGACACCATGACCGTGAAAATAGTCACGGAAGACAACGGCGCGATAGCGGCGGCGGGCGATTACATGCTACGCTACGGGATAGCAAGCAACAAACTCTACAACAAACCGACGCTGACAACGTGCAAGCATTACACGTATTGGCAGACCGCCGACATATGGACGATATGCCCATTGGCGCAAAACGAGCAATTGCAGACAATCATGGATATTTTCAATACCGGTGTTACAATATGGAACAGGCCCGAGGAAGTCGGCGGCGACTTCGTACACGACAATCTATAAGGTGGAAGTATGGGACGCAAACGAACGCATAAAAGGCCGTTGACCCGCGCGGAACTGGGAGAACGCGGCGCACCGGTATGGCAACAGTCCGAGACGCTCAACTCGCAAGCGTATTCGATGGCGTATTCTCAAATGTTGAATATCGCATTATCACGGTTCAAGTGGTTGAATCTGCCTAAGACGTGCGACGCTTGGTTTCTTGAATACAATCTATTGTATTTCGGTTACGCGACAATCGCTTTCCCGCATAGTAAACCCGGCGTGTTTTTCAGCACGCAAGCGGTGACAACATCGAATTTCAACGTGTATTATAAGCCGAAGAAATGGGATAGCTACGGTATCAACGGTTGGCGTTTCCCGGTGAACAATTCAAATGGTGTTTTCATCTACGCTAACCGTGCCCGCACGCCGCTCATTCCAACCATCGAGTTTTTCGCGCATGAGATTGAAGATTTGTACATGACGCGACGGCAGAATCGCTTCAATCAGAAAACACCGTTTATTTTGGAGGTTCCCGCCGGTCAGCAAACGGCGGGTATCAACGTTATCAAGCAAATAAGCGGCGGTGAAATGGCAATCATGGCGACACCGGGCTTCACCGATTCCATGAAGGCCAACGTGCTGAAAACCAATGTCGAATATATCGGCATGGAATTGCAGAACGACATACAAAACACATGGAATTCGTTCTATCAAGCGCTGGGTATCAAAAACCTCCCCTTGAAGATGGAACGGCAGACCGCCGACGAAATACAGGATTACGGCGAACCGACTGACCTTCGTGCGCTCAGCGAACTGGAAGAACGCCGCGCCGCTTGCGATATTCTCAACACAAGATTTGCGAAATACCTCAAGGAACCGATACAAGTCGTGTGGAACGAAGACAACATCTCACGCAATTATGATTATTTGAACAATCTCGAACGATTGGACGGTGATGATAATGCAGAATGACATAGACAGCTACCAACCGTGCGAATCACGCGACGAATTTCATGGCGTGATGACGTACATGTTTGGCGAACTACTCGACGTGCCCGGCGGTGTTGACTGGGATAATGCCGCATGGTCATGGCGGGACGTTGCCTATGATGACACGCAATACACGCGCTGTTGCCGTAAAATCGAAAACCGTTTCTATGACCGGGAACTAGGCGTCATGCCACCGTCAAGATGGCGACGGCACTTTATACGGCTCATACAAGAAATAATGCCGACATTACGCCCACTATACGCGCTTGCAGATAAAAACCCCGATATAATACTCAGTGATAGCGACATATGGCATAAAATGCGCACCGTGTTTTCCGATTTTCCCGCAACACAGCTCACCGAAAATCAGGATTACGCAAGCAACGCGACTGACAATCAATACGAGACTATCGCTAACGGTAATTTCATGGACAAAGTAAATCGTATACGCAACGGCGAATATGTCGATATTGACGTGTTGTTACTTGACCATCTAGAATCATGTTTTAGCCCGTTATGGACTATAAACATAAACAATTACTAGTGAGGTGATTTCATGGACGCCAATACATTAGCCCGAGTCGAAAACGAATATTCCAAGCTTACCGATTCCATCAACAAACTAGGTGATTATCTATTGAAACAAATGGACAAAAAGAAAACGCTGACAGATAATCACTATAAATTATTGATAAAACAATACGCCATCATGCTACAATACGCCGACGTTTTGGCGCAACGAATCAACCTCGCAAGGAAGGAAAAAAATAATGTTTCCATATCTACCGTTTTACTCGGTATGGCCCTACACGCCCGCCATACCCGCGTTCTACTGGAACGCCAAAAGCCAAGAAGAAATAATAAAACATATCGCGTGTGAAATTGACCACATCACGGCATATCTTGACGAAATTGTAACCGACATAAACAAAACACTAAACGATTATGACACAAGAATAAAAAACATCGAGGCACACATAAACGACTATGCAATCGCCATAGCGCAAATACAAGAACAAATCGAACATATCGGAGACACACAACTGGTCTGGAACGTCACAAAAGGCGAATACACTGACAGTAAAACAGCACTACGAGACTTATACCGCGAACTAGCGGTATACGGCGCAAGAGTAAGCCAAATCGCTGACATAAACACCGGCAAGGCCGCAGAACACCGCACCGACGAAACATCAGCAATCGGCAACCTCACCATATTCAACGACACCACGCCACGTGTCACCAATCCAACCACCGGCGACTCATATTCGCCGTTGACCAAATAAGGAGTAATCATATGGCTAACACCACAAATTACAATCTAGAAAAATACGAAGCGGGCGACGCCGCGAATCTCCTCGACCAATACAACAATTCGATGGACAAACTCGACGCGGCAATAAAAACCGTAAGCGATAAAGCCGACTTAGCGCTGAACAAAAACGTGTTACCAGAAGGTCTAGCGGCATTCGTGACCGCGCTTGGAATCAATAGCAAAAATGCTACTAACCTCGGCACCATACTCAATCATATTCTAAACCGCACCGGCACGGAAACGTTCACCGTTACCGACCTCAGCAAGCTCAAAAAAACCGCAGAGGGCTATCCAATTCCGCCGACCGAGTAAGGGCATACCATCATGGCAACAGAAACACCGTTCTATCATCTGCCGCTATACGAAACAGGAGACCTAGCCGACCTACGCGACGGGTACAACGCCGCAATGCGTACCCTAGACCGCGTAATACATCAACTAAAAGTACAGGAAGAAATAAATCACCCGACAAACCTCAGGAAGGACAACTAACATGACCGACTACACAACAAACTTCAACCTCGAAAAATACCAAACCGGCGACGCGGCAAACCTCAATGACCAATACAATGCGTCAATGGACATTATCGACACTAATCTCTATAAAATCAACACTAACGCAAACACCGCCGGTGGCAAAGCGGCCCAAGCGCTAGAAACAGCACAAAACAACACCAAAAATCTCACAGCACTAGGCATAACAGACACCGAAAACGCAACACAACTCAAAACCAAAATAAACAACACCGCCGAAACAGCACAAAACAACACTCAAAATCTCACAGCACTAGGCGTAACCGACACCACAACCGCAACACAACTCAAAAACAAAATAAACAACACCACCGAAACCGCACAAAACAACAAAACACAAATTACAACAATAAACAATTACATCCAAGTAAACGAAATGTTCAACATGCGCGGCGACAAAATCATGGTCACGTTCGGTGACAGCTACGCGTCACCCACCGATAACACGTCATGGGCAGTGCAAGTAGCAACAAAACTAGGATGGACCCTCAAAAACTATGCAATAGGCGGCGCGGGATACATCGAAACAAACACAACATATCAAACAGAGTTCAATTCCGCACATCAAGACAATACATATGACCACAACAAGGTGTCACTAGTTATAATCGGCGGCTCAAGAAACTCAAACGATGGATACAGCGGCAAAATAAAAACAGCCGCAACGGCATTATTCCAACAATGCATAAACGAATACCCTAACGCTAGAATAATAGCAATACCCATGTTATGGGATAATAAAACCGTATCCGACTATTGGCGTTACAACGCGGGCGAAATCGAACAAGCCGCAATCGAAACCGGCATAGAAAGCATCCCGTGGGCATGGACATGGAACATGGGTAAACCCAACAACATCAAAACCGACAAAATACATCCTAACGAAAATGGCACTACAATAATACGAAACTACATTCTCCGCTACCTAACAGGCACATACACAGGCAGACACGAACACTGGGTATGGAGAAAACCAGACAACCCCGCCGCCGGAATGCTATCAGTCAACGCAAGCGGCGGAACAATCAGCTACGCATTCCAAATGTTACAGGGCGTCACATCAGCAGAATGGACTAACATATCAGGTCTACCAGAATGGGCACGTGGCGATACAGATAATACCAACTCAGTAAACAAATGGACACTACAGGTATCTAACAGCGCAAATGCCGCAACACTATTCAAAATAAACTCAGACGGTACCTTCGGAATACAACCGTTCACAACTACAGGCAGTCACGGCACACCTAACGGACTCATGGCCGGACACTTCACCACAGCATGGTAATAACATAATAAAAGCCGGTTGGTAACAAAACCAACCGGCTTTTATTATATCAATCACCATACATAATCATAAATTGTAACAACATAGCTAGCAACACCGTCTTTAACACCACAACACACAAAATCAAAATCACAATCACCATAATCATATTCAAGCACCCTAGTAAGGGCTGATTTAAACGTGACCACACCATTATCAATATCCTCACAAGCAATAACAATTCTCTCAAAACCATCAATATCAACCAAATATACATAATCCGGTATAATTTCAGTTACATAGGCATTAACTTTAAACATTTTTTAATCACCCCTATTTTTTCGTTTGTTTTACCGACAACACCAATACTAGC
>OLSO01001672.1_pt1 | contig 15949 bp, 13 predicted proteins | sample 1672441 | NCBI WGS metagenome assembly OLSO01 (sample SAMEA3136686, study PRJEB25190) | human gut metagenome | biome: human gut; feature: human-associated habitat; material: faeces | place: Austria | collected 2013 | reverse complement strand
GGGATTTTTCCTTTTCTGTACGTTTGCGGAAGTTATCAAACTCTGCCATCTGACGAGTAAGTCTGTCTGTCAGTTCTTCAATCTTCTCGTCCTTTTTGTCTTTCTTATCCTTCTTGCCGAAGAATTTTTTTGAAGCTTTTTCTTCTGTCTGATCCTCTGTCCCTGCTTCCTGTTCTTCAGAAACTTCTTCTGTCTTGGCTTCTTCTGCTTCATCTTTTGAAGCTTCTGCTTCTTTCTTTGCCTCTTCTACGGCTTCTTTTACCATATCTTCCTGACTTTTCTTTTCTTTATCTTCCAAGGATCAATTCCACCTTTCTATTCCTCTTTATGAAACATCTGATCCAGTTCACTCTGGAGACGCTTCATTGACTTTAACACATTCTCATAATCCATTCTTTTCGGTCCGATAATACCTATCGTTCCCTTTACACCGTCCCCTAATTCATAAGTGGCGGTGACAACACTGCAATCTTTCATAGTCTTCACCGGAGCCTCATCTCCGATATATACCTGAATGCCTGTGTTCTCTTCATTGGATAAAGTCTGCGTAACGAGATCTGTAAGCTGCTGCTTTTCTTCGAATGCACTGATAATTTCCTGTGCACTCTGCTTATCACTGAGTTCCGGATATTTAAAAATATTTGTTGCACCGCTTGTGTAGATCTGCATGTCTTCATCGACCTGAATAACATCTGCGACTGCATCCAATACATTCCCCACAACCTCGCTGTGGATTCCGGCTCCTTCTTTCAGTCTCGCGATCAGTCCAAGATTAATCTCTTCTATAGACATACTATTAAGTGTTGTGTTCAGAAGCATGTTGAGTTTTAACAAGTTCTCATTGTTGATTGGCTCATCTACATGTATGATCTTATTCTTGATCACATTTCCATCAAGCACGATCACTGCAATCATCTGTTCCTCATCAACCATCGTAAGCTGTATGAACTTAATCCGGTTACGATTGTTCATCGGTGAAGAAACCAGTGTCGCATAGTTCGTACTGTTCGCCAAAACTTTTGCCGCCTGTTTCAAAAGCTGATCCATCTTATCTGCTTTCTCAAGCATCTGATCCTGCATCTCACTTAGTTCCTGTTCTTTCTGTTCCATCAGCATATCTACATAGAGTCTGTAGCCTTTATCCGAAGGAATACGTCCAGCAGACGTATGAGGCTGTAAAATATATCCAAGTTCTTCCAGATCTGCCATCTCATTACGAATGGTTGCTGAACTTAAGTTCAGATCCGTGTACTTGGAAATTGTTCTGGAACCCACCGGCTCGCCTGTCTCCAGATAATTCTTAATGATTGCCTGAAGGATCTTTAATTTTCGTTCGCTCAGTTCCTGTTCCTGAATCATCATATGCCTCCTTCTTTCGGATTTGTTAGCACTCATTATATTGGAGTGCTAACACCTTTCGACTATTAATGTATCACTCGATTTGACTTTTGTCAACAACATTTCTTACTTTTTTTGTGAAATAAATATGAAGAAAAATAATCTTTCCATTATACGAAAGAAACTGACAGATGCAATTGGGAAAAAATGCATCTGTCAGTTTCTTTTTTTATTACAGATTTAAATTCTTTTGTTTTCAGCTACTTTGATTTTTTATATTAGCTTAACTCGATCTTCTCTGCCTCTTCTGGCTTGAAGTCGTTCTGTAAATCGTAGATGTTGTGTCCTGTAGACTCGGTCAGAACCTTTCCTTTGTAAGAATAGCAGCGGATAAATCTCTGCTTGTCAATGCTTGACCAGTGCTCAACATCCCATGTCAGATATCCATCTGCATCAGATTTCTCTCCTTTAAGATAAATGTCTACCTGACGTCCGGATACCATAATGTCGATAAGTCCCTGTGTTCCGTCTACTTCTACTTCTGTTTTGTTTACTGAATCGTATACCTTCATTTTATTTTCCCTCCTGATAATAACATACACTCTGGCGCCACATTTCTGACGACAGTACAGATTCTGCTTCGATTATACGTTTTCTCTATAAAAAATTCAAGCTTTTCTATGAATTCTTCTTTAAAAACTCCATCCATTCTTTTATTTCTTTTTCATGTCCGTTGTCACTCGGCTCATAAAACTTTTCTTTTTGGATTTCGGAAGGCATGTATTGCTGTTCCACATAGTGGTTCGGATAATCATGTGCATACTTGTAACCCACACCATGTCCAAGTTTTTGTGAACCTTTATAATGAGCATCCTGCAAATGCGCCGGCACCGTAGTTTTATAATTTCTTACATTTTCCATGGCGGCACTGATTGCTTTGACTGCCGCATTACTCTTTGGTGCTGTTGCCACATATGTCACTGCCTGAGATAAAATGATCTGCGATTCCGGCATTCCGATCCGCTCTACTGCCTGGGCTGCTGCCACAGCCACTTGTAGCGCCACCGGATCTGCATTTCCAACATCTTCCGATGCACAGATCATAATCCTTCTGGCAATAAATTTCACGTCTTCCCCTGCATATAGCATTTTTGCAAGATAATATACTGCCGCATCAGGGTCTGACCCCCTCATACTTTTGATAAATGCAGAGATCGTATCGTAATGATTGTCTCCTGTCTTGTCATAGCGCACTACACGTTTTTGAATACACTCGGACGCCACGTCAAGTGTAATATGGATCTTTCCGTCCGCACTTCGCTCTGTCGTGAGAATCCCGAGTTCAATAGCATTCAATGCATTTCTCGCATCTCCTCCTGCAATGTCTGCAAGGAACTCCAGTGCTTCCTCGTCAATTTCCGCATGATAGCTTCCCATACCTTTTTCCTGATCATAGACTGCCCGCTTCAAAAGTGTTTTGATATCTTCTTTTTCAAGCGGATGAAGTTCAAAGATACTGGAACGGGAAATTAATGCTCCATTGACCTCAAAATAAGGATTCTCCGTGGTAGCTCCAATCAGAATAATTGTTCCGTCCTCCACAAATGGAAGCAGATAATCCTGCTGTCCTTTGTTAAAACGATGAATCTCATCTACAAAAAGAATGGTCTTCTTCTGATACATGCCCAGCGTCTCTTTCGCTTTCTGTACCACTTCTTCCATATCTTTCTTGCCTGCCACCGTTGCATTGATCTGGGTGAATTCTGCACTTGTCGTATGGGCAATCACTTTCGCCAGTGTCGTCTTACCGGTTCCCGGCGGCCCATAAAAGATAATAGAACTTAACTTATCTGCTTTGATTGCACGGTACAACAACTTGTCTTTTCCAATAATATGCTGCTGTCCTACCACTTCCTCCAGCGTTGTCGGCCGAAGCCTGGACGCCAGCGGTGCCTCCTGATCCATATTTTTCTGTCTTGCATATTCAAACAAATCCATGCTTTTTCTATCTCCATTCTTCCTGATTTCTTCTGGTTTTCCTTACTCAAGAATCAGTTTATCTACTGTCACAAATTCAAAGCCTTCTGCCTTTAAAAGATCTACAATCCGAAGCGCCGCCTCTACCGAGGATTTATAACAATCATGTAATAAAATAATATCATTCTCCTTCGCCTGCGACACTACTTTATTCACAACTTCATCTATATTTTCCGTAGTCCAGTCCAAAGGGTCTACCGTCCACATGACAGGTAATACGTCCAGATAATTCTCCAGTTCTCTCTGCCAGATCCCAAAGGGCGGACGGATATACTGCACGCGCTGTCCGGTAATTGCCGCAATCAGCTCATCAGTCTTGTTAATTTCATACATTGCTTCTTCATCAGAAAGTTTCGTAATCTCAACATGATGATACGTGTGATTTCCAATTAAATGTCCTTCTTCATAAATTCGTTTCACAATATCCGGATAGGTCTCAACATTTTCTCCTACTAGAAAAAATGTTGCCTTCACACCTCTCTCTTTTAATCCGTCAAGAAGTGCCGGTGTGCACACACTGGGTCCGTCATCAAATGTAATGGCAATCTGAGGCAGCTCTGTCTGTATCTGCTCATTCAAAATCCGGGATATTGTTTCCCGTGTTTCTGACTCCATTTGCAGATTTGAATCTCGTCGGTTCGTTTTTGATTCTTTCTTATTAATATCAATTGTTTGCATTGTTTTCATAGAAATTCCTGAAACATTTAAAACAACTATCATTGCCAGACACGCTGTAAGAATCTGTATCACTTTTTTTAATTTCCATTCTTTCATAATAAAGAGACCTGTTACCTTTGCACTACCAGTCTCTTTATATATATGAAATCCTGCGCTTTATTATTTTTTCTTTTTCACCTTTTTCTTCTTTTTCACACTGTAGCCAAATGTTCCAAGTGATTTTCCAAGATCAAAATATTCCCCGTGGGAATATGCCAGAAGTCCTGTTTTGTTCAGTGCAAATTTTCCATTATCCTGCATGAACCGGTCATCCACCTGCACGCCGGTCACTTTTGCAAGAAACATGTGATGTGAACCCAACTCTTCGACTTTCACGACCTGACACTCAATATTGACTGGGCTTTCCTCAATTATCGGAGCATAGATAAGTGTCTGAGCATTTCCGCGAGTCAGATGCATTTCACTCCATTTGTCCACATCTCTTCCTGAACGCACCCCGCACCAATCCGTCGCTTTTACCAGATCTTTTGTCGTCAGGTTCACTACAAATTCTCCGCTTTCCCTAATCAAATGATAAGAATATCTCGTCGGACGCACGGATATATATAACATTGCCGGATTTGTACAGATTGTCCCTGTCCATGCAATTGTGATGATATTGTCATGCCCTTCTTTGTCCGCACAACTTACCATAACCGCCGGGAGCGGATACACCATATTCCCCGGTTTCCATAATTCTTTTCCCATAGTACGCTATCCTTTCTACATCTGCTGCATGGTCTCGACCAGCACTGGTATCAGCTGTTTCTTTCTGGACACAACTCCTTTTAATATCAGACTCTTTGCATTATCCGGAAGATCAAATGCGCTGAGGGCAATTCCTCTCGCACCGGTTCCCACACACAAAAGCTCCGTGGATTCTGCCAGAATATCTGTCAGCATAAAATAAATCATATTCAGGTTATGTGCTTCCAGTACCTTTGGCAAATGCTCCGTCATCATATCACGAATAGCTGCCAGTTCTTCTTTGCTCATGGACGTGATCTGTCCTACACCAAATATCGTGTCGTTGACTGTAAACTGCTTGAAATCCTGGAAACAGATATCCTCTGCACTCTTGCCTTTCAAGTTGCTTCCTGCATTGAACATTTCCTGCGCCATCTGCTCCAGGTCAATATCTGAAATTTTTGCCAGTTTTTTCGCAGTCCTTTCATCTAACGGCGTACAGGTCGGTGAACGGAACAATAATGTATCCGAAATAATTGCGCCACATAAAAGCCCGGCAATCTCTCTTGGAACTTCAATCTCATTCTCCTCATACATCTGGTTAATAATCGTCGCCGTGCATCCCACCGGCTGATTACGGAACGTAATCGGGCTGACTGTCTCGATATCTCCAAGTCTGTGATGATCAATAATCTCAATGATTTCTGCTTCCTCAATTCCATCAACTGCCTGTGACCGTTCGTTATGATCCACCAGGATTACTTTTTTCTTGCTGGCACCGAGGAAACGACGTCTGGAAATGAATCCTTTAAATCTGCCATGACGATCCAGAATCGGAAAATCGCGGAAACGCTTTTTCGCCATAATATCTTTAATATCATCAACATAATCATTCATCCGGAACATAGTCAGTGGTCCAGAGGTCATATAAAACTTCACCGGAATGCTCTGATTAATCAGTCTTGCTGTCGTAAATGTATCATACGGAGTCTGAATGATCACTATACTCTGTTCTTTTGCCTTCTGAATCAATTTCGGAGAAACTTCTGCATCTTTGCAGATAACCATACAGCTGGCATCAATATTCACGGCACATGCCTGCGCTTCCTCAAGATCTCCTAATATCACCAGATCGTCCTTTTCAATAAACTCTTCCATAAGATTCGGACTTGAGGCTCCGATTGCTACTTTTCCTCTCATAAAATACCCATGCTCATTACCTGTTATCATTGTACCGTCCAGTGTCTTGACAATATTCCGATATTGGGTTCTCGCTTTTGATAATATCTCACTATCATACACATCCATATAAGATTTTGCAATATCTCCGGTAGATACAACTCCTACCAGCTCATCATCCTTCACGATTGGCAGTGTCTTTGCCTGCTCCTGCCGCATACGCTCCCATGTATCACGAATGGACGCATTGGGCTTAAGCCCCGGCATCTCGTGAATATCCAGATCTCTCACTTGAAGTCTGACATCTGTAAGAAGCTTGGGAGCCTCTACCCCAAAACGATCCAGTACATAAGCAGTCTCATCATTCACATGTCCTGCCCGCTTTGCCTCATGAACCTGTCCGGTCACTTTCTGCCTCAGATCTGCATAGGCAATCGCGGAACAGATAGAATCTGTATCCGGATTCTTATGTCCGAGCACATAAATCTTTTCTTTTCTCTTTCCCATATATATCACCTTATTATCTTCTTGCTAATTCGAGCAGTCCATATCGGTTTTTCTGATTGCATCCGGCTATACTCATCATTTTTCCAATAATTCGTATATCTCACTCGAACTGTTACTTATTTTCTACAACATATTCTAACATAGTTAATTTTCTTTGTACAAGCAGTTTATTTATGCTATACTAAAAGCAACAATTTTACTGATAGGAAGGAATATACTATGAGCGAAGAATTCAACGAAGAAAATGTAACTATGGCAGATCTGGAAGATCATTTTGATGATGCAAATCCATGGAATGTAGTTCAGTCCTACCTCGAAAAAGGAACTGTACTCCCTGTAAAAATCGAAGGAATTGTAAATGGCGGTGCTATCGCAATGGTAGAAGGAATCCGTGGATTTATTCCTGCTTCCCGACTTTCTTTATCCTATATCGAAGATCTGGAATCTTATCTGTTAAAAGATATCGAAGTTCAGGTCATTGATGTAGATCAGGCAAATAACCGGCTGGTACTTTCCGCCCGTGAACTTCTCAAAGAAAAAGAGAAAAAAGAGCGTGAAGAAAAAATTGCAAACATCAAAGTAGGAAGCGTTCTTACCGGAACCGTAGAATCCCTCCAGAACTACGGTGCATTTGTACGTCTGGAAGACGGACTTTCCGGACTTGTACACGTTTCCCAGATCAGCCAGAAACGTATCAAATTCCCAAAAGATGTCCTGAATGTAGGTGATGAAGTTCAGGTCAAAGTCATCGGTGTCAAAGATGGCAAGATCAGCCTGAGCATGAAAGCTCTTGAGGAAGCCATCCAGGAGGAGGAAGAAGTTAAGGTCGAGATTCCAAAGAGCGAAGACATCGGAACAAGCCTTGGCGATCTTTTCAAGAACATCCAATTATAAAACTTTTCATTTACTTGTAAAACTAAAAAAGGTCCACCGGACCTTTTTGTCGTATGCTTGGCAACAAAAAAGGAACATTCCCGTAATCTTTATAATTCGGCGATGTTCCTTTTTTTGATCTCTTATTACCTTTATAGACGTTATTTCCCCGCCTCTTTTTCAAGATTCTGTATCCACAATGCTACACACGCATCACTTGGCATTCTCCAGTCGCCTCTCGGAGATAAAGCGACTGTTCCGACCTTCGGACCGTCCGGCAGGCAGGACCTCTTAAACTGCTGTGAAAAGAATCTCCAGCAAAACGTACGAAGCCATTTATAAATTGTCTCGTCGTCATACTCCCCGGCAAAGGAAAGCTTCGCGATCCGGTAAATCTTTCCTGGCTCATATCCCATTCTCAGGAAATAATACAGGAAAAAGTCATGAAGTTCATATGGTCCTACAAGATCTTCTGTCTTCTGCGCGATTTCACCGTCTTTTGGCGGCAGAAGTTCCGGACTTACCGGCGTATCAAGCACATCATAAAGCACTTCTTTCAACGATGAATCTTCACAAGTATCTGCAAAATAATGAACCAGATGTCTGACCAGCGTCTTTGGCACGGAAGCATTTACTCCGTACATAGACATATGATCTCCATTATAGGTTGCCCAGCCAAGTGCCAGCTCCGACATATCTCCGGTTCCGATTACAAGTCCTCCCGTTTGATTAGCAATGTCCATAAGCACCTGTGTCCGTTCCCTTGCCTGTGAATTCTCATAAGTTACGCTGTGGTCTTGTGGGTCATGTCCAATATCTTTAAAATGTTGCATAACTGCATCACCGATTCTGACTTCTCTGAGAGTTGCTCCGACTTTCAGAGACATTTTACATGCATTCTGATACGTTCTGTCTGTCGTTCCAAAACACGGCATGGTCACTGCCGTAATACCGCTGCGCTCAAGTCCCAGTGCATCAAATGCCTTGGCTGTCACAAGCAGTGCCAATGTAGAATCCAGACCTCCGGATATTCCAACTACTGCACTTTTTGCATGCGTATGTGCAAGCCGCTTTTTCAGTCCCATCGCCTGAATTGTTAAAATCTCCTCACAGCGCTTTGCCCTCTCCTGATCATCACGAGGAACGAATGGTCTGGACGGAAATGTTCTTGTAAGAATAGTTTCTGTCTGTTCTAATCCAAACGGAATCCTCGGAAGCACATGTTCCTGTGTCTCTGTAAATGTCGTATTTTTTCTGCGTTCATTCGCAATTTTCTGTACATCAAATTCTGTATAAATAATCCCGTTCGAAAATCTCTTCGCCTCTGCCAGAATCGTTCCATTTTCCGCGATCAGATTATGTCCGCCAAATACAAGATCTGTAGTCGATTCACCTTCTCCTGCGTTGGCATAGATATACCCGCTGATCAGCCTTGCAGACTGCCCGGAAATTAATGCCTCCCGGTAAGAAGCCTTTCCAATCGTCTCATCACTGGCCGAACAGTTGACGATCACAGTCGCTCCCTCTCTTGCCGCCTCAATGCTCGGTGGAACCGGTGACCACACGTCCTCACAGATTTCTGCTGACACGATCAGATTAGTCATCTGTTTTTCCACAAATAAAAGCTGCGGTCCAAATGGAATCTCTTTTCCGCCAAACAGAATTTTCTCTGCTTTTTTCGGTCCCGGACGGAACTGGCGCATCTCATAGAATTCCCCATAATTGGGCAGAAAGCTCTTCGTTGTGAAACCTAATATATTTCCATGGTTCAAAGCTGCTGCTACATTATAAAGTTCCCCGCCAACTGCAATAGGGACTCCCACAAACACAAGCGCATCCAGATTTTTTGTATATTCTGCAATTTCTACAAGTGCTTTTTTCGCACTATTTAATAAAATATCCTGAAGGAAAAGATCACTGCATGTATATCCTGTAATACAAAGCTCCGGAAATACAATAATCTTGGCACCTGCGTCTGCTGCCTCATCCATCTGCTTTATAATCTGCCCTTTATTGTAATCCACATCCGCTACCCGGATATCCGGTGTTGCTGCCGCGACTTTTATAAAACCATGTCTCATAATCTTCCTCCATATAAATTTACATCTAATATCTTATAATGAATTGCGGTCATAAATTGACCGCAATTCTATCTCTCTACTATTCTATTATCCGGTCTATTCACCTGATTATTTCTTACTTCTTTTCAAAATGTTCTTCAAGTCTTCGACCGTATAGTTATATGCCGTATTGCAAAAATGACATTTTACTTCAATGTCTTTTCCTTCATCGATCATTTCCTGAATGTCTTTCTTTCCGATACTTGCAACTGCCTGCTCTACGCGTTCTTTAGAACAATTACAGTAAAACTGTGTTGGAATAGTATCTGTGATTTCAAGATCCAGATGTCCGATCAGTTTCTCTAACATCTGCTCCGGTGTATAGCCCTTGTCCAGAAAATCTGTAACAGAAGTCACATCCTTCAGATTCTCCTCCAACTGGCTGATAGTCTCTTCTGTTGCAAATGGCATCAACTGAATAATAAATCCACCTGCACAGCGTACAGTATTATCTTTATTCATCAGAACACCAAGTCCCACTGAGGAAGGTACCTGCTCGGAACTTGCAAAATAATAAGTCAGATCTTCTGCGATCTCACTGCTTACAAGAATTGTCTGTCCCACATAAGGCTCTTTCAGTCCCATATCTTTAATCACCTGTAAAAGACCGATACCAACTGCTCCTCCGACGTCCAGCTTGCCATTCTTTGGCGGAAGCATCACGTCCGGATTTCCAACATATCCTTTTACATTTGCATGGCTGTCTGCAGTTACAGTGATGCCCTCGATTGGGCCGTCTCCACGAATCTGAAGTGTCAGCATATCTGTATCATTTTTCATCATACTTCCCATGATTGTCCCTGCTGTCAGTGTCCTTCCAAGTGCCGCAGTCGCAACCGGGCTTGTATTATGATGCACTTTTGCAGCCTCTACAAGGTTTTTCGTTGTCGCAGCAAATGCACGCATCTGTCCTCCTGCTGCCGTCGCTCTTACAATATAATCTTCCATCATCTATCTTATGCCAATCCTTTCCCATGTTCTCTTGCCACTACGCAGATTCTCTCACTCCGGTCATGTGGACTTTCTTTTGTATAGTCATCGTAGGCAGTTACATATTCAAGTCCTGCCTCCGTAAGCATATGTCTGATCTGCTCCAGCGTATATGCTCTCTGAAAATGTTCTTCCTGATACTTACGATAAAGCTGTGGTTGTTCTTCGTCCCGCACAAAAAGAGTCAGTTCATATTCATTGATCCGTTCGTCTTCATCGTAATAATTATCCCAGATAAAGCTGCATTCCTCACGGTCTTCTGCAATTGTCTGTTCTCCAAGTATCTCCCGATACTTATACTCCGTATTAAAATCAAATACAAACAGCCCTTCCGGATCCAGATAATTATTCACCAACCGGAAAACTTCCGTCAGGTCCTCATCGTCCGTAATATAGTTCACAGAATCGCAGGCACTTATAACTGCTCTGACCGTTCCGTATAATTCAAATTCCCGCATATCCTGAAGAAGATACAAAATATCATGTCCACTCTCGACCTTCTTCTCCATGGCAATCTCCAGCATCTCTTCTGCATTATCCACACCGATCATATCATAACCGGATGAAGCCAGCATTTCTGTCATACTTCCAGTTCCACAGCCAAGATCCAGAACAAGCCCGTCATCAATCCCATATTCCTTTAATATTTTCCCCAGATAATCCGCCCACTCTTTATACGGCACATTATCCATGAAGGTATCATATACCCTCGCAAAACTCGTATAAGCTTCCATATTCAGAAAGACTCCTTCTATACTTTCGTATCATATTCCAAGTAGCGCATCCGTTACCATCGTCCATTATATCTTATTTTTCCGGATATGCCAACTAGTAAACAATGCAGATTTTGCTTCTGAAAACTATCGCAAACTACTAGTATATACATTAAACATGTCGTCTACAGCCCCAGTTCTTTTAAAAGCTTCGCCTGATACTCGGAATTCGTTGCTGCTTTTGCCAAGTCTTCATTGCGCCCCTGCTCAAGCAAATACATGATCAGTTTGTTAATTCGCGCCTCTCCAGCACGTTCGCCTTCTGCATATGCTTTCTGTCTTTCCATTTCTTTTTCTTCCCACTTCTGCATAAACTTTATCTCCATTTCTTTGCTCGACTTTAGCCTGTTGATTCGTTCATGCATCTGATGGATCCGTTTACTTTCACATTCCTCCACAACCACATCTGTAGATTTCTCCATGTATTCCAGAAGTTCAATCAATTCCTGGCTGACTAACTCCGGGTGTTTTCCATGGCTATTCAGGAAGATTCTCGTTGCATCGTCTCCCAGTTCCAGTTCCGGAACTTCCTCACATTGCATTTTGAATGTGTAGCGATATGACTCATATCCAAATAGGTCAAATGGCATAATCATTATAATTACCACAGGATTTAGTAAATTAAAATCAATGCACCCCGGCGGTAACAAACGGCTGTCTATCATTCCCTGATATAACCGGCTTCGTTTTGGAAGATTTTTCGTTATTCTCCTCATCTTCCATCGCTTCATCAAACAGGAACTTATCCAACAGGTTCAAGTCTTTCAGTTTTCTCTTCTCTTTTGCTGCCATAGCTTCTCCTTTCTTTTTGCAGATAAATGTCTGTCTGAAAGAAAATGCTATGATTTCTACTTATAGATTAACATATACTTTCAGTATATGAAGAAAATTTCACTTCATTTTTTCAAACTTAATTTATCTGTCTGCTTATCATCACTTTAGGAATTGCTGCCGATTCTTCTGGCTCCGAAAATGAATGAAATCAATATAGATACTTTGCAGATAATTAGAACCATCGTCTGCGTGTAGATAGAATAGCATAATCGTGATATGAACTCAAGAAATATTTTCTTATCTTTTCCTTAAGAAATAAGATTGAAAAGGACGGAAGTCTTTTCACTCCCGCCCTGTGTTTGTTTATTTTTCTTTACATTTGTAATAAAGAAATAACTAGTCGTCGATACCTTCTGTCTCGATGATAAATTTTGTTGTTCCGGATACTCCGTCACTGATTCCTGCAAATGATTTGTATTCTTTTGCAAGGTTAGTCATTGCATCAATTCGATCTGTCACACCACTAATATCTCCATTGAAGAGATCTGTCAGTTTATCAATTGCCTCTTCTTTGTATTCCTGCATTCCGTCTGCCAGAGTCTGGTTTCCATCCGCTAATGTGTTGGCTCCGTCTAATAATGTCTGAGTTCCGTTAGATAATGTTCCGGCTCCGTCTGCAACCTGATTAGCACCACTTGCTAACTGGCTGACACCGCTTGCAAGCTGGGCACCGCCATCCTTTAAGGATGTTACACCAGCCATAAGAGGTGCACTGTTCTCATGGAGTTGCGATGCTCCTGCCTGAAGTTTTTGAGTTCCAGCCAATAGTTTTTTACTTCCACTTGCCAGACCTGCTGCTCCTGTACCAATTGTCAATGTTTTGCCGTCTCCCAATCCTAAATATCCAGCTAATGTAGACGCTCCAGATTCAATACCATTCACGCCATCCCAAACACTTGGCTGTTCCTTAGAGCCAGAACTTTGAGTAAGAGAAGTACCTACTCCATTCATATAAGCCTGTGCCCCTTGTACACTTTGTTTAATCAATTTAGCATTGTCATTTACTGTTTTTTCTACTTTAATACTATCTTTATCTACACTTGCAGTACATTGTCCCAGTGCATCTTCAACAGCCTCCGTTATTGCTTTTTTTTCTTCTGCTGTTGTATTTTCATCAATGTGCTGATTGACAATAGCTGTTACTTCTGGTTTATTTACAGATGCTGTCACTTCGTCTGTATTTACAGTTGCTGTCACACTGTTTTTAATATTCTCTTCTGTAACATTATTTAACGCGCTAATACCTTTATCTAATGTATCTTTTGCCGTTTTCAATCCATTTTTTAAAGATTGTGTACCTGCTACAAGGCTGTCTGCACCATCTGCTGCTGATGCTATGTTCGTATTTAATGTATCAGCTCCACTTGCCAATGCCTGTGCTCCTGAAACCAGGTCATTACTTCCGGCATAGATTTCTTCTACTCCACCAGTGTATGCCTGCACTCCGCTTGCCAGTGTGTTCACTCCGCTGACCAGTGTTCCACTCTTTTCATTCAGTGTATTCACACCGTCCGCCAGTGTTCCGGCTCCGCTTGCCAGTGTTCCGGCTCCGTCATTCAATGTTCCGACTCCATCTGCCAGCTCTTTTGAACCATCGGCTGCTTCTTTAGAACCGTCTACCAACTGATTTGTTGCGTCTTCCAGATCATCGATAGAATCCTGCAAGTCATCAAAGCTGTCGATGTCGTCCAGTCCGAATTCATTCATCAGCTCTGCGGAAGCCATTGTAATACTTGTTCCGACTGTTGCATCTTTGACATCTGCTGTAATTGTTACTGTCTCCGGAATATCAATGTCCATATCCAGATCTTTCAGATTCAGATCATTTGCAAGTCCCGGGAATGCAACTCCGACTACAATATTTTTATCTCCGTCAGAAATAAGTTTTCCATTTTCAACAGACACATTGCTGTACTCATCAGAGGAAAGCATCATTGCACTGACCATGGTAAATGGTGTGTACATTTCTACATCTTCACCATTTACATTGACAGTCTGTTTTGATTTGTTGTCATAGCTAAACTGAATCTCAACCTTTCCGCTTTTACCTTTCAGATCTTTCGGGGAAATGCTCTTTCCGTCCAGTTTGTAGGATACTTTCACATCTACCGGGAGCTCTTTATCTATTGTTCCCTGATAGTAAATGTCATTTCCTTCAGACTTCCAGCTTACGTTGTTGTTGCTTCCTGTCTCAAATGTTTCGTCACCTTTTACATTTTTAATATCTTTCAATTCAGATGTGTCAGAAATGGTTCCTTTTTCCGGATTTTTCAGCCATTCAGATACCGTCGTTTTCTTTACATTTCCACTTGCATCTGCTTTTACATACACAGATTCCTCTTTTGAAAATCCTGTATCCTCAGAATCTGTTTCGTGGTCTGCCAATACATTTTCCGCAGTCTCTTTTAATTCCTGAGTGTCTTTGTCCTTTTGCTCTGCTGCCTGTACCTGCATAGCATTACTGTGATATTCATATGTTCCGGCAAGTCCGGCAGCCATCATGACAGCCATAGATCCTGCTACAATTTTTTTTGCGATTTTTTTATTTCCGTTCATAGTGATCCCTCCTGTGAATCTTATGCCTCTTTCGGCAGAAAACCTTTACTTGTTTTTACGATTACTTTGTCAAATACCATAAACATGGATGGCAGTACGAAGATTACAACTACCATACTTATCAGCGCTCCCCTTGCCATCAGGATACACAGCGAACTGATCATATCAATGTTGGAATAAAGTCCGACTCCGATGGTCGCTGCGAAGAAGCTTAAGGCACTGACCATAATGGACTGTGCTGATACACGGTGGGCTGTCGTAATGGCATCATGTTTATTTGCCCCATGGTTTCGTTCTCGCTTATATCTTGTCGTCATCAAGATTGCATAGTCAACCGTAGATCCCAGCTGAATCGTTCCGATAACGATAGAAGCAACAAACGGAAGCTTCGTGCCTGTGTAATAAGGAATTCCCATATTTACAAAGATTGCAAATTCAATAACACCTACCAGAATGACCGGAAGTGAAATAGATTTGAACAACACAAGGATAATGACAAATATAATTCCAATGGATACTGCACTGACTGTCTTAAAATCCTGATCTGTAATATCAATCAGATCTGCGGTCAGCGGTCCTTCACCAATCAGCATTCCGGTCTTATCATATTTGTGCAAAATCTTATTCAATGTCTTAATCTGGGCATTGACTTCATCAGATGCTACCTTATATTCAGAGTTTACAAGAAGCAGCTGATATTTATCATTTTTCAGCATACTGGATACGGACTCTGGAATCATATCAGACGGAACTGACGGACCTACAAGAGAGTCCAGCCCAAGTGCCCATTTGACACCGTCTACCTTATCCATTTCTTTTATCATTTTATTGACATCTGTTGAAGATACGGAACTGTCCACCAGAATCATGTGCGTTGTATTCATATCGTAATCTTCTTTTAACTTTTCATTTGCAATGATACTTGGCAGATCCTTTGGTAATGTCTCGTCCAGGTTGTAATAAACTGCTGTATGATTATTTCCATAAATTGCAGGAAATAAGAATAACAAAAACAATACTACATATACCAGGTATCGTTTCGTAACCTTGTCAGAAATTCTTCCAATGTCCGGGAGGAATGGTTTGTGTTTCGTCTTCTCAATGATTTTGTCACAACAAAGAATCATAGACGGAAGAATGGTCACACATGCAATCACTCCAAAGATAACTCCTTTTACCATAACGATTCCAATATCCAGTCCCAGTGTAAAGGACATAAAGCATAATGCAATGAATCCGGCAATTGTTGTAATGGAGCTTCCTATAACAGATGAAAATGTCTGGGAAATCGCATGTGCCATGGCACGTTCTTTATCATTTTCAAATCTGATCTTATTA
>OLSO01001649.1_pt1 | contig 16159 bp, 13 predicted proteins | sample 1672441 | NCBI WGS metagenome assembly OLSO01 (sample SAMEA3136686, study PRJEB25190) | human gut metagenome | biome: human gut; feature: human-associated habitat; material: faeces | place: Austria | collected 2013 | reverse complement strand
CTATATATGCGGTCCGGATCTCGCCGGACTTCATTTCGTAGTAATGTGCCTGATCCTGGTCACTGACGGGATAATTCCGAAGATAAACGATACTCTCTGGCCCGTTGTACTCCATGACCGCCGCCGGATAAATATCCTGTCCTACCCGGTCCAGAATATTGAAGGAATAGGACTGCTCCCTCTCATCCAGATTCCGGTTAAAACCGTCATAACTGGAGATCGCGCCCCGGATATACCCGTTCTCGATCATGAGATCGGCCAGATAATCCACGATAAACGCGTTTTTCATCCAGTAGAAATCCAGATAAGTTTCGTATCCATTCTCCGCCATCCAATTCTGATATTCCTCAGAGACCTCCAGCCGCACCTGATTTTCTCCCAGAAGCTTCAGATCTACAGCTTCCGGATCCGCCGCAAAGTCCGCGATAACAGCAAACTCTTCTCTCAGAACCTCGTTCTGCTCCGGATCAAAGGATGCCGTCTCGTAATCTTCCTTACACTGGAAAAGGTTATACATTTCCTCGTAAACGGGCCCGAGATAGAGATTCCGGTTCCCATATGTTTCCAGCAGCTCCAGGGCCTGATACAGAGGCTCCTCTACAGTCAGAACTTCTCCCGGATGCTGATTGAGCTCATAGAGATTCACAACGTCTTCGAAGCTTTCATCCGCACTGAAAATCTCGTAGGCTTTCACCGCCGCATCACTGTAGAGAATCGTGAGCGCCTTGTACTCTGCTGTGGCGGAAGTTTCCCCTCCGCCCAGCTCATACTGAAAGGTAAATTCATCTCCCACATTGGCCTTTGCCGCGGAACTCACCTTAATAACCTTCCAGCCTGTCTCTTCTTTGAGATAGGAAGTCAGGGCATAAGTAAAGCTCACCGCCGCAACGGCCAGGAGCAGGATCACCAGAAATACCCGCAGATGAATATGCTTTTCCGAAAGTTGGATTTTTTCGACCGGCTTCGGTCTCCGGGTATTCTGATTTTTGATCGTCCGCCCCATATCGCTACCTTATGACAACCAGAAGCAATGCCAGCAGGAAAATCGCCAGGATCACAGCGATAACGATAAAGCCGATAATTGCGCCTTTTTTGCAGGCCTTGTAGTTGTGGTAATACTGTTTATGCTTATAAACCTCTGCCGCAATGATACCGATGATCGGCAGGAAGAAGGAAAGTACCGTATACCAGATGCTTCCGGTATCGTGAACCGGAGTCTTCAGGAATTCATCCTCAGCCTTGGAAAGATGAACCTCATGGGCGGTCTCCTCCACCTTTTCTCCGGGTTTGCGGATCGTGATGGGCTGAAGCGGCTCATTTTTCTCCCGGAGTTTCTTGTACTCCTCGATCTCTTTCTTGTTTCCGTATACATAATGGTCATGTCCGATGTTGACAAATCCCGGCTTGTCCACGGAATAGTCGTGAATGGACGGATCATAGGTGTAAAGCACCTTGTTTTTCTCCAGCTGCGGGTCCGGAATCGGGATCGCAGAAATCAGAGAATGGGTGTAGGGATGCAGCGGGAAGTTGAACAGCTCTTCTGCCTCTGCCACCTCCACGATGGTACCTTTGTAGATAACACCGATGCGGTCAGAGATGAAACGCACGATGGAAAGGTCGTGAGCGATGAAAAGGTAGGTCAGCTGTTTTTCCTTCTGGAACTTTTTCAGAAGGTTCAGAACCTGGGCACGGATGGAAACGTCCAGAGCGGAAATCGGCTCGTCGGCTACAACCAGCTCCGGCTCCATAACCATGGCACGGGCCAGACCGATACGCTGACGCTGTCCGCCGGAAAACTCATGGGGATAACGGGTCAGATGCTCGGGAAGAAGACCAACTTCCTCGATGATCTCCTCCACCTTTTTCACACGGTCTGCCTCGTTTTCAAACAGATGGAAGTTATAAAGTCCCTCGGAAATGATATAATCTACGGTGGCACGCTCGTTTAAGGATGCCGCCGGATCCTGGAATACCATCTGGATGTTACGGATAACTTCTCTGTCCAGGGAATGAGGGATCTTTCCGGAGATCTTCACTCCCTTATAATCGATCTCACCTGCGGCACAGGGGTTGACACGGATCACTGCCCGGCCGATGGTGGTTTTTCCTGATCCGGACTCACCAACCAGTGAGAAGGTTTCTCCTTTGTAAATATCAAAGGAAGCGTTTTTTACTGCCTTTACCGCATCCTCTCCTTTTCCGAAGGTGATGTCGACATTTTTTACAGACAGCAGAACTTCTTTCCCATTTTCAGCAATGGGACCGTGCTCCGGCAAATGGGAGGCACGGGTCTTTTTCTCTTGCTCTTTTGCAGCCACAGTCTGTACCTCCTAAATATTGTATGCGCGCAGCAGCTTCTCGTGGATATCCTGGATAATCTCCGGTTTTTCCACCTTCGGAGCGTTGGGCTCCAGAAGCCAGGTCTTTGCATAATGGGTTTCGGTGACTTTGAACATAGGCGGCTCTGCCAGGGTATCGATCTTCAGGCAGTACGGATTACGCGGAGCAAAGGAATCGCCCACGATCTTGTTGTACAGGGAAGGGGGGGTACCCGTAATGGAATAAAGCTTGGTATTCCGCTCAGCCAGCTGCGGCAGAGAGGAAAGCAGAGCCCAGGTATAGGGATGTCTGGGATCGTAGAACAGTTCCTCTACCGTGGCCAGCTCGATGATCTGACCGGCATAAAGAACAGCCACGCGGTCTGCGATATTCGCAACCACACCCAGGTCATGGGTAATAAATACAATCGTGTAATGGTATTCCTTCTGAAGATCCTTGATGAGCTTCAAGATCTGTGCCTGGATCGTAACGTCCAGAGCGGTAGTCGGCTCGTCACAGATCAGGATCTTCGGCTGGCAGGAAAGAGCGATTGCGATAACGATACGCTGTCTCATACCGCCGGAATACTGGAAGGGATAATCATCAAAACGGGCTTCCGCATTGGGAATTCCCACCTTTTCCATCATTTCCAAGGCTTTGGCTCTCGCCTCCACCTCGGAACAGCCCTGATGCTTCATGATAATGGAAGTGATCTGTTTTCCGATCGTGATGATCGGGTTTAAGGAAGTCATCGGATCCTGGAAAACCGTAGCGATCTTTTTACCACGGATCTGGCCCCAGTCGTTCTGATCTTTGACCTGCGCCAGGTTGATGATGCAGGTGCCGTGAAGCTGTTCGCTGGTCTCATCCAGATAACGCACACGGAAGGTCACATTTCCGAAAACCTTGTTCCGCTCTTCGTCGCTATTTAAGTCCACGCCCATCTGCATGGCTTTTTTCAGCTCGCCGATCAGGCCTCTTCCCATTTTGAACCGTTTTTTGAAATTGTAACGGCCCACAGAAAGGTAAACTTCCTTCGCCAGGATCTCATTTCTCTTTCTGGTGCTGTCGCTGATCTCCTTGGAGGTCTCCTCGGCATACTGTTTTTTCAGCTGCGCCATGCGGTCCTGATAAGACTTCTGGTAAGCGGTATCGTGAGCCACAGAATTTTTGTGCTCCCTGATCTTTTGCTCGGTGGCTTTCTCCAGAGCTTTGATTTCAGCATCCAGTTTCTTGATCTCAGCAGTAGTCTCCTTGATCTTTGCTTTTTCCTTGGACGGATCCAGAGTCTGTTTCATATTGAAAGCCTCGGTGCGCTTTGCTTTCAACGCATGAAGCTCTTTCTCTTCTTTTTCCCGGTCAGCCGCACTTAACGTGCTCTTCTCACGCTTCTCGGAATCGAGTTCCAGCATTTTCCGGTAAGTAGCTGCACCCAATTCCAGTTTGGAATTTTCATCCAGCTGTTTCTTATAGGAATTGATGAATTTCCAGGCTGTGGAGTTTAATTTTACCACAGTATCGGAAAGCTCCGGATCGTTGAAAAGGATGGAACCGTTGCTCACAAAACCATTGCTGTCCAGCATACCTGCGAAGGCCTTGGTAAATACGGATTTACCTGCGCCGGACTCTCCCACGATGGCAATGGACTCATCTTCATAAATATCCAGAGAAACTCCGCGGATGGCAGAAAGGATCCTGCCGCGGACACGGAATTTTACTTCCAGATCTTTGACTGATAATAATACATTTTTCTTTTCCATTCTGCCACCTCTTACATATGTGTTCTCGGATCGGAAGCATCACCAAGATTCTGTCCGACCATGTACAGCACGATGGTAATGATCGATGCGACAGCTACCGGGCTCCAGAACTCAAAGCCCCAGCCCGGAGTCAGCATAGCGCCCTCCGCCTCATAGATCAGGCGGCCCAGAGACATATCGGAAAGTCCCATTCCGATGTATGCCAGGAATACCTCATAAGAGATATAGGAGGGGATCTCCGTTGCTGCCAGGGTTACGATGACGGAGGTCATGAACGGAAGGATGTTTTTCAGCGCAATCCGGAAAATCGAGGTACCAAGGCATTTGGAAGCCAGATTGTACTCTCTGTCACGGATGATGATAACCTGTGTACGGATGAAATAGGCGATGGTCAGCCAGCCGGTAACAGTCAGGGCAAATACCATGGTCCAGAAGCTCGGGGTGAACAGCATCACCAGTACAGAAATCAGCAATACATAAGGGATATTTCCGATGATGTTGTAAAGGGCCATCATAAAAGTGTCGAACTTTTTGGAAAAGCCCCAGAGTGCACCGATGACAACACCGACCGTCAGGTTAATGGCAGCACAGATAAAAGCCAGAGATACAGAAATCCTTGCTCCTGTCCAGAGTGCATCGAATGTGGACTGGCCGCTGGCTCCTGATCCCAGGATCCAGTGGATGCTCATTCCCATCTCTTTTAAAGCCTTGGACGGTGAGAGATGCTTGGCTGCGCTGCTTAAAAGGTTCGTGTAACGGTCATATTCCACCAGAAGCGGATAACCGTAAGTCATCAGAAGGATGATTCCCAAAAGGATCAGGATCACAATATTGATCTTTTTCTTGAAAAACACACGGAATACCGAATGCCAGTAGGAATATCTGGGAGCCGTGATCTTCTCAGACTCCAGACTGCTGTGATCGACCCTGGCAAACAGTTCCTCTTTGGACAAACCATATTTATCTAAATCATAATTCATAACTTTTACCTGTCCTTTGTAGAGAATGAAATACGCGGGTCCACCATGGACATCAGAATGTCTCCCAGGATTACAGAGAGCACGGAAAGCAGGGCATAGAACAGTGTCACGCCTACGATAACTCCGTTGTCATACTGGTTGATGGCCTCAGTCAATAAGTTACCGGCACCGGGAACCACATACACACGCTCGGTGATGATGGCTCCGATCAATGCGCCTAAGACGCTGGCAGGAACTCCCTGCACGATAGGGATAGCCGCATTTTTCAGGATGTGCTTCGTGAAGATCTCGTTCTCGGTCAGACCACCGGAACGGGCAAATTTTACATAATCGGAATTCATCTGGTCGATCATATAGCGACGCAGCCATTTCATCAGGTTTGCCACCTGCGGCAGGGCCAGGGAAATGATCGGCAGGATATACATCAGCTTGCTTGAGGACTCCATGTCAAAGGTCGTGGGAAGCCCCATGCTTCCACCGATGGCCTTAAACAGGAAAATATAAGCAAGGGACGGAACTGCGATGATGAATACAATATAGAGGGTTCCGATCTGATCGATCAGCTTGTCTTTCTTTCTCGCCATCAGGATTCCCAGCGGAATCGCAAGGACGTAGGAAAGGATCACTGCAATGATACCGATGGTAAAGGAATAGCCGATCTTTGACTTTCCGGCTTTTACTGTGTCCACATTGGTATAGTCATCCACAAAACGGGTCTCGTTTACCATACTGGCTTCTCTGGAATCTTTCAGGTAAGTAGCAGTGTGGAGGTCGTCCGCACTGTCCTCGGTCAGACCGCTGGGATAGGTGATCGTGGACTTCACGAAGGAACCCTGGGCGCGGCTCATGGTTGTGGCCACGTCAATACCCTCATTGACTGAGTAGGATTTACCCAGATTGATTTCAATGATATTCTGGTGGAGATACGGGAATTTGTTGTCAAAATACAGCAGATATTTGTGCTGAGTACCGTTCCCGATGATCGCCGGTGAGAATTTTTCTCCGCCGTAAACAGGATCATGAAGGGTGAAGCTTATGCCTCTCTCTCCTTCCACCTCCGGCACGTCATGAATGCTCTCTACTGTAATCAGGTTTGAAAAATATTTTGCCAGACGGGTCGTCAGCGGAACATCCTTGTATGCGAAAAGCTGCTGCTGGCCGCCGGAGGCATATTTCTTCTTGTTCATCATAACAGCATCCAGACGGACTACCGTATAACCCTTCGACTCATAATAGTCGGTAAATTTCTGTACATATTCTTTTACAAGATCGGAATCTTTCTTTGCTTTTCTTCCGATGCTTACAGCGCTGGATCTGGTCTCCTCGTCGATCTCGCCCTTTGTGGCCAGATCATTCAGATAATCTGCATAGGTCACATAATCCAGATAGCCGTATGTTTCCCATTTTTCATAACGGTAAGCTACTTTCTGGTTGTTGCTCTGGTGGGAATAGTTGGTATCCTTCGCAAAGATCAGCGTACGGTCCATCAGAGAATAGATCATTACCATGACGCAGGCAACTACAATCACCACAGAAACCAGACCTTGCAGCAAACGTTTAAATAAATATTTTACCATATTTTTCCACTCATCAGATATGGCAGGGAGTCAAGTTCCCACCCCCTGCCATTCTTTCATTTGCTGTAACTGATACCGATTAACCGGTCAGCTTCTGATTAATAGATACCGATGCATTTTGCCATGTATCCAGCATAATCCGGAAGGAAGGTATCCAGATATGTGGACGGATCACCGAAGTCAGGGCTCCATCCGGATACATCGTAAACATCGTAGTTTGCTTCGTAACCATAGTCGGTGTAGTATCCTGCATAGTACCAGCCGTCGCTTGTCACGCAGTCAACAAGGTTTACGATTACTTTTCCGCCGAGGGAAGTCTCGATGGACTGTTTGTAAGCGTTTGCCTGGTTGCTGTAAGCCTCAAGAGAGGAAGCATACGGCATATCGATGTAGATCGGGTTCTCCTCATCGATGGTGATTCCGTCAGCAGAGAGCTCCTCGATCGCGGTATCCAGCTCTGCTACTGCATTGTCTACGTTGTACCAGCCGTCGAAGCCATCGCTGCTGCCTGCTCCGTCGTTTCCGTCCGGATCCCAGACTTTGATTGCTACACCGTCAGCGTCGATCTGAGCCTGCTCAATTGCTCCGAAGTAGGTGCCTGCCGGGAAGGTGGTGTCGGTTCCGTTGATGGATACGGTAGTATCCTCCTCAAGAGATACGAAGTTGCCCGGTACATAGCAGTTTCTCAGGGAGTTGGTCTTCAGCTCCTCGCCGTTTACCTGTGCGTTGTAGGAAGCTCTGTCCAGACCGAAGGAAAGGGCTCTTCTGAAATGAACGTTCTTCATAGCTGCAGCCGTTCTTGCCTGCTCTTCCTCGCTCTTTGTGGAAGCTCCGGTGGTGTTGTCGTTTACGTTTGCATAAGCCTCACGGTTGAGGTTGTAGAAGTTCATGAAGGAAGATGCATCTGTATCAGACACATAAGCATAGGTATCAAACAGATCGTCATTCTTTGCTGTAACGGTAGTTGACGGAGACAGTGCGATCCAGTCAACGGTTCCGCTCTTCGCATCATTGTACCATTTGGTAACATCAGAAGCATCATCATAGAGCCAGTTCATCGTTTTGATGTTGATGTTGTCTTTGTTCCAGTAGGACTCGTTTGCCTTGAAAACGATGGTGTTTTTCTCTGTTGCGTTGGTCACAACATAGGGACCACAGTATGCGATGGAATCCGGTCCTTTACCATAGAGATAATCAGATGCAGAAGAATCATACTCTGCTCCGAATTTACCGCCTTCAGACTCATAGAAGGCTCTGCTCATCGGTGCGAAGATGCTGTAGCTGAGCATGGTGTTGAAGTAAGTGCAGGGCTCCTCAAGAGTATACTCTACGGTATAATCGTCAACAGCCTTTACGCCAACCTCTGCGAAATCGGTAACCTCACCACTGATGTACTGGGAAGCGTTCTTGATTACGCCCTCGATCAGGTACTCCAGACCGCCCTGAGCATCCATCATGTGCTGCATACCTGTTACAAAGTCGTCTGCAGTCAGATCAGCCACTTTTCTGCCCTGGGAATCTACCCACTCCAGACCCTGACGAAGGTGGAAGGTGTAGGTCAGGCCGTCCTCAGAAACCTCATAGCTCTCTGCCAGTGCCGGCTGCTGAACGCCCTCGCTGTCATACTCCATCAGTCCGTCGAAGGTATTTACCAGCGGACGGGACTCGGTTGCTCTGGAGCTTGCCAGGATATCCCAGGTAGCCGGATCTGCGGTATAACGATAGTTGTACTCATCTTTCAGAGTATAACCTTTCTCTTCCAGGTATTTCTTAGCCTCTGCTTCATAGGTGCCGGTTCCTTTGAGCTCTGCCCATTTTTCTCTCAGTGCAGCTATATCTTCTGCTTTGATGAAATCAGTAGCGATTAATGCCTGATGAATACGGTACTCATCTGTTCCCCAAAGGCTGTAGTCTGTGGTGTGCGGAGCCATTCTGCTCAGTCTGTAGTCTCCACCGGAAGTCTTGGTAGGAAGCATAACAGCAGACTCCATGAGTTTACCTTCTGCCAGAGCCATCATAGCGTATCTCTTGGAAACGTTGGTCTCCTCTTTTGCATCGCTGTACAGGCTGTAGAACTCGCCCAGCTCGGAATTGTAAAGCTCTTCGGAAGCGGTGGTGTACTCGTCGGAAACATCATCCTCATCATCGTCTTCCTCGTCTGCGTCCTCGGCATCCGCATCTTCAGCGTCTGCATCGTCGGCGTTTTCTTCTTCTGCATCCTCAACGGCTTCGGTCTCGGCAACGGTCTCGGTGCCTTCCTCAGCAAAAACTGCCATAGCCGGAGCGCCGCAGGTTCCTGCAACAGTAGCTACTGCCAGAAGTATGCTTACTAACTTTTTCTTCATCTTTTTTCTCCTTTCGTTTTTCCCGGTTTACAAGTTACATTCTGCTGGCTCATGGAAATCGGTTCAGCATCCAACAAATGGCTGTCGTGCAGTTCACCCGACACACAGCTGTACAGCCATTTATTTTACGCTGTACCTAATAGCAATTCTGCAAAATACTGCATCCGATCCAATTTATCAGAGCGTGGAATACTGCGTCAGAAATCTTTGCCGTGCGTCAGGATTTCATCCTTGTCTTTCGCACTCTGCTATATCGTCTTGACTGCATTATTTTATTGAATTGCTATAAAACACGTCAGATCTGTATTCCTGTCATGAACGGACCCTTTATTTTGTCCGTATGCAAAAAACAGTATTTTTAAACAAAAAAACAGAAAAATGTATACGCATTTTCCTGTGCCCGTCTCTTCTGCTTTATCGCGTCAACGCCGTAGCGCATCCAGAGCAAGAAAAAAGCCCCTTCGGCTCTATGGTTTAATTAGAATACAGTTGTCCGTCTTCCACTTACAACATATTTACAATTATACACACTGCTGATAGTTTGTCAATAGATTTTTGACTTTTGGTCATGACAGATGTTGGAAATCAAAAAGTCATTTTTGTTGAAATATGCATATCTCCATGATATAATAGTTTAGAACCATCTAACCTTGAAAATATTTAAAAGGATATAAACGTAGCTTCTTTCCGGGAATCGCTGTAAATCTGCGTTTGTTCCTCTTTGCTTCGATACCCGCTCACCGGAACAATTTTTCCTTCGGCGGAGATTTTTTCCAGCGCTGTCCATAAGGCAGCTGTGATCTTGCGACACAGAAGGATCTCCGGATAAGCCGGATTCGCTGCGGTCAGCTCCGATTTTCTTTTTTCCTCCTTGTTTTGTACTTTTATCCTAGCAAAAACAAGAAGAGCGTTTTCTCTTTTTCCCCGCAGAAATTCTTACAATTTTCCTACATTACTCCATTTAAAACCCATATGGAACAATCTGATGAAGCAGTAAGGCAGCCACAATTCCTATTGCGAGCATCAGGATTGTCTCCTTTACGGATGAACGCCTTAAAACGAAAAGACCGCAAAGAAACGTGATCAGCTCCAGAATCGAAATCAGATCGAAACAGAGCCAGCCGTAAATAAAGGACTCATTAAAAAGAAAGGCAATGATCAGGGCTGAAATCCCCACTGCGATCTTTCCCTTTCCTTTTGCGTACCAGCAGATCCATGCCAGAAACGGCGAAATTACCGTAAATCCTACCCAGATCAGTGCGTAGCTCTGCGGGAAGAAGCCTGCAATCCACTTGGAATATGCGTAATAGCTGGCAACCATTCCTGTGAAAAAAGTAAACACATTGACTGCTGCCCGGAGGGGCGAAGCGCTGTAAATCGCAATGCACAGCCCAAGCAGCAGCCATATTGCAAAACGTCCCAGGAAATTCCTGACATCCAGATATTCAAAAAACGCTGGCAGTTCATTGCCCGGCGTGCAGTCCAGGAATTTTGAAAAAACACCAAGCGCAATACCCAGCAGCAGGATTCCTGCCGTGTAAATGATTTGTTTCGATAATGCTGTTTTTCTTTTCCTTCGTATATTATCTAAGAAAGCTTCCATGAGATTTGCCCCTCGTACCTGTTTATTATATCTGATTTAAAGATGTTGGGGTCAAAAGGTATTTTGCCCCCAACTGATGCCTACGAATTGCTCCGCTGCAAGGCAGCCCACACAATTCTACATAATAATTTTTTACTCATCAATTTTTTCGGCAAATCAAATTTGATCTCTGCGGAAGAAATTTTTGTAAAAATTTTTATTGCTTTTTCAATCTCACAGAAATCATTGTATACAAAAATCTTGCCCCAATGAAGAAGTATCTCAGCTGACACCCGCAATTTTTATGCTGTCGGTCTCGACCTCGCATCTGTAAAAAGCAACTTGAACACCTGCCTTCGCAGCGTTCACAAGTGCTTCTTTAAACTCCGGCTGTTTCTCCTCGTTTGGCAGTACCCGATAAATTCCATTCATCTGAATTACAAAAGCGATTGCACAATGGTACCCTTCCTTTGCCGCCTTCGCCAGTTCGTGCAAATGTTTTACACCTCGCTCTGTTGGTGCGTCCGGAAATAAACCGGTACCTGGATGCAAATCATCTGCCAGCGTGCAGCCCTTCACTTCCGTCAGGAATTTTTCTCCGTTACGTTCCATGTAAAAATCAATTCTGGAGTCCCCATAGGTATACTCCGGCTTCACCAGATCGTAATTCATACTTATTAGCTGCTGCTTCATCAAAGCATTTGGCGCCAGACTGTCGATATTCACCCATTTTAACTCCGACTTGTATACAGAAATCAGATCATATGCCGTTTTTCGATTCGGATTCAAGGTCTTCTGCAGCGTCACTTTTGCATCTGGCACCAGAAGTTCCTGCAAACGCCCTGTGTTTTTTACATGAACCATCTCAGGCTTTCCGTCAATCAGAACTTCCGCTGTAAAACGGTTGATTCTGCGGACGAAGTTCCCCGGGACGGTATTCTCATAAATGATTTTCGGTTTCTGTTTCACCATATATATATCCCATCTTTCTGCGAAAGACACCAATGCGTCATGAAACACAGGCTCTGCCCTTCGCTATCTAATTTTTTACTCTTCTGATATTATTTACTAAAACTTCCCACACCGATATGGTGTGTTGAACCTTGTAGATGAAATGGCCGACATTACTTTCAGCAGATCACTTAGCATCCTGATGGATACCTTAATGGCAAGCCTTCAGGAAATTTTTTCATTTAAATTTTCTCCATTTCATTTGATAACATCATGTTGTAACGGAAAAGCAACACAAAAATAGCGGAGTAAAATCAATTTTGTAAACCTGCCAACGCCAGGAATTTTTTATCCGACTGGATACTCTGTGTCAAAAACTGACCGTCCCAAAACAGAGCATAGGTTGTGACCGGTGCAGGTACATTCTGTGCTGATTCTTTATCAGTGATATGGATAGCCTTGAACGGGATACCATACTTCTTCGCCGCCTCCTGCACCCTTGGCACCCAATAATAGGTGTAGGGACACTGGTCGGTATAATAGAGGACAAAACCGGTTTCCTCAATCGCCGGATGCTTCGCGCATTCCCGGAACTTTGGCATCTGTGCGGTCGGTTCAATGGGAAGATACATGAGATTGATCCCGCAGTCGGATATGTCTGCCACACAGAAACCCTTATAAGTAAGGAATTTCGGGTCAGCGAGAAATTCCCTCTTCCTGCCCTCCGCACACAGAATACAAATACCTTTCTTTCCCTGCGCTTTGGCATCACGGATGCATGCCTCCAGCAGATCATTAGAGTATCCGTGTCCCTTCATGGAGCCGGATACCCATAAGCAGTTAATGTAAAGATAACCATCTGCCACAATAGGCACCCAGGCGTTTTCAGCCGGAATGTATTCGATAAAGCATTTGCCGCGTTCCTCACTGCGATAGAAAACAAGTCCATCATCAAAGCGCTGCCGCAGCCATTCTTTTTTTGCAACACTCTGCTTGCCGGACATGGCGCAGCAGATATGTTCCTTGTCAATATTTTCTTTTGTAATCCGAATATAGTTCATCCGTTATTCCTCCAATGCTGCTAATTTTACTTTCCCTTTTCCCATGAATGTGATTTCTACCGCACTCCATTGTTTTTTTGTTTTTGTTTTGGTAAGGCAATTCATCGTACATTGCCTCAAACAGCTTCGTAAGAAACGCTTTGCTGTCAACTTCATCCACCAGCAGCATTTCTTTTGCGCCCTCATACGGAAGATCACAGATGGCCGCAGGTATAAGTTCCAAGGCGGATCTTGTTTTCTTTACAAGCGCAAATTCACAAGACACAAATCTTCCTCTCTCTGGATTCATGTTGCATATAAACTAAAGTTCAGTCAATAAAACTTATTTTCTGATAATACTTATACACAAAAGCAAAAAATTTCTCAGAAAATCATACAATAATCCAGTTAATATTATATTCTCAACAGTGTTGATAGTCAAGATATGGCAAAGTCATTCTACTCTTAAGTATGTCACTCTTCTGCTTGTTGGGGAAGTCTCCACTCCGGTCCGCACAAAACCGATGTCCACCGGACGTCTTGCGCCCGTTCCGGATGCTTTAACGGCTGTTCCTGCCAAAGAAAAAAACCGGAGTGAATCATCACCCCGGCTTCAAAAAACATTTACTTGTGCTTGCGGCCTCCACGCTTTTTGTAGTCCTCGTCTATACGCTTTTTCCAGTCTGCACTCAGCGGGGCACTGCACCGGACAGAGCTGATCGCTTCGCTGACCACCTCATAATTCAACGCAGTTCCTTCACTGTCGCACTGATAGTTGACTGCACGATCTGCGCCGATTCCGAACTGACTTGCGGTCTCTACTGCGTCAATATTGGCACCAAGGAACAAAAACTCCCAACCGTACTTTGCTTTCTGCCGCTCGATCATCTGCTTCACTTTTTCGCTGTTGTACCGGCGGCTGGCATTTTCCATTCCGTCCGTAGTGATCACAAACATGGTGTGTTCCGGCACATCCTCCGGTCTTGCGTACTTATGAACATTTCCAATGTGATGAATCGCACCGCCGATGGCATCTAAGAGTGCTGTGCACCCGCGAACTGTGTAATCACAGTCGCTCATCGGTCGGATGTCCCTTACATTTACACGGTCATGCAGGACTTCGCTCACATTGTCAAACAGTACCGTTGAGATCAGTGCTTCGCCCTCTGCTTTTTTCTGCTGTTCAATCATGGAATTGAATCCGCCGATGGTATCCCGTTCCAGTCCGTTCATGGAACCGCTGCGGTCTAAGATAAAAACGATCTCTGTTAAATTCTTTCTCATATGCTTGTCCTCCCAAAATCTCGCCCTTGCGGGCTCGCTGTCGCGGTATTCGCCAAGGTTTCGAGCAAGCTCGAACTTTGGCTCATTACACGCGCATATGGCTGCTCGGTTTCGTACCTTACAGCCATAGTATAACGATTTTCTTTTGTGGAGTGGTCGCATGGAAAGCGACATTTCTTTGTCCTTATGCTCCGATCAGGCTCTGGTCAAAAGCAAACAGTGCCTCGTTGATTTCATATACATTATAATTTCCCCGTTCGACAAAATATTCTACAATGATATCGAATTTGTTCGAATGGGAAAGGGTAAAACCTGCCTTGCCGAGCATCTCCTGCATCTGGGCAAACGGCAGTTCCAAAGCCAGGGCAAATGCCAGCACCGTAGGTTTGGATGGCTTATAGAATTTATCCGAACGGATCTTCGAGAAGAGCTTCCGGTCAATGTTTGCCTTCTTGTAGCACTGGGCATCCGTCATGCCGCTTTCGTCAATCTTCCTCAGCAGCATTTCCGAAAAGCTCTCATCCATCTGCCCCAGTGCCTCTTCCAGAGATTGGCCGCTGTAGGATTCACAGATTGTTTCGGGCGGCATCGGAGCAAGTGCAGCTTCAAGGCAGGATTCCTCTGACAATGCTTCGAGCCGCCGCCTCTGTTCTGCCCGTCTGTCGGTATGTTCCTCCACATACCGGTCATCTATGTACGCCGCGATATCAGCAAACAGTTTTCCGCTAATCTGATATGCCTTTCGATCAAAGATAACCATGTAGACCATCATCTCATTTTCCAGCAGGAATGTACTGATGGTATCGACTGCAACCTTCAGAGCCTGGTCTTTAGGATAGCCGTAAATGCCGGAGGAAATCAGCGGAAAGGCCACCGACTGACAACCATTTTCTTTTGCCAAGTTCAAAGATGTCCGATAGCAGGATTCCAGAAGCTCCTGCTCCCGATGCTTGCCATCCCGCCAGCGCGGGCCGACTGCATGGATCACATATTTGCAGGGTAAACGGTACCCCTTTGTAATTTTAGCACTTCCGGTCTCGCAGCCATGCAGCGTACTGCACTCTGCAAGCAGCTCCGGTCCGGCGGCACGATGAATGCAGCCGTCCACACCGCCGCCTCCCAGAAGGGAAGTATTGGCTGCATTGACGATTGCGTCAACGTTCATTTTTGTAATATCATTTCTGACAATCTGTAAGGGCATTTCTCTTCCTCTCCTTCTGTCATATCAATGCCGGTGTCTGTGCCAGAATGGAAACAATGGCTATCACCGCCAGAACAGCGATGAGCACAACGACAGCGATGATTATTTTCCGTTTCATCAGTATCACCTCTTTATTTCAGCTGCATTCCATCTCCAAAGGCTTTCCCTGCCACTTCGCCAAGACCGATATAAGTATTGTTGACCGGATCGTAGGTAATCGGTTTCAGTTTCTTCGGATCGATCTTCCCATCCGTAAGAATCCTTTCATCTGCATTCACATTGACAATTTCACCGATCAGAATGCCATTATCAAAGCTCTTGCATTTGCATTCCAGCGCCATTGGAAGTTCGTCGATCAGAGGTGCATTGACCTTCTCACTTTTCGTTGCATGAAAACCAGCCCTGGTAAATTTATCCGGCACCTTTCCGGCAGATTCTATGCCAACATAGTCGCACGGGATAACGGTATCTTCTGTTGCCATACTGACCGTGAATGCACCGGTCTTTGCAATGTTTTCCGTTGTCTTATGCTCCGACATACTGATGGAAATCTCATTCCTGTCCGTGATCATTCCCCATGCGGCGTTCATGGCATTCGGAACACCATTTTCATCATATGTACCGATGATCAATACCGGCATCGGATACATAACCGGCTTTACACCAAAATCTACTCTACTCATTTACTTGTCCTCCTTTAATCGTCTTTCTCATTGGCAAAACAGACATGCGCAATCCGCCTTCTTACTCTTCTTCATTATATCTCTTCCGAGCACATAATAACAGATGCAAGGTGTATTTTTATATCCAGCATGAACGGATTTTTGTCAATCGCCACACGAAGCAGCTCTCGGTGAGAGGGCTTTGCCTGATCGCTCAGCTATTTGTTATAGCTCTTCCCGTGAGGTTTTGGATTTTCTACAATGGCCAATCCATTCTCAATACAGATAGTGTCACTTAACCGGCGAACCGCCTTGGTGCTGCCCCAAAAATTGCAGAGTTTTTAGGAATAAAGTATTTAATTCGTCCCAAGCCACTTTGTTCTTTTCATCAAAAAATCTTCCATTTCAAGGAACATAGATTTCTATGGGCGATAATTATTATGTTTTGACACCCATAT
>OLSO01001648.1_pt1 | contig 16161 bp, 9 predicted proteins | sample 1672441 | NCBI WGS metagenome assembly OLSO01 (sample SAMEA3136686, study PRJEB25190) | human gut metagenome | biome: human gut; feature: human-associated habitat; material: faeces | place: Austria | collected 2013 | reverse complement strand
TTGAAAAATATTATGAAACAGATGCCGTTGAAAAGACCGACATAACAGGTGCGATGCTGTGTACTTTGCCGGTCTGTGCGGCAGAGCCCGCAGAAAATACAGAAACGGCGGAAACTGCGGAAATGCAGAACCCGGATTCGGCAAAGACGGAAACATCAGAAAAAACGGAAGAGCCTGCGAAGCAGGATGAGGAGACAAAAGAGCTGGTACAGGAATATACAGGCTGGCTCAAGGAGAACAAAGCAAGAGCGGTGACAGGAACTTACAGCAGTGAACTGAAGAAATTTCCGGCTGATTATCAGAAGCTGCTTGCCACACTTCATAAAGCACATCCAAACTGGGTGTTTATTGCGAAAAATACAGGGCAGGACTGGAATGAAGTCGTGGCTAAGGAAAGTATTTCCGGTGGAAAGAGCAGCACGAATAACAGCCTTCTGCCAAAGACAGCAGGAAGCCTTCTGCTCAGTAAAAAGAGTACAGATTATAATGCTTCTACAGGAGTCTACATAGGAAAGGATGGACCAAACTGGGTATCGGCAAGCAGACCGGCAGTTGCTTATTATGCAGATCCAAGGAATTTTCTGACGGATCGATATATTTTCATGTTTGAAGCGTTGAATTATAATTCCAAATATCATACATTGACTGGTGTGGAAAATATTTTAAAAGGGACAGATCTTTATAAAAAGAAGATCAGTTATCTGGACAAAAAAGGAAAAACATTTAATTTGAAACAGACGTATGGCGAGACGATTCTTGCTGCCGGTGCAAATGCGGGCGTCAGTCCACTGTTCCTGACATCCAAGATCCGGCAGGAGACAGGAGCTAAGCTGACAAATGGGAGTATTTCCGGAAAATATTTCTATGGCAGGAAATCTTACCGGGGATATTATAATTACTATAATATAGGTGCAGTGCCGGGAGGAGCTACCGGTTCAGCGGTTGCCAATGGTCTTATTTTTGCAAAGGGCGGATCGAGCGGGAAGAACACTTCCTATACAAGACCGTGGATGTCTCCGGTCAGTTCCATTACCGGAGGGGCGCAATGGATTGCAGAAAAATTCATCAAGCGCGGACAGAATACGATTTATTATGAACGCTTTAATACAATTGTAAAACCATACTACAGCCATCAGTATATGCAGAATCTGACGGGAGCGGCAGCGGAAGCAAATTCTACTTATAACACATATAACAATATGAACATTGTCAATGATGCTTATGTATTTTACATTCCGGTTTATAAAAATATGCCGTCACAGGGAGCAACGGTGACGATTTCCAAATCTGTGAAGACTGGAACTGTTACAACGAATGTCACGCTGCGCAAAGGCGTTTCGTCCGGTACTGCTTCGCTTGGCACGATTCCGAAAGGAAAGAAAGTGATAGTCAGTGGCGGGAAATATACGGACAAGAGTCTGGCGGTTTCCACGCAGGAGGCAAATCCGTACTGGATGAAAGTAACGTATGCCGGAAAGACAGGTTATGTATCCAGCCGTTATCTGCAGATGAATACGAATACGAAGATTGTGGCAGGCAATACAAAACAGCTTAGCGCAAAATCTTCAAAAGCAGGAAAGATTTATTATGAGACAAGCAATCCGGCAGTGGCAACTGTGAATGACAGTGGTAAAGTCACAGGAAAAAAAGCAGGAAAATGTATGATCTATGCAGTGACAAGTTCCGGAAAAGCAGTTGATGCTATTGGAATTGAAGTGACGAAAAAGAGCAGTTCTTCGAATGACAAACCAACGCCAAAACCAGATCCAAAGCCGGCACAGACGAAAACATATACAACATATCAGACGACAACAAACGTTAACTACCGGACAGGAGCCGGAACAAAGTATGCGACGAAAGGAACACTGAAAAAAGGACAAAAGATCAGTATAGAAAACGGCTATTCCAAAAAGGCGAACGGTTATACATGGTATCGCTTTAAAATGAACGGTAAAAAATATTATGTTGCTTCAAAATACCTGAAAAAGGTAACAGCGGCAAAGAAAACATATACAAAATATGTGACAACAACAAGTGTCAATTATCGGACAGGAGCCGGAACGAAGTATGCGACGAAGGGAACTTTGAAAAAAGGACAGAAGCTCAACGTAGAAAACGGTTATTCCAAAAAGGCAGATGGATATAAGTGGTATCGCTTTAAAATGAATAGCAAAAACTATTACATTGCGTCAAAGTATTTGAAAAAAGCATAAAAATATTTACATAAAATAAGGAGTGAAACGGCATCGTGTAATCCCATGGGAGAGCGCGGTGCCGTTTGTCGTGCCGATAAACCTTGAAATATCGCACATATTCGTATATAATGTTACAGGTATATTAAATATATGCGTATTTTGAGGTGGCTGAATGAAAAAACATTTGCATAAATTTGAGACAACACTGTGGTTATTTATAAAATTTATTTTCTATATATCTTTAATGTTGGCATTTGTCCGTATCATGGGAAGAGAAAGTATCGGACTGACCAGATTGTCCCGTACACTCGGAATTACCGTATCAACATTCGCGATTGTAGGATTGCTGTTTCTGTCTGTGTACGGGAAATATGATGTGGGGCGCAGAAAGAGTAAGCCAATTATCTATTCACTGACACTTGCCGTGATCTGCACAGATATTGTTACTTATCTGCAGTTAATGATCATGAGAACCAATGTACCGAGCGTATGGCAATTCCGCCTGAACAGTCTGGGACTTTTAGGACTCGCTCTTTGTGTACAGCTTGTTCTCATTATCTTTTTTTCATATGCGGGAAACTGGTTATTTTTCCTGATCCACAAGCCAGAACAGTGTTGCGTGATCACATCTTCACAACGCAGACTGGACGAGCTTGTATTTTCTATGCAGAAATTTAAAAAGCAATATCAGATTGCGTCTGTTGTGGACTATCGCAATCCGGATAAGCGAAAATATATCAAAGAAGCACAGACTGTATTCGTATATGATGTGCCGGTAGAAGCACGTACAGATATTATGCGCTGGTGCTATCAGTACAATGTGAATCTTTATTTCAATCCGGAGATCGAAGATATTATGGAACTGAATGCGGAACAATATGTGTTGAATGATGTATATCTGCTGAACAAGAATGTAAAAGCACTTACTATGGAGCAGAGAATTGTAAAACGGAGCATGGATATTGTTCTGTCGCTTGTGCTGGGAATTTTATCTTCCCCGTTCTGGATCCTTGGAAGTCTTGCAGTGAAACTTAATGATGGGGGGCCGGTTCTTTTTAAACAGGAGAGAGCGACCATTCACGGCAAGCGTTTTGAAGTGTATAAGCTTCGCACCATGAAGCCGAATAATGATAACCATTCCGTTACAAAGGATGATGACCGTATCACGAAGCCGGGCAAGTTTCTTCGCAGAACAAGAATTGATGAACTTCCACAGCTTTTAAATGTATTAAAAGGTGATATGACATTTGTTGGTCCGAGACCAGAGATGATCAAAAATGTAAAGGAATATACCGAAGAACTTCCGGAGTTTGAGTACCGTCTCCGCATGAAAGCCGGTTTGACCGGGTATGCGCAGATCCGAGGCAAGTATAATACGACACCGAAAGATAAGCTGATCATGGATATGATGTATATTGAACAGTTCAGTATACTGAAAGATATCCAACTTATTTTCCAGACGGCAATTGTATTACTGAAATCAGACAGTACAGAGGCGTTTGATAAGAACAACAAACACTGTCCGTATAAATTTGAAAAATGGAAAGAAAAGAAACATGGTAAAAATAATTAAAATAGGTACGGCAGGGCTGCAGCTTTTATATAATGGTATGAAATTATTGCCGACACAGAAAAAAATTGTCATGCTCAGCCGGCAGAGTAATGAGCCATCGGACGAATTCCGTATGGTGGAACATGAACTCTTAAAACAAAACAAAGGTGTTAAGGTTGTGTTGCTGTGTAAAACACTGGATGGGGGCGTGGATTCTAGCCTTGTCGGAAAGATTCGTTATGGTTTCCATATGCTGACGCAGATGTACCATCTTGCAACCGCACAGGTAGCGGTGCTGGATACTTACTGTATTCCGGTCAGCCTGCTAAAACATAAAAATTCGCTGACGGTTATCCAGATGTGGCATTCCATGGGAACAATGAAAAAATTTGGCTATACAGCACTGGATACAGCAGAAGGAAGCAGACGGGAGATTGCCGAAGCGATGAAGATGCATCAGAATTATGATTATGTATTTGCGAGTGCAGATGCGTACAAGGATCATTTGGCAAAAGGATTCCGCTGTGAGATTGAAAAAATCGTCACTATGCCGCTTCCAAGACTGGATCTGCTAAACAGCAGGTCTTATCAGGAAAAGACAAAAGAGAAGATATATGCAAAATATCCGAAACTGAAAGAGAAGCCGGTGATTTTATACATTCCGACATTCCGGAAAGACGAGACAGCATTTGGTCCGGCACTTGAAAAATTGATTCAGGCAGTCGATACAGACAGATATAACCTGGTTGTGAAATTACATCCGCTGTCGAAGATGAAGCTTCAGGATGAGACCATGAGCGCTGACGGATTTTCAAGTTTTGAGATGCTGTCCGTAGCAGATTATGTAGTCAGTGATTATTCCTGTATTATATACGAAGCAGCAGTACTCGGCATTCCGCTGTATTTCTATGATTTCGACATGGATTTTTATAAAAATGGCAGAGGACTTGCGATTGACTATGAAAACGAACTGCCGGGTGTGATATCCGAAGATGCAGCTGAGATTGTGCGTGCGATCGAAGAAGACTCTTATGATAAGAAAGCCTTAAAGCAGTTTGCAGATAAATATGTAACACCAACAGAACATGCAACGAAAGACATTGCAGATTTTATATTTCGATTTATTAAATAAACGGAGGAACGAAGATGAACAGAGTTTTAGAAGACGATTTAAAGACAATTATTGCAGAAGATCTTTCATGGGAGAAACTGAAAAATAAAACCGTAATGATTACCGGTGCAAGCGGTATGGTAGGTTCTTATATGTTATATGTACTCCTGATGCTCAACGATGAGAAGCATTATGGTATTAAAGTGGATGCTGTAATGAGAAATGTAAATAAGCTTCCGGAAGAGGTTAGAAACAGGGAAGATGTGAATGTTGTTGTAGCTGATGTAACGAAAGATATCCCGGATGTAGGAGATATTGATTATATTATCCATGCAGCAAGTCCGGCAAGTCCGCTCATTATGCAGAACCAGCCGGTAGAGACAATTGCCGCAAATACAATCGGAACATTTAAGACACTGGAACTTGCAAAAGAGAAAAATGCAGAAGGATATCTCTTTATTTCATCCAGAGAGATCTACGGACAGCCGGATGAAGGACAGGAATTCTTCTATGAGAATACTTACGGATTTGTAGACCAGTTGAATCCAAGATCCTGCTATTCCGAAGGAAAGAAAGCAGCAGAGACGATGTGCGTATGCTTCCATGAAGAGTATGGCTTGAATACAAAGATTGCCAGACTGGCACACACATACGGACCGGGAATGTCTATTTATGATGGACGTGTACAGGCAGATTTTCTGAAAAATGTATATCATAATGAAGACATTGTATTGAAGAGTGAAGGAACAGCAGTCAGAACTTATACTTATATTGCGGATGCTATCGCAGGTATGTACCGGATTCTGTTAGATTCGGAAGATATTGTTTATAATATTGGTAATGAAGCAGGAAAAGTTTCCATCCGTGATCTGGCAGAGATTCTTGTAAGCATTTATCCGGAGAGAGGACTGAAACTTGTATTTGATATTCCGGAGGGCGGAACAAAGGGAACTGCGCCATATACACTGGGAATCTTAAGCAGTGAGAAGCTCAGAAAACTTGGATGGAATCCGAAGTATTCTGTAAAAGATGGATTCAAGAGAACTTTGGAATATCTGGAACTGGAAAACGTTGAATAGTTAATATAGAACAAAAAGAAAAACAACAGGTAAAATAAGGAGAAAAGACATGAGTAAAAATATTGCAATTGTATTCGCAGGTGGAGTGGGAGCCAGAATGGGTTCCGGACTTCCGAAACAGTTTATCGAAGTAAACGGAAAACCAATCATTATCCATACACTGGATATTTTTGAAGAGCATCCGGACATTGACGAGATTTATGTGGCATGTAAAGAAGAGTATATTCGTAAATTACAGAAGATGGTACAGCGCCATATGATCGACAAAGTGAAAAAAATCGTTCCGGGAGGCGCAACCGGACAGGATTCCATCTACAATGCATTACAGGCAGCAAGAGAGAACAATACACCGGATTCAATTGTACTCATCCATGATGGTGTACGTCCATGTATTTCAAAGGAAGTCATTGATGATGACCTGGCATGCGTAAAAGAACACGGAAATGCGATTACATGTACACCGTTATTTGAGACACCGGTCATCAGCGAGGATGGAAAAACAGTAGATGAAGTTCCACCGCGTTCCAAATTCTATACAGCCCAGGCACCACAGTGTTTTTATCTGGGAGATGTGCTGGAAGCACATGCACAGATGCGTGTGAATAACCCGGGATATGAAGGCGTCGTAGATACATGCAGTATGATGAAGATGCTTGGAAAGAAGGTAGCACTTGTAGCCGGACCAAGAGGTAATATCAAAGTTACAACACCGGAAGATCTGTACACATTCCGCGCAATGATCCAGTACAGAGAGTCCGAGCAGATTTTCGGATTTGCCAACAGAGAAGTTCCATCCGGATTAAAGAAATAAAGAAAGTTTTGACAAACGATACCTGTTTGATTATAATAGGTGAGGTGTGCGTAAAAAGCACAGTGACATGAAAACGAAAATAGGGTCTAAATATCTAGGAGGGAAAACGGTGTTTACAAGTGTTAGATACGTGATAAGAGAGAATACGCAGAATATGTATCGTATTTTTTCTATCGCAAAATATGAGCTGCTGGCAGATATGCGTGACAGTAAGCTTGGATGGTTCTGGAATTTTGCCAATCCGGCGATTCAGGTAATGACTTATTGGTTTGTGTTTGGTTATGTATTTAATAGAAAAAGTGTAGGACATATTCCATATCTGGTATGGATGCTTGGTGGAATGGTTGTATGGTTTTTCATCAGTCCGTGTATTACAGATGGATGTAATGCAGTCTTTAAAAAGATAGATGTAATTACGAAGATGAAGTTTCCGGTCAGTGTTCTGCCGATGACAGTTGTATTACAGAAATTGTTTGATCATTTTTGCCTGATGATTATACTGATTGTAGTATTTGTATTATATGGTTATTATCCAACCTGGCACTGGATCGGGCTGATTTATTATCTGCTGTGTGCGATTATATTTGCAGTATCGCTTTCATTGACGACATCTGTATTAAATATGCTTGCACGTGACACGAGAAAACTGATTCTTGCATGTATGCGTCTGCTCTTGTATTTAACACCTATTTTATGGGATATTGACAAATTAGGACATGGACGTTTGATGAAACTGATGACGTGTAATCCAATTTATTATGTAGTACAAGGATTCAGAGACTGCTTTTTCTACCACAAAGGTATTATGGCATATAGTTGGTCTATGGGATGGTTCTGGGGAATTACTTTAGTGCTCTTCTTTTTTGGAAGCTATATGATGTATAAATTTAAAACACGTTTTATTGATCTGATCTAATTTACGAGGAGAATATAAGTGATGGGACAGCAGGATATTGCAATTGAATTTAAAAATGTATCAAAAATATATAAATTAAAACGAAAAGATAAAGAAGTAAAAAAGAATGAAAAGACACAGTTCTTCTATGCATTGAAGGACTTGTCTTTTCAGGTAAAAAAAGGACAGGTTCTCGGTATACTGGGAACGAACGGTTCCGGAAAATCTACAATGGCACTTGTTTTATCCGGAATTGCATCTCCGGATGAAGGAGAGATCATTGTCAATGGTGAACAGGCACTGGTCGCCATTAATACAGGACTTAATAAGCAGCTTACAGGTCTGGAAAATATAGAACTGAAAGGTGCTTTGCTTGGTTTATCAAAAAAAAGAGTGCAGGAAATTGTAGATGGAGTAATTGAATTCGCGGAGATTGGAGATTTCTTATACCAGCCTGTCAAGAAATATTCCAGTGGTATGAAATCCAGACTTGGATTTTCAATTAACCTTTGTCTGAATCCAGAGATTATGATTATAGACGAAGCATTGTCTGTTGGTGATAAATCTTTTGCTAAAAAATGTCTGGATCGTATGCAGGAATTAAAAGAAGATGGAAAGACAATTGTATTTATTTCACATTCACTTCCACAAGTGCAGGAATTTTGTGATTCAGCAATGTGGTTGGAAGGTGGAAAAATGAGAGAATATGGTGACATTGACACAGTGTGTGAACATTATGCTGAATACATTGAAACTTATAATACACTTACAAAGGCACAAAAAAAAGCAGAGCGAGATGAAAAGTTTAAGGAACGTATTATAAAAGACAGAAAGCCAGGATTATTTGACAGACTTTTTGGGTAATTTTATCTGTGTTATTTACATGGAAAATGGAGTGTAGGAGTAGGAAGAAATGAAGATAGGTATTATTTCGATTAATATGTTCTCGAAGGGATTAAATTTTGCTTGCCCTTTGCATAATTTTGCTTTTCAGCAGTTTTTGTTAAAAAATAAAATTGATAATACAATTATCAGTTATACACCTGTATATTTTAATGATTTTAATCTCAGACATCCATATGAGTATTATAAAAAAATATGCGATAATATGGAAAAAAACGGAAAAAAAGAATTGGATCCGGATAATTGGCAGCGTTTTACTGAATTAAGGGACGAATATCAGGCGCTATATAATGAACGTGAAAGAAGATATGATAAATTTCAGAATTTTATTGATACCAATTATATTAAAACAGATAAAATTTATGATGCAGATTTGTTAGAAGTGGAAGATCCGGGATTTGATTGTTATATCTGCTGTACAGATGTTATCTGGAAGAAAGAGCCGGGTTTTGGTTTTGATCGCGGTTTCTTTTTGGCGTGTTCTTCTTTGGAAAATAAATGGAAAATCTCCTATGCGGCGAGCAGAGGTGTATATCATAGTGAAAATGAAGAGGATGAAAAGACATTTTTTCATTATATTGACGACATTGATGCTGTTTCCGTCCGTGAAAAATTTCTGGCAGAATATTTAAGAAAGAATATAAGCCAGGATGTTACGGAAGTGCTGGATCCAGTACTGTTACATGAAAAAGAATTTTATTATGATTTTATGAAAAAACCGGAAGAAGAACATTATTTGTTCTTATATTATGTACAGGAAAAAGCAGAGGCTACGATTGAACAGGCTGTAAAATATGCCAGAGCACATAATTTAAAGATTGTCGAAATTACAGATCGTCCAATTAAAGGTGGACGTCTTCAGCAGTATACTGATGTAGAAGTTATTTATAATTATGACATGGGAATTGAAGAATGGCTGGGGTACATCCGCTATGCAGATGCCGTGTTTACAAATTCATTCCATTGCTGTTGTTTTAGTATTTTGTTTGAGAAAGAACTTTTCGTTGGCTTTCGTATGGGAGATAAAGTTACGCATGTATTAGAAATGTTTGACATGTTAGAACGTAAATTTGAAAGGGAAAGTGATTTGATTAATAATCCACTGCCTAAGACAGATTACGAAAAAGTAAAAAAAATCATGGCTGAAAAGAGAAAAGAATCATCTGAATTTATTTTAAATGCAATTCATGCGATGGAGAATAAAGAAAAGCAAAAAAAAGATTATGGATGGTGGAAGCGCAGACAAACATATCCAATTCATTATAACAGCGGCGTAAAAGATGAAGTAAAAGTTGGTACATTTGCTTCGGTACCGGGAAAAACCAGGAGATTTTCGTCGGGAAGTACAGAATTTACTCCTGAAAGATATGCAGAGAATGATGGAATGTTTAAATTACTTTTCAATGGATTCGGATATCATAATCACATTCCGGCAGGATGGAGGATTCGTTTCCGAATAGGAAAACGCTGGTATTGGTACTTAGAAGATCATACGTATGTTGAAAGAACGGAATATAGTGAAAATAATGAAAAATATAGTCCATTAAAAATTTTCAGAGAAGGTGAACGGATTCCGTTTATCCCACTTAATGGAATAAAGGGAATTGTAGCAGAGGCAATCTGGGAAGAAGGAATGAATTCTTTTGATGTTGTTTATAACGGAGGCAGGAAATCCCGAAAATTACAATATCAGTTCGATGAGTCAAAAGGAACAGTATTTGCCAGAAATGATCTTTCTGTTGAATATCGAATGTCAGAAGCAGGCATTAATGATGGTACATCAGAACTCCTTAATGAACATTATTCTATCCCACATTATAAATGTTTAGGTAGAAAGATGCGTATAAAGGATAATGATAAATGGTATTGGTACATGGCAGATGGTTCTTTAAAATTAATTGAGCCAGGAACGCCGGAAACAGGTGAGCGTTATATATTTAAAGAAGAGTCAAAGATTCCATACATTCCGGCAGGAAATGTAAGTGTTGTTGTATTTGAATCTATCTGGCAACCGTCTGTTTCAGCAAAATGCTGGCATAAAGTTAAGAAGCTGGTTCGTCCTGCGAAAGGAAAAGAAAATGAATAAGCCAGATGTATTTTTTGAAATTTGTAATTTAAAATGGGAAAGAATTTTCCTGTCACTCGAAGTGCAGACAAATTGTAAGGATAATGCTACATTCAGTCTGGAAAGAATTGGAAAAATTATACATGAAGAACAGGAAGGCACAGAGAGTGTCCGTGCGGAGGTTCTGGAAAAAATCCCGGTTTCCTATGAAAAGAAAGAGAATGGATGTTATTATTTTTTCTTGAATATTTCTGCGATGAATGACAACGCATTTCTCAATAATGGAAAATGGAGAATCGTGGCGCATACAGCAGATAGTGATTATGTATGTGTTACGTCTCATAAAACGGGGTATCTTTTAGACGATTATTCGAGAATATTCCGTTATGGAAAAGGAAAGTATGCATATAATATTTCGTTCAGCTCTTTGGAGGACGAAAAGAATTTCTGGTTTTTGATGAATTCTTATTTTATGATACAGAATAAGCATTGAAAACCCCGCCGTTATGTGCAGGAAGCGATGACTTTAAAGGGTAAATTCAAGCGTTTGAATATGTATACTGCGATTGTTCTGATGCGGGCATTTTACGTTGTATGGTCGCATATCTTTCCAAAGCGTGGAAAAAATATTCTGTTGATGAGTGAAACGAAAGATTATTTGTGGGGCAACCTGAAGTCAATAGATGAAAGGCTGCATGCAAGAGGACTGGATAAGCAATTTCATATTTCGTATTCATTCAGAAGAGCTGTTGGATCCCATATGAGCATACTTAGCTGGGCAGGGCTGATATTCAAGATCGCAAAACAGGATTATATTTTTGTTGATGATTATGTACCGGTATTCGGTTTTTTGAAATTATGTAAGAAAACGAAGTTGATTCAGGTGTGGCATGCAGGTGTAGGTTTCAAATCAGTTGGGTACAGCCGCTTTGGTAAAAGTGGCACACCGTTTCCGGCAGGTTCCTGCCATAAGCAATATGATTATGTACTGGTAGGTGCTCCAAAACTGGTTGAGGTATATGCGGAGGTATTTGGACTTCCGGAAAATCGTTTTCTCCCGGTTGGAATGCCGAGGCTGGACAGATTTTTAGATGAAAATAAGATCCGAAATTTCAAAAATGAATTTTATAAAGAATATCCAAATCTGCAGAGTAAGAAAATTATTCTGTTTGCACCGACATATCGTGGCGACGGACAGAAAACAGCAAATTATAATTATGACTGGCTGGATTTGAAAGAGATTTATGATTTTTGTGGAGAAGAATATGTATTTTTAGTAAAGATGCACCCGTTTGTAGATGATCCGATTCAGATTCCGCAGGAATATCAGAACCGAATCATGGATTTTGCATCTTATCCGAATATTAACGATCTGTATTATGTGACGGAGATTCTGATCACAGATTATTCTTCAAACTATTTTGAATATTCTTTAATGGAGCGCCCGATTTTGTTTTACACACCGGACAGAGAAGTTTATGAATTGTCACGCGGTGTGCACAGAAGTGTAAAGGAATGCGCACCTGGAAAAGTGTGTGATACATTTGAAGAAATGATGCGTGCACTTCGAAATAAGGATTATGAGATTGAAAAGGTACATCAGTTTGTAAAAGATAACTATGATGAATATGATGGTCATGCGGCAGATAAGGCAATTGATGCTATTTTATTAAAAAAGTAGAAAAAGAAATGACAGAGGATTGAAACCAAAAATCCTTTGTCATTTTTGATTTTCTAATGTATCTTAATATATAATTCATAAAGTTGATGTGGAATACAGATGAGATTATGGTATAATTATAGTAATGTGCATAAATTATTAAAAAGGAGAAGAAAAGATGCAGATGAAAAAACAATTAAAACGTATTTTAGCGTTTGTTATGGCGTTCACTTTCATAGTGTCTACACAGGTACACGCCGCAGATGGCGAAAGTAGCGCACTGATGGATATCAAATCTGATGGATATGAGATTCAGATTGCTGATTCCGCCAGTATCACATATACTGGTAAAGAAGTCACACCGGCGATTAAAGTTGTGAGAACAGATGAATCAAAAGAAGAAACAGTTCTTGATGAGAACAAATATGAGACTGCATATTCTGATAATGTGAATGCAGGAACTGCCAAAGTTACTGTAAAGGGAAAGGAAAATGAAGGCGTTACCGGAGAATTAACAAAAGAATTTACAATTTCTCCGGCATCTTTGAAAGATGCAGCGGTTACAGTGGCAAACAAGTCAGCTACATACACAGGAACAGCCGTGAAGCCTGCAGTTACAGTAGAACTTGGTGGTAAAGTGTTAAAAGAAAATACCGATTATAAAGTGTCTTATGCGAATAATAAGAATGTCGGAACTGCGGAGATAACCGTAACCGGAATCGGTAATTATACAGATACTGCCAAAGCGACATTTTCGATTGTAGTTGGAACTTCTGATATCAAGACAAGTTCTGTATACAATAAGGTTAGTCTTTCGTGGGGAAAGGTTACAGGAGCTTCCGGATACAAAATCTACCGCAGTACATCAAAAGACAGTGGATATAAAGCGATAAAAACAGTTAAATCCGGAGCAACAGTAAATTATAATGATACGAAGGTTACTTTTAATCAGACGTATTATTATAAAGTGCGTGCATATCGTATAGTTGGAGATAAAGCAGTATTTGGAGAGTATTCACCAGTTTCGAAGCAGAAAGTAAAAGTAGGAACTTCTTCAGTAAAGCGTACTGCATCTGCATCTACGACATCTTACAATGCAGTTACTGTAAAGTGGAGTAAAGTCAATGGTGCAAATGGCTATAAAGTATATAGAAGTACATCTGTAAATGGAACTTACAAGGCATTAAAAGTTATAGCAAATGCAACCTCATATACAGATAAGACAACAACATGTGGAACTACTTATTACTATAAGGTGCGTGCATATCGTCTTTCAGGAAAGACAAAATGTTACGGTGATTTATCAAAAGCAAAATCCGGTCGTGCACTTCCGGGAACAACAACGATTAAGGCAAGTTCTGAGTGCTTTCAGACAAAGGTTAATTTAAAGTGGGGAAAAGTATATGGCGCGAGTGGATATGAGATTTACAGATCTACGTCAAAATCAGGGAAATATACACTTGTAAAGAATATTAAAAGTGGACGTACTGTAAAATGGACTAATTCGGGCCTGAAAAAAGGACAGTATTATTACTATAAGATTCGTGCATATCGTACAGTAAATGGCAAGAAATTATATGGCGGATATTCTAATCGTTTCCGTAAAGGAACGGCAGGATGGAAATATATAAACGGATTAAAATTATATTATGATGCGCAGGGAAAACTTGTAAAAGATGTCAGCAAGATTATCGGAAAACAGTCCTCTTATGTGATTAAAGTTAATAAAAAGATGAATGTTGTTACTGTTTATGCAAAAGACGGAGATAACGGCTATATTATTCCGGTAAAATCATTTGTATGTTCAGGCGGTGCGGCAACACCGGTAGGTACATTCTATACACCGGCAAAATATCGCTGGCAGACATTGATGGGACCATGCTATGGACAGTGGTGTACAAGAATTCATGGCGGTGTATTATTCCATTCTGTGTTCTACAGTACAAGAAGCAATTCTACATTAAGTGTGAATGCTTATAATAAACTGGGAACAACCTGTTCGCATGGATGTGTAAGATTAAGAGCGGGAGATGCAAAATGGATTTATGATAACTGCCGGTTGAGAACAAAGGTAATTATTTATAACAGCTCTTCGGTTGGTCCGTTTGGAAAACCGAAAGCAGCAAAACTTGCATCATGGCATACATGGGATCCGACAGATCCGACAGCAAGAAGCAAATGTAAAGCTCGTGGATGCCACTAAAAGAATCAAAGAAGAATATGAAAATGGCTACAGACTATTGAAAGTTTGTAGCCATTTATATTATAATACAAAAGTATGTGCAGAATCATTTCTAATGAGAAATAATTATAGAAATAACAGGAGATGCTTTATGAACGAAATAAGATATGAAATAATTATCACATTTCTTGAAAATGCAGATAAATTAAAGAAAACGGTACAAAGCTGTGAAAATCAGATATTAGAGAATGACAGAATTATAATTGTTGGAACCGGTAATCTGGAACAGATAAAATCATTAAAAGAGATTAAGAAATATAAAAAACAGATTACATTCAAACAGACAGCCACCGTTGCGGATGCTTATAATGAATGTGTGAGAGAAAGTGAGTCACAGTATACAATTTTCATGAAAGAAGGAGACTGGCTGGGTGAAGGGTTTCTGAAACATGCAGCCAGTGTAATGGAAGATGAAAAAGAACAGCAGATAGAAGAACCGGAAGCGGAATCAGAGTCACAAATTGAATCAGAGGATGAACATGAGGAAGAACATAAGACGAAAGGTGTAGTATTACAGAACGAAATCATGAATCCGGGAGAAGTATCTGTTCTGCTCCCTGTACAGTATTGTGATAATCTGCTGGTTTCTGAAAAGCCTAAAAAACATATTTTAAGTAAAAAAGTAATTAAAGGAACTTATGGAGTAGATATTACAAAGAATTACTGGGCACTGCAAACTGCTTTGCCAGGTGCGGTAATACGGACAGCATGTTTAAAAACATATACCTTTAATACTGAAATCATGTTTGAATATGACACGGATGTGTTGCTGCGCATTTTGAATAATGAAAAAAAATATCTGGTAACAGACAGGGCAGAGTATTATTATTTTGATCCGAAGGAAAATCAGGTATTATATCACATTCCTGCGCATTATTCACAGTGGTATGAAGAATCCGCAGAAAAATATTTATTGCCATTATTAAGGGATTCGGAAGATAGCCTGTTTATACAAAATTATGCGGTATATTATGTTCTGAACCGTTTCTTATGTAATCTTGATAATCGCAATAAAAAACAGCTTCTTGGAAAGAAGTTTGATAAATACTTAGAGGTAGTAAAAGAAATTTTCGGATTTGTTGATGATTATTATCTTACGAATCAGGACCTACATAAGTATTTATCGAAGAATCCGCAGATTTTATGTATGTTCCTTCGAATCAAATATGGAATTGATAATGTGAAATATGAGTATCGACAGGAGATTGATCCGGAGACAGAGGAAAAGGATCTTGTGATGTACTTTAATGGAAATCGTATTTCTTCTGTAAACAGTCATTATTTTTCAATCGGAATGATGAATTATGTAGATGGAAAAGTCTGGCTGGATGGTTCTCTGATCAGCATATTTGCGCAAGGGGGAATTGATTTTTATGCTGAATTTAACGGAAAGATGATAAAGGTAGAGGATACAGATTCTTATTCCCTTACAAAATATTTTGGAGTTCCGGCTTACAGAAGAATTACTTATCATCTGGAATTGCCGTTGAATCCAAATAAGAAAAATCAGGCAGTACGGTTTTATGCAAAAGATAAAAATGACAAATATCAGTTGAGAATTACATTTTCGGATCACTGGGCGAAATTAAGTAAAATACCAAGATATTCCTACTGGCATTTTAATAAATATTTATGCCATCATGCGGAA
>OLSO01001639.1_pt1 | contig 16300 bp, 14 predicted proteins | sample 1672441 | NCBI WGS metagenome assembly OLSO01 (sample SAMEA3136686, study PRJEB25190) | human gut metagenome | biome: human gut; feature: human-associated habitat; material: faeces | place: Austria | collected 2013 | reverse complement strand
GACAGGGCCTAGCTTCGCTACTTGCTCATGAACGCAGTCGCTCCGCGCACTTGAAATCTGCGTTCAAATCCGGAACAGTCCCTTGTTCCGTTCCATGATCCGCAACCGGATCCTCGAATCTGATACATGCTCGCTGTTCATTTCGAGAGCGTAGGCCACATTCATCTCGATCTCGTCCTCGCCTTCCATGAGCTGCATGTCTGTCACCTCAATGCCGAGCTGCACATCTCCGACCGGAGTCCCGTACCAGCTGCTGCTCTTCTTTCCGCGCTGGAAGGTCATCGTCGTATTCATCGCACCCTTTTTTGAGATCTCAAGCCGGTCTTCAGACAGCTTAAAACGGTTCTTCACAACGCTCTGGCTCTCCTCGTCGGTCTCCTCAAACAGTACATAATGCTTTCCGTTTCGGAAATAATATTTTCCCGGCATGGTCATTTCCAGCTCGTCCGTCTCTTCCTCTTCCTGTTCAATATCCAGCGTGTGAAGCCCCCGCACACTGATCAGTATATCTTCTGTCATGCTCCATACTCCTCTATATTGATCTTTCTTGTTTTCTTTACATCATACGGCAAAATCGAATTGGCAAACTCTGCAAATTTTTCCGCTGCATCACTCACAAAAAACTGATATTTTTCCCCGGCACAGTCTGTTCCTCCATCATTTGCAAGTCCTTCCCGGGTAAGCAGCCGTCCCAGCTCCAGTGCTGTCTCATAGGCCGGATTCACAAGCTGAACCTTGTCGCCTACAATCTTTCGCATCAGCGAGCGGATCAGCGGATAGTGCGTGCACCCAAGGATCAGTGAATCAATATCTTTTTCCAGCAGCTCCTTCAAATAGCGCCGCGCGACCTCCTCCGTCACAGGATCCTTCAGCCACCCCTCCTCGACGAGCGGCACAAAAAGCGGACAGGCCTTTCCATAGACGGTTATTTCCGGGTCATGTGCCTTGATATAGCGGCCATACATCCCACTTCTAATCGTGCTCTCCGTCGCAATGACGCCGACACGCTTATTTTTTGTCGTCTCTGCCGCCACCTTTGCCCCCGGCCGAAGCACACCAAGGATCGGAATGTCAAGCTCCCCCTCGATCGCATCCAACGCCAGTGCACTCGCCGTGTTGCAGGCGATCACGATCGCTTTTACGTGCTGTGTCTGCAAAAAGCGGACGATTTGTTTCGAATATCGGATGACCGTCTCCTGCGACTTGCTTCCATATGGCACGCGTGCGGTATCTCCGAAATAGACGATACGTTCGTCCGGCAGATTTCGCATGATCTCGCGCGCCACCGTCAGCCCGCCAACACCCGAATCAAAGACTCCGATCGGGGCGGATGAATGTGTTTCTTCTATAATAATACTCATGATTTCTGCTTAAATCCTTTCTATGTAATAATGAAGTTTGGGTCAAAAGGTAATCGTAAATGAGAAAACCTAAAAAATCAGCGGCTCCCCGTCCACAAACGCGAAGCACACCGCCTCTTCCTTTGTAAAGGCTGCCCGCCCATTTGTCCCTTCCGTAATGGCCTCTTTCAGCTCTGTCAGCTGCTCCTGCGGCACGAGTGTCTCCAGCTCTACGATATCTGTGTACTGAGAATCGGTGATCGTAAGGCCACGCTGTCCTAACAGGTACTGAATCTTTCCGATGCCATTGTAGTCCGTACGGATGCTAAGCAGTGTCCCCTCTGTCTTTTCGATAATCTTGCTGGCTGCAAGTCCCACCTGTACAGACCGGGAATAGGCGCGCACCAGTCCGCCGGTGCCAAGCAGGGTTCCTCCAAAGTACCGTGTCACGACGACTGCCACATTATGTACTGCCTCGCCAAGCAGGACATCCAGCATCGGCCGACCGGCTGTCCCCTGCGGCTCACCGTCGTCGCTGCACCGCTGCAGCTCCTGATTTTCTCCAACGACAAATGCAGAACAGTTATGCGTCGCATTCCAGTATTTTTTCTTCATAGCCGCGATAAAATCCAGTGCTTCCTCCTCGGACTCTACCGGGCGCACGGTCGCAATAAAGCGGGACTTCTTCTCAACAATCTCGTCTTCGCCACCTTCAAATACGATTTTAATCTGTTTCATATCCTTTTTTCTTTCCTCCGGTTCACGATTTGCAGCCATGTTCAGAACCGTTTCGGCTTCCTCTGAATCGGATGCTTTCTTAATGGATTGTACCACAGTTCCGCAAGAATGGACAGACCATCTTTCCTGCGATCGATAAAAGCACACTGAAATTACATAAAAACCAGTGCCTCATGACATACTATTCTACGACTATAGAAATTTTTCTGCAGAAAAGGAGCTCCCGCAATGAAATCAATTCACATTACCAGAAAACAGCTTCTGACCGGTCTTGCGCTCTTATCCGGTCTGATCGTACTCATTGTCTGCGGGACACTCTGGTATCTCATCGCTACCGCTCCCGATCCGGATACGATCTCTCTCTCTCCGTCCGAGTCCGCTACCTATATCTGCGATTCCAACGGCAATTACATGCGCCGCCTCACTTTTGCCACCTCCAACCGGGATCTCGTCACGCTCGATGAAATCCCAAAAGCGCTGCAGCAGGCCGTCATCGCAATCGAAGATGAACGCTTTTACTCGCATCACGGCATCGACATCCACGGCATTCTGCGTGCCTTTTTCAAAGGTATTACAAACGGCTCCTTTTCCGAGGGTGCCAGCACGATTACGCAACAGCTCATCAAAAATCAGGTTTTTACTGAATGGACGACCGAGCGCACATTTCTCGACCGTATGCGCCGCAAGGTGCAGGAACAGTACCTTGCGATCCAGCTCGAAAAACGAAGCAGCAAGGAAGAAATTCTGGAAAATTATCTGAATACGATCAACTTAGGCTCTGGCTGCTACGGCGTCCAGTCCGCCGCAAAGCGTTACTTCGGAAAGGATGTCTCAGACCTCACCCTCTCCGAATGCGCCGTACTCGCCGCAATCCCGCAAAATCCATCCGGCTACAATCCTGTTTCTTTTCCGGAAGTAAACCGCCGTCGCCAGCTCATTGTCCTCAACTATATGGAAGCACAGGGCTACATCTCTCATGATACACATCGGGAAGCAGAGAATGATCCCGTGTATGACCGTGTCCTCGCATCCGATCCGCTATCCGGTTGGGAAAACGTCTATTCCTATTATGAAGATGCCCTGATCTCCCAGGTCACAGACATACTCATGCAGGAGCTCCATTATACACAGGAACAGGCGCACCGGGCCATCTTCAGCGGCGGACTGCGCATTTATTCTGCACAGGATTCCTCTTTACAGTCGATCTGTGATGAAGAGTTCTCCAATCCTGCCAATTTCCCCGCAGGCTCCTTTGCAGAAACACCGCAGGCATCTCTTGTCCTCATGGATCAGCACACCGGTCTTGTGCGTGCACTCGTAGGCGGACGCGGAGAAAAAAAAGCCAGCCTCACCTTAAACCGCGCCACCGATATGCTGCGCCAGCCCGGCTCCACCTTTAAAATCCTCACCGCCTATGCCCCGGCCTTAGATGCCGTCGGCGAAACACTCGCCACTATCTATGAAAACACACCCTTTTTCTACGAGGATGGCACACCGGTCAGTAACTGGGACAGTGCTGATACGAGCAGCGCGGTCACGATCCGGGAAGCAATCACCCGCTCGGTCAATATCGCCGCCGCGCGTTGCATCACTGCCATCACCCCCGCACTCGGATTCCAGTATGCGCAGGACCTCGGTATCACGACTTTGCGCCCGGCTACTGACTGCATCCAACCGCTTGCACTCGGCGGCATCACCGACGGTGTGAGCAATTTAGAGCTCACCGGTGCATTTGCCGCAATCGCAGATGATGGCATTTACCGGACGCCGAAGTTCTTCACAAAGATCCTGAACCGAAACGGCGAGGTGCTCTACGCTTTTTCCGATCTGGAAACGGATGCCGCAGCTGCAGACGAATTACCGGATGATTTTCACACCCGCACGCTGGCCGGACGAGACAACACCCGCGTACTGAAGGACTCGACCGCCTTTCTTCTGACCTCTGCAATGCAAGGCGTCGTCGCCGACCCTTCCGGTACAGCCTATCAGACGGTTTCTGCATCCGGCCAGCCCGTCGCCGGAAAGACCGGAACGACCTCGGACTACAAGGATATCTGGTTCGTCGGCTTCACACCCTACTACACGTGCGGCGTCTGGGGCGGATATGACAGCAACAAAGAGCTGCCGGATGGCTGTCACAGCTATCAGAAAACACTGTTTTCCGCTGTGATGAACCGGATTCACAGCACCTTACCTGCATCTGAATTTACCCCGCCATCGTCAGTCCGGCAAATTCAGCTCTGCAAGGAGAGCCATCTGCCTTCCATAGAAAACGGATGCCACGACACCTATACTGAATATTTTGCCGTCGGGACGGAACCGGAAAAAGACTGTCCGCTGCATATCCCGGTTCCGGAGTCGGAGCCGATTGTTATTTACCCGGACATCCTCGATCAGCTGCTTCCGGAGACAGAATCAGAAACCCCGGCAGTCGAATCCGACCAGGAAAGCTCTGACTCTCTGAATACAGAAACGGCATCTCCGGATACGGAGATGCCGCCTTATGAAACAGAATCTGATACTAACTCCCTGCAGGATCTGATGAACCGGCTTGGAGCATAACGCGGATATTCACAGCCCGCTTCTCTGTCTGCTCATAACCGGACAACTGACCGGGACAGGATATTTACAGCTTCTACTCTTCTCCTGCCGCTGTCCGGCAGATCAGGTCTGCACAGGCTGAAATGCCGAGCTGTGAGCTGTCAAGCACGAGGTGATATCCTTTCTTATCATCCCAGTGCATGCACGTATTCGCCCTGTAGAAATTGGCCCGGCGGCGGTCAAACCGCTTCAGGATATTGTCAACCTTTGCTTCCTCTATGCCGTAACACGTCCTGGCGCGTTTTTTGCGGAATTCCTTATCCGCATGGATAAACACCCGCAGTACATCCTCGCGATCCCGCAAGATCCATCCTGCGCAGCGACCGACGATCACGCATGGTCCCTGCAGTGCCATCTCCCGTATCACACTCTCCTCTGTGACATACAAAGCGCCCTCTTCGCTTAATCCGTCCCGCTCCCCGAGTGCGATCCGGTTCGCCATGCCAAGTGAATACAGCAGGCTGTTCGACGTCGTCTCCTCGAGCTGTACGAGCCGTTCCGGCACGGTATTCATTTTCTCTGCCGCGCGCTCCAGCACTTCTTTTCCATAACACGGAATATCCAGCTGTAGACCGACCCGTGTGCCGATCTCGCTGCCTCCGGATGCATATTCCCGCTCAATCGTAATAATATGGTACTTCATCACATTTCCTCCCTGCTGTTATTACCTGTTCATAATTGACTCACGCACTGCGGCAAAGCGGACATTCGCAATCCGCTTTCGCTACTTGCTCATGAACGCAGGCGTTTCACGCACTGCGTTCAAACTGGCTGTTGTACAGCTCCGCATAGAAGCCGCCCTGTCTCATCAGTGTATCATGGTCACCCTGCTCAATGATATCTCCATCCTTCATGACCAGAATCAGATCGGCATCCCGGATTGTTGAAAGGCGGTGCGCGATAACAAAGCTCGTCCGTCCCTTCATCAGATTATCCATTGCCTTCTGAATCTGTGCCTCAGTACGGGTATCGACTGAGGAGGTCGCCTCATCAAGAATCAGGATCTTATTGTCTGCCAAGATTGCCCGCGCGATCGTGAGCAGCTGCTTCTGTCCCTGAGAGACATTGCTCGTCTCTTCATTCAAAACCATCTGATAACCGCCCGGCTGCTGCATGATAAATTTATGGATATGAGCTGCCTTGGCTGCTGCGATGACTTCCTCATCCGTCGCATCCAGCCTGCCATACCGGATATTTTCCATGATCGTTCCGGAGAACAGCCAGGTATCCTGCAGTACCATACCAAACATTTCCCGCAGCTCCTTGCGGTTGAAGTCCCGCACATCATGCCCGTCGATCTGGATACTGCCTTTGTTGACATCGTAATAACGCATCAGCAGCTTGACCATCGTCGTCTTACCGGCTCCGGTAGGACCTACGATCGCGATCTTCTGTCCATCCTTTACCTTTGCAGAAAAGTCGTGAATGATCAGTTGATTCGGATCATAGCCAAATGCCACGTGGTCAAATGTCACATTTCCGTTCAGACCATCTGTCGCTGCCGGATGATCGACCTTCTGATCCTCCTCCTCTTCCTCAAGGAATTCAAATACACGCTCGGATGCGGCAGCTGCAGATTGCAGCATATTTGTCACCTGCGCGATCTGCTGGATCGGCTGCGTAAAGTTCCGGATGTACTGGAAGAAGGACTGGATATCTCCGACCTCAATCGCATTTTTGATGACGAGGAATCCGCCAAGAATCGCCACTACGACATATCCCAGATTGCCGATGAACTGCATGACCGGCATCATAATACCGGAGAAGAACTGAGACTTCCAAGCTGAATTATACAGCTCTTTATTTACTTTTTCAAATGCTTCTATAACATCCTTTTCTTTATTAAATACCTTTACGACGTCATGTCCGCCATATATCTCTTCGATCTGCCCGTTTACCTCGCCGAGATAGCGCTGCTGATTGCGGAAAAATTTCTGTGACCGTTTCATCACTGTCCCGATAATCCCCATCGATAGCGGAAGGATCAGAACCGCTGCAAGCGTCATCCACACATTGATACTCAGCATCATGATAAACACACCGATCAGCGTCGTGACCGAAGTGATCAGCTGTGTGATACTCTGATTCAGTCCATTCTGCAAGGTATCCACATCATTCGTCACTCTGGAGAGGATCTCTCCTGTCGTCCTGCTCTCATAATACTTTAATGGAAGCCGGTTGATCTTTCCGGAAATATCTCTCCGGAGACTGTATGTCACATCATTCGAAATTCCCGTCATGATAAAGCCCTGAATAAATGAGAAGATCGCCGAGCAGACATACAGGGAAAGCGTAAACAGCAGGATCTGCGTAATCTTTGTAAAATCAATTCCGCCGCTTCCGCCAATCTTTGCGACCAGACCGTTAAACAGCTCCGTCGTCGCTTTACCGAGAATCTTCGGTCCTACAATATTAAACACGGTCCCGGCAACTGCAAAGATCAGCATGATTACAAACCGGAATTTATATTTTGACATATAGCGGATGAGTTTGCCGATGCTTCCTTTAAAGTCTTTGGCTTTCTCGCCGCCCATTCTTCCTCCGTGCATGCCATGCATGCCACGTGGTCTTGATTCACTCATCTGGCCTGCTCCTTTCTCATCCCGCAAGCTCTTTTTCGGAGAGCTGTGATTTTGCGATCTGACGGTACACTTCACAGTTTTCCATCAGTTCTTTATGTGTTCCCTTACCGGTAATTTTTCCATCATCCAGTACGATGATCAGGTCGGCATGCAGGATCGTACTGATCCGCTGAGCCACGATCAGGGTCGTCGTATCTGCCGTCTGCTTTTTCAACTCCCGACGAAGTGTGACATCCGTCTTATAGTCCAGCGCAGAAAAGCTGTCATCAAAAATGAGGATCTCCGGCTTCTTCGCAATCGCCCGCGCAATCGAAAGGCGCTGCTTCTGCCCTCCTGATACATTCGTACCACCCTGTGCGATCGGAGCTTCATACGTTCCTTCTTTTTCTTCGATAAATTCCGCCGCCTGTGCAATCGCTGCCGCCTGTTTCACATCCTCGCTGGTCGCATCCGGTGCTCCATAGCGGATATTTGAATCAATCGTGCCGGAAAACAGTGTGCTCTTCTGCGGCACATAGCCGAGCCGGTCACACAGATCCTTTTTCGCCATATCACGGACATCCACGCCGTCAACCATGACTGCGCCTTCCGTCACGTCATAGAATCGTGGAATCAGATTGATCAGCGTGCTCTTTCCGCTTCCGGTGCTTCCGATAAAGGCCACTGTCTGTCCTTTTTCCGCACGGAAGGAAATATCATCGAGCACCTTCTCATCCGCCCCCGGATAGGAGAACGATACGTGAGAAAACTCTACCGTTCCCTTCTCATTTGCTTCCGGCTGCTTAGGCTGTGCCGGATCGTGAATCGTCGGCTCAGTGCTCAGCACCTCATAAATACGTTTCGCCGCTACATTTGCCCGCGGGATAATGATCGACATCATCGCGATCATCAAAAACGACATAATGATCTGCATCGCATACTGGATAAATGCCATCAGATCGCCGACCTGCATGGTGCCACCGTCGATTGCATAGCTTCCACTGTAAACAATCAGCACGGAAATGCCGTTCATAATGACCATCATAACCGGCATCATAAAGGTCATGCATCGGTTGACAAACAGGTTCGTCTTTGTCAGATCCTGATTGGCCTTCTCAAAGCGCTCCTCCTCATGCGTCTCCGCACTGAAGGCACGGGTGACCATGATACCGGTCAGCTGCTCTCTTGTGACCAGATTCAGACGGTCGATCAGCTCCTGCAGCTTCGTAAACCGAGGCATCGCTATCTTAAACAGTACTCCAATAACAATCATGATCAGGATGACCGCCAGTGCGATAATCCAGCTCATTGATACGTCTGTTTTCACGACCTTGAGCACACCGCCGATACCGAGAATCGGTGAATAGAGTACCAGACGGAAGCCCATTGCCAGCAGCATCTGAATCTGCTGGATATCATTCGTGCTTCGCGTGATCAGCGAGGCAGTGGAAAACTGATTGAACTCATGGCTGTTGAAGCCGATGACCTTGCGGTAGACATTGTTTCTCAAATCGTGTGCCACGACCGCTGCTATCCGTGCAGAGAAGAAGGTTACGAGCACAGACGCCATCATCGCCAGCAACGCAATCAGAAGCATTATGCCGCCGGTACGCAGCAGATAATGAATCTGAAGGCTGTCAAGATCCTCACCAAGCGCTTCATACTCTTCCTGTACAAACAGAATTGCGGACTGTGCCGTCATCGTATCCGGCATGTCTGCAGTCTTTTCCTTAAGCTTCTGCAGCATCTCCATGCGGGTCTCCTGCGGAAGCTGCTTCACTGCATCCAAAGCCGAGACTCCTTCCGGCAGCTGCATCGCGTCGCCGCTATCCATACCAAATGCACTGTCCTCACTCCCCATCTGTTCCAGACTCACAAGCATCATCTCGCTTTCGGACAGCGTATCTGCCAGCTCCTCCCGTTCAGATGATTTGATATGCTCCTTCAACACATACACATCGCCATCCTGCGTGTAATACTGATCCAGCAGCGACTTTCCGTCATCATTCAGAAACAACTCCAGGTTCGCCTTTGTACCGGCGCTCATTTTTTCCGGCACACCGTCCTCAATGCCCTTTTGCTGAATCCCTTCATTTACAATCTTTGACGTATATTCCGGCAAGGTCAGATCGCAGTGCGCCTGCAAAAACAGCAGCGCAACAATCGCAACGACAAGCCCTGCCGAGCTTTTGAGATATTTTGCCAGCTTTGTCATGCCCTTCCTCCTTTTCTGGTTTCACAACTCCATGCTTCTTTGTCCTTCTCCGGAGAACGCACTCCTTCCAAAGGCAGCTCCTCTTTCCCGCCTGAAAGTACATTCAGGTTCTGAATCATACGGGTAAAAAAGTGTCTCGCCAGCTCCAGCTCTTCCTCCGAAAATCCGGCAGTCAGGACCTTCTCATTTTCCTGAATCACAACCTCTATCTGCGCTGAAATCCTGATCCCTTTTTCCGTCAGGTAAATCCGGCTGATCCGCATATCATTCGGATCCGGTCTCCGGTAGATCACATCTGCCTTCTCCAACCTTTTCACTGTCACCGCCACCGTCGGTGGCTTCACGTGTAGACACTCTGCCAGCTCCCGCTGACTGATCCCCTCTTTATGGCTGATGATATTCAAAAATGGCAGCTGTCCCGGATGCACACCCATATCTTTCAGACGCCCGAAGTTCACCTCCGTATACCGATGCAGCAACCTCATAAATGCCCCCTGCAGGCTCTGAGGATTCTCTTTTTTACACTCACACATTTTCTCACCTCATTCCCAAGATATACACCTGAGTAAATCGCTTTTCATCCCAATTTTTATTTAGCCGACTAACAGTTAGCCGACTAAATTAGTTATACTCATTTTACCAAAAAAATCAAGGGGATTTTGTGCACTTTATAAAAAGTTTAGAAGTGAATTTTAGGTTGACGGAATCCCGCCGCTGTTTTATAATAGATAGGTACGACAGCGAAAAGTCTTTTCCGCTGCCTTACCAAATATGGAGACGTATCGAAGTGGCCATAACGAGCTTGACTCGAAATCAAGTTGTCGGGTAACCGGCACGAGGGTTCGAATCCCTCCGTCTCCGCTTCCTTCAAAATGCAGAATGCCTGAGTTTATGCGGGTGTTCTGCTTTTTTTATGTGCGGAGAAGTCGATGAGTTTGGGGTTCCCTAGTGTTCCCTGTTCAATGGCCGGACACAGTGCAGCTTCGAATTTTCCGACCGCTTCAATCTCTCGTGTCGTTGGGTACATATAATTTCCCATTGTCGTTTTGAGGTCTTTGTGTCCCATGCTTCTCTGAATTTCTGTATCTTCCACCTTATGAGATGCTTTTAGCATTGATGCATAAGTCTTTCTGAATGCATGATTACCCTTTGTCGGAGTACCTATATGAGTATTCACATAGCGCTGCGCACTTCTGATAGAATCATTCGTAAGACGTTCACCTTTCGCATTGACAAATAAGAATGGGGAATCTGTATTAGCTTTCAGAGCTAGCTGCAAATACTTTTTAGCTCCTGATAGCAACGGAACACGTCTGGTAGACTCTTTCGTCTTTAAATGCTCTGAAATCTCATAGCCGTCCCGTTTCCAGCCGTCGTCATCCTCTTTCCATTTGATCTTTTCCTGACGCTTTACATAAATGAAATTATCATCGAAGCAATCCTTTTCTAAGGCTACCAACTCTCCTACACGCAAGCCCAGCGCAAAATTCATAGCGGTTGCTAAGTATGCCATATTCTTCGTCTTTTCATACATCCGGTCACATTCTACCAAATATTTTTCCAGCTCATCTGGGAAATATACCTGATTCTCAAGCGGCTTCTTATGCTCCGGCTCAAAATGTTTGAATGATATGTTATGAATGCTTCTTGACGGATTTGACTGGATAATATCATAGTCCAGAGCATAATCAAATAATTGGTTCAATATCGTTTTCATATTATTGAACTGCCTCTTTGTAAGCTCATGGTCTTTCAGATAATTAAACATCCACTCTTTTATCGTGATGGTCTTAATATCGGTAATCGGCATTTTAATAAGTGGACAGTCTGATAAATATCTTTTATAGTCGGAGTTCAGCCTTTTGACATTCCCCGGACTCGTCTCTACTGCTTTATACTGTAGCCATCTGTCATAAAGCTCTTCGAGTGTCTCTGGCTGTTTCTGTGCTGAATAAAATTCCACAATAGCATCTTCCAAATCTTTCTCGTTTCTGCGCTTTACCATTTTACCTTTTGGGCTTCCGTCCGGTAATCTGGTTTTCCAATAATTGTCTTTGGCCAACCAGACTGAGTAATTGTCAGTGTGTTTCTTTATTATTTCCTCTTTCTTCATGTGTGTTTTTTCTTGCACTTCGCTTGAGGTAATTATACCTTGTAAAAAGGCTGACTGCAATGAAGAAAAGAAAGAAGAGTTAGTTTTTCTGAGTTGATTTAATTCTACTGATGTTATTTTAGCTTTAGTCATATATGATTAATAATTTCTCCTTTTTTAGGTAAAAAAATAGAAGGTGTGATGCCTTGCGGCAGCAATACCTTCTTAGTTAATGAGTTATTTTATTTTGGGGAGACGGTTTAGATGTGAGATTAAGCGGAATAAAATATTTTTGAGATTAGTTTTTTGAAAAGTTTTAGTCCGGCTCAAAGCGATAAGATGGGGTGGTGTGTCCCTATTGCTATCAAGGACACTTCACCCACTTTTTCTTGTTCCTCAGAGCATAAAAAACTATAGCATTCCTATATGAATCTCAATTTTAGAGCGTCGCCCCTATGAGGTGACACTTCGGACGATTTCATCCATCTTGAGGTCATCACCGTTACAGAGTACAGTCTCGTACTTTTCGGCCTGTCTCCTAAATGCTTTTTTGATCTTATAGCGCTTCTTCCGGTCACCTGTAATTACCTGATCTATAAGCGGCATCAGCTCACCAACATCCAGCAGAACCGGACAGTTCTCCTTAATAGATTTATCTGTGAGTGTACGAAGCGTATCCACTATCCAATGGTGCTGATTGCCCCGTAACTGCGTTTTCATTACCTCAAGCACAAATTTATCACGCTGCGCTTTCCAAACCACATACGGCTGAATTATAAGCTTCTGCATCTTCTCTGAGAAGTAATCATTCACCCGTTCATCTGTAAGCTCCATGAACAGCTTTGTACCTAAGTCACGCTCGATCTTATCAGCGCCCACAAGCTTAAGCTCCACACGCATGTATGAATCTGTCAGCATGATGACCTGCTCCACAGAGCGCGTTTTATCGTACACTTTAAACAGTAAGTAATGATCGGAACGTTTGCTCTTACTGGTGCTTGCATAGTAAGTTCCCGTGTTGAATGATTCGTCCGTCTTTAGCCTTTGCCGGAACTCTGCGCTCTGTGTGAATATGGACGGAAGATTCCACATGATGACTTCCAAGACTCGGTGGTATTCTCTAAAGTCATGTTCCAACCGGAACGTTTTGTTGATTTCCAGCTCTTTCAAACTGACGTTATCAAAGCTGGCTTCGATTCCGTACTCATCCATGAGATGCTGGCGTACCGTCTCTAAGTGCTCCTTATATTCTGCTACGCTATAACAGTTGAGATTTGTCCCATCTTCACGCCTGATCGTAACAGACAGGTTACAGTAGTCTATGCGGTTGTTACCCAAGATTTTACTTCCTGCTACCATCTTATCTATCACGCCGTCACCCTTAATCTGTAAGCTGGAAAATTCCTGTCCTGATTCCGTAATATAGTTAGCCTTGCTTTTTTGCTTGATAGTGATGATCTCACGATCTTGCAGCGCTTCTATATTACGGATGGATTTTATTCTGATCTTATTAAATACGGCCTTATCGAGTAAGACCGTATGTTCGCGTACTACATAATCCATAAACCATCACACTTTCGTATAATCCAGCTTCACAGCATTTTCAGCTCCCATGTGACTGCTTGCCCATTCGTCCAGAAGATCTTCACGGACGAGCTTCGTGTGACCGATTCGCAAACACGGGAAATCTTCTACATGGAAGAGTGCCTTTGCCTGTTTAGCTGATAAACCAAACTTCTCCTGTACCTGTGCAATTGTTAAATAATTCATATTAATTTTCTCCTTTCGTCATACGCTCCATGCGTGAGAGCAATTTATCCATTTCTTCTTTTTGTTTGCGTAAGCCTACGAATAAACCGCGGTAATGATCTTCATCATCCGGATTCTTACTCGTAGGCAACACATACTGCTCCCATTTCTGGATTTCATTAACATTAATCCGCGCCCATTCTTCATATACGAATAAATCCACATAGTCATTAAGTAAGTCCTTAGTCGGGCCATGCTCACCTATCCAACGGTCAATATTACGTTTTCTTTCTGGGTATTTCTCATCAAAATCTTTACTCAACATTTTTCTCATTCTCCTTTTCTTCTTTAATCAATTGTGGCACACCGTTCACGATACGTACTTTTCCGGTGGCTTCACCGTTCTGTATGAGCTTCATAGCTTCTTCCTGTTCTTTCATACGCTCTACGTATTCTGGATTCATAGTGATGACACCATTTAAAATTTTCAGTTTTTCCAGCTCTTCTGGTGTCGGCATGAATCCCCATGTACCGTGAATGGTCAGCGTCTCAGGATCATATCTCTGAGCTGCTCCTATGGGTACATCATCCAGTAGAGCGGCAAATTTCTTAATGAAACGTTCTTCATTCTTGTGCTTCATCGTGCCATTTACGGTCATTTTGTCGTTCTGTAGCATTGTGAGAACATCATGCGCTTGCTTACTCACGCGCTGTAGGTTTTCCAGACGGTTATTGTCTGTTCCTTTTTCATCATCCCAAGGCTCTATGTGATGCGTTTCTACTTGCTTATCGTTAGTAGGATTGAACACGCTTAGCGGGAAATACTCAGCCATAAGCTTACTGATACGTGGCTGTTCCTTTTTACCATTTACAGAAAGATTAACGCCCAATTGCTTGTTACTTGCGCTATGTCCTGAGTTGGGTGATTCTTTCGTATAGTAGTGCATTTCTTTCACGCCATTTTTACTGGCTACCGAAAACACCCGTCCCTCAGACGATAAAAAGTATATCGGATTGTGATTCACCATCTGTACCACAGTTTCTCCTTCGTGTAGCGGTACATTTAACGAGTTCCATTTTGCTAGGCACTTTGCCTGTTTTTCTTTGAGTCTGTCATTTTTATTATCCATTTGTGACTCCTTTCTATTTAATTTAATTTTAAATGGAAGGAATGCGCTTCCTATAGGGTAACTTAAGCCCCCCAATTTTTGGCGTATAAGCGAAAAACGGGGTTAGGATAGTCGTTACATCTCTTCCAATAGGGTAGAACTAAGGAGTGTAAATAAACGAAGCAGCGAGATGGATGGATAAGCTGTTAAACTGTAACTGACCTGCACAATTGGGGCAGTTTTTGCGAAAAACGGGGAAAGTCTGTTTGTGGGATATTTTTGAACTAGCTGAATCAAAAAAATGATGAATATTACAGAATAGAATGATAAAAGAAATGAGAATATCAGACATACTGAAAGAAGTACAGAAAGAACAGATGATCTATGAAAATTATGGATGGGTCTTTAAATTAGAGAGTCATCGAAAAACAGAAGAGATGTAAGATTATAGCCGCATCTTAAATTCCACCTTACACTCACTCATTCAAAAAAATCCCACTTATTCACTAGGAATTTATAAATCCAGCTTAAAACAGTAAATACAGCTGCATATGAAAATATCCCATACAGTAGCTCTGTAAATAAATCCCTACTTACTGGGTAGGGTTTTTGGGGTTCATGGAATTACTGAACATATAGAGCACCGGAGCAAGCAGAAAAAAATTCTGAAATCTAACATTTTTCATATCGCCCAACTTGTTCACCCGCTCCATGAAAATGTTAAATTCAGTATCATCGTTACTATCATCGAGATAAGATTTCTGATTATTCAGATTGATTAAAACATTTTATAAGAATATTTTTCTTGATGAGTAGAAAAGTGGAAAAACCGAATAATTCGGATTTAGCAACATATCATCAAAAAATAATCACACATCAATAATCTTGTCATCCGTCAATCACGCTGCTTCCGTTTTCTCACAATTTTATGAGAACCATGACATCAAATCTGGACGATACAGTTTTAGCCGAACACTTTATAAGCTATCCTGTTAAGCTTCCGAAATGAGGTTCTGGATTACATAATATTGTGTACATAATCAGTCCCCCTAAATCAGGTTAAGTGCTATTCTGTTACTCGGGGGGATTTTGCGCTCAGTCATAGGGTGTTCATTTTGTGTCACCCCCTTTGCTTTCTGAGGTTGCATATAGTAGGGAACACTTTCGTTGATAATTCCTACATTTGAATACCAGAAGTTCTGTCGTGAATCACGACGGTATTTTTATCTTCTTTATCCACATGGCGGTTGACATCTCGACTACCATTTTGGTACCCTAGAATGGTAGCTCTTTTTTATGGTAGAGACATGGTGCGTCAGCTTACTGGACAGAATGAGAGAGTACAAACCGGATTCGTTAATTATTACTGCTTCCCGATTTTGACCTGACAGAACGAATCGTTCGGTCAGCTTATCTTCATCATCAATGTGGTCTCTAATTGCTTTTGGCGTGTTTGTGTACCACAGCGTTTAAATTTCTTGGCATCCGTCAGCTTACTGGAAAGAATAAGAGAGTACAGACCGGACTCGTTGATGATATAAAGCCCTCTCGGACTGGTTATATTCAAATAGGGCGTTTCACCCTGTTTAGCGATACACTTGTCTTCAGGATCTACATGATCTCTTAATGCTTTCACAGTATCTTTGTACGCCAAAGCTTCTGCCACATCTTTCCCGACAAACCAAGGCTCGTCATTGATACGTTTTCTCATAACTTTATGTAAAGCGCCATCCTGATTATAAGCAGAACGGCTTCGCCCTAACAATTTGCCGCCGGTATTTCTACCGTTTCATTTTGATCTGTGAACGTACATCTCTCAGTGTAGATTTTCCAGATGAGCTGTGTTATACGATCTTCAAGCAAAAAAATAGCCGCCCACTACTCGCAATAGTGAA
>OLSO01001635.1_pt1 | contig 16317 bp, 8 predicted proteins | sample 1672441 | NCBI WGS metagenome assembly OLSO01 (sample SAMEA3136686, study PRJEB25190) | human gut metagenome | biome: human gut; feature: human-associated habitat; material: faeces | place: Austria | collected 2013 | reverse complement strand
GTGAAGTTTAAAATGTACTTTCTTTTCCATGATAATTCTCCTTTCATTTTAAACTTTTTACATATCAAAAAATAAGGGCTGTCATGAGAGTTTATGAAAAGTGAGCATTGGGTAGAGTCCCTAACGATGTAAGTTAATCTTTTTATGACAATCCTTATTTCTCCAAGTCTCCTCAATTTCGGTATTACGAGACTGTTCAAGGCAAACATGAGTTCTGACGAAATGATTCTAGAAAAACGAGAGCCGTTCGGAATTTTCCTCCTTTCTAGTCAGGGAAAATCTCGTTTATTTTGGGTTTCTAAGACACAAAAAACTAGAGCTTACTAGTATGAGGTGTCCCCTCTAGAGCTCTAGTTTGAAATGATGCTGTATTCTTTTTATGAGCCCTAGTTTGATGGTTCAAAGTGACTCAGGAATGGTTATCCTACTATAATCCTTAGTTAGGCATTAGGTAACTAATGTCAATCTTTTAGATAATCCCCCAAGTGTCCTTTAAAGCAAAATTAAAACGCTTACATATTCACCTAGCTTCATTATAATCCTTTTTTAAGAATAAACAACAGAAACTAACGGAATTATCAAAAATGTTAAAGAACTGACATAAAAGATTCTATATTTAGTTTCGTTAGTCAAATAAGAATTCACCTGTGTAAATCATTTATATTTTTAATTTTTGTTCCTCATAGACAGGACCTGGTCTTAGCCAGATGAAAAACTAGAGTCTTTCTATCTAAAATTTTCTTTTCAGAATTGTCTTTTTTAGGGCTGCTTCTCTCATAGTTTTGCTATCTCTTAAGCTTAATTGAAGCTTGCTTTAATGTTGAAAAGCCTTTAAGGATAAGCTTTTGAAGGTATTTGAGAATCAGATACTCTCTATTTAAGACCTTATATATGGTGTAAGGTCTCATTTTTGCTAATCAAAGTTAATATAACTAAGCTTGTGGCAGAGATTTATGAAAAGAAGATGACTTTTTCCTATTTGTAATTTGTCTGAATATATCATAGAGTAAAGATAACAACAGAAAAAGGATGATTGCTATAGATGGAAAATAAGGTACGTTTTAAACTACATAAGGTTAAGAAAAACTGGGTAACTATCGGTGTGACCACCCTCTCAATGGTTGCCTTGGCAGGTGGAAGTCTCCTAGCTCAAGGAAAAGTAGAGGCCGATGAGACAAGCGCACCAAACAGTGACGGCTTGCAACAGCTAAGTGAGGATGGCACTGCCAGTCTAGTGACGACAACAACTGTTACTGAGCAAGCTAGTGCTCAAACAAGTGTGTCAGCAGTAGCAACAGCCAGCGTAAGTCACGAAACAAACTCTCAGGTGGTGACAAGTGCGGTTAGCCAAGAAACAACTGCTCAAGCACAAACTAGTCAAGTTACCAGTCAGGAAGTGGCAGTTTCTTCGCAAACTCAAGCCAGTGCCCAAGAGACACAGACTACGGAACAGGCCTCACAAGGTCAGACATCAACTCAAGTAGCTGTGCAAGAACGCACACAGTCCACTCCTAGAGTCTTGACCAATGCTGCACCAGCAATCGCCACACGCGCTGCTGACAGCACTATTCGTATCAATGCTAACCGCAACACTAACATCACGATTACGGCCAGCGGTACGACACCAAATGTAACCATTATCACAGGGCCAAACACGCCTAAGCCAAACGTGACGGTGACAAGTCCAAATGGCACAAGACCAAATGTGACCATTGTAACGCAGCCAAATCAACCAAACAAACCTGTTCAACCGAGTCAACCGTCCCAACCTAATAAGCCAGTCCAACCAAATCAACCAAGTCTTGACTATAAACCAGTAGCTTCCAACTTGAAGACTATCGATGGCAAGCAGTACTATGTTGAAAATGGCGTCGTGAAAAAGAACGCAGCCATTGAGCTTGATGGGCGTCTTTATTATTTCGATGAGACTGGAGCTATGGTGGATCAAAGTAAACCTTTGTATCGTGCCGATGCCATTCCAAATAACTCTATCTATGCGGTTTATAACCAGGCTTACGACACGTCAAGCAAGAGTTTTGAACACTTGGACAATTTCTTGACGGCTGATAGCTGGTACCGTCCAAAACAGATTTTGAAGGATGGAAAAAATTGGACAGCTTCAACTGAGAAAGATTATCGTCCACTTTTGATGACTTGGTGGCCAGACAAGGTGACACAGGTCAACTACCTCAACTATATGAGCCAACAAGGGTTTGGTAATAAGACCTATACGACAGATATGATGAGCTATGACTTGGCAGCTGCTGCCGAAACGGTGCAACGAGGAATTGAGGAACGTATTGGTCGTGAGGGCAATACCACTTGGCTTCGCCAGTTGATGTCAGACTTCATCAAAACACAGCCTGGCTGGAACTCTGAGAGTGAGGACAATCTCTTAGTTGGTAAAGACCACTTGCAAGGAGGAGCACTGACTTTCCTCAATAATAGTACGACTAGTCATGCCAATTCAGACTTTCGTCTCATGAACCGCACACCGACTAACCAAACGGGGACACGCAAATATCATATTGACCGTTCAAATGGTGGTTACGAGCTGCTCTTGGCTAACGATATCGACAACTCTAACCCAGCTGTTCAGGCCGAGCAACTAAACTGGCTCCACTACATCATGAACATTGGGTCTATCCTTGGCAATGATACAAGTGCCAACTTTGACGGTGTTCGTATCGATGCGGTGGACAATGTAGATGCGGACCTCTTGCAAATTGCTTCTGATTACTTCAAGGAAAAATACCGTGTAGCTGATAATGAAGCCAACGCTATTGCCCACTTATCAATCCTTGAAGCTTGGTCTTACAACGATCATCAATACAACAAGGATACCAAGGGTGCTCAGTTGTCCATTGACAATCCACTACGTGAAACGCTTTTGACGACTTTCTTGCGTAAGAGCAATTACCGTGGCAGCTTGGAGCGTGTCATTACTAACTCTCTTAACAATCGTTCAAGTGAGCAGAAACACACGCCACGTGATGCCAATTATATTTTCGTGCGTGCCCACGATAGTGAAGTGCAAGCTGTTTTGGCCAATATCATCAGCAAGCAGATTAATCCAAAAACAGATGGTTTCACCTTCACTATGGATGAGCTCAAACAGGCCTTCGAAATCTATAATGCGGACATGCGCAAGGCTGATAAAAAGTACACCCAGTACAATATCCCAGCTGCCTATGCCACAATGTTGACCAACAAGGATAGTATTACTCGTGTTTACTACGGTGACCTCTTTACCGATGATGGCCAATACATGGCTGAAAAATCACCATACTATAATGCCATCGATGCCCTGCTCCGTGCTCGCATCAAATATGTAGCAGGTGGTCAAGACATGAAGGTTACTAAGCTTAATGGCTATGAAATCATGTCATCTGTGCGTTATGGTAAAGGAGCAGAAGAAGCCAACCAGCTTGGTACTGCTGAAACACGCAACCAAGGAATGCTCGTCCTTACAACCAACCGTCCAGATATGAAGTTGGGGGCAAATGACCGTTTGGTGGTCAATATGGGAGTTGCCCACAAAAATCAGGCCTACCGTCCATTGCTTCTCAGCAAATCGACAGGTCTTGCGACCTACCTCAAGGATTCTGATGTGCCAGCTGGATTGGTTCGCTATACGGATAATCAAGGGAACTTGACCTTCACGGCAGACGATATTGCTGGTCATTCAACCGTTGAAGTTTCAGGTTATTTGGCAGTTTGGGTGCCAGTAGGTGCTTCTGAAAACCAAGATGCCCGTACCAAGGCTTCGAAGACTAAGAAGGGTGAGCAGGTCTTTGAATCATCAGCAGCTCTTGACTCACAAGTCATTTACGAAGGCTTCTCAAACTTCCAAGATTTCGTTAAGACACCAAGTCAGTACACCAACCGTGTTATTGCTCAAAATGCCAAACGCTTCAAAGAGTGGGGAATCACTTCCTTTGAATTTGCGCCACAATACGTGTCTAGCCAAGACGGCACTTTCTTGGATTCTATCATTGAAAATGGCTATGCCTTCGAGGACCGTTACGATATTGCCATGAGCAAGAACAACAAATACGGTTCACTCAAAGACCTCATGGATGCTCTTCGTGCCCTTCACGCTGAAGGTATCTCAGCCATTGCTGACTGGGTTCCAGATCAAATTTACAATCTCCCTGGAAAAGAAGTGGTAACAGCTTCACGTACCAACAGCTACGGCACACCACGTCCAAATGCTGAAATCTACAATAGTCTCTATGCAGCTAAAACACGTACCTTTGGAAATGACTTCCAAGGCAAGTACGGAGGTGCCTTCCTTGATGAATTGAAGGCAAAATACCCAGCTATCTTTGAGCGCGTGCAGATTTCAAACGGCCGTAAATTGACTACAAATGAGAAAATCACGCAATGGTCAGCCAAGTATTTCAATGGAAGCAATATCCAAGGTACAGGGGCTCGCTATGTCTTGCAAGATAACGCAACAAACCAATACTTCAACCTGAAAGCAGGTCAAACCTTCCTTCCTAAACAAATGACAGAAATCACAGCAACTGGTTTCCGTAGGGTGGGAGATAAGGTCCAATACCTCTCAACGAGTGGCTACCTTGCCAAGAATACCTTCATTCAAATCGGTGCCAACCAGTGGTATTACTTTGATAAGAACGGTAACATGGTCACAGGTGAACAGGTCATTGATGGCAAGAAATACTTCTTCCTAGACAATGGGCTTCAGCTACGTCATGTTCTTCGCCAAGGCAGTGATGGTCACGTCTATTACTACGATCCTAAAGGGGTTCAGGCCTTTAACGGATTCTACGACTTTGCAGGTCCTCGCCAAGATGTTCGCTATTTTGATGGTAACGGTCAAATGTATCGTGGTCTCCACGACATGTATGGCACAACCTTCTATTTCGATGAAAAGACTGGTATTCAAGCTAAAGACAAGTTCATCCGCTTTGCGGACGGTCGCACACGTTACTTCATTCCAGATACAGGAAATCTCGCAGTTAACCGTTTTGCGCAAAATCCTGAGAACAAGGCTTGGTATTACCTCGATAGCAACGGTTATGCCGTGACAGGCCTTCAAACTATTAACGGTAAGCAATATTACTTTGACAATGAAGGCCGTCAGGTTAAAGGACACTTTGTCACTATCAATAACCAACGTTACTTCCTTGATGGCGATAGTGGTGAAATTGCCCGTTCACGCTTTGTGACGGAAAACAACAAGTGGTACTATGTCGATGGCAATGGTAAGTTGGTTAAAGGTGCTCAAGTCATCAATGGTAATCACTATTATTTCAACAATGATTATAGCCAAGTCAAGGGTGCCTGGGCCAACGGCCGTTACTATGATGGTGACTCAGGTCAGGCCGTAACCAACCGCTTTGTCCAAGTTGGTGCCAACCAATGGGCTTACCTCAACCAAAATGGTCAAAAGGTAGTTGGTCTCCAGCATATCAATGGTAAACTTTACTACTTTGAAGGCAATGGTGTCCAAGCCAAGGGTAAACTCCTGACTTACAGAGGCAAGAAATACTACTTTGATGCCAACAGTGGTGAAGCCGTGACCAATCGCTTTATCCAAATTTCTCGTGGTGTTTGGTATTACTTTAACGCCTCAGGCCAAGCCGTAACTGGTGAACAAGTCATCAATGGGCAACACCTCTACTTCGACGCTTCTGGCCGTCAAGTCAAAGGCCGTTACGTCTGGATTAAAGGCCAACGCCGTTACTATGACGCCAATACTGGAGCTTGGGTCAGAAAACGATAAAGGGCAGAAGAAAATGTGATTTTGGGACTATCCTAGATGCTTATAGATTGAAAATCAGTAGCTTTCCACATAATTTCAAAACTTTTAAGTACTTGAAGTATTTTCCTTCAAGTACTTTTCTTTTATCATTTTCCCTCGAAATGTCTAGTGGATTGTAAGTAAACAATGAGTTTGATTAATAGAATCGTCAATAAACTACTTACTTTCGTTTTAAACTATACTCAGTCTTTAATGAGGGAGGCGTTAAAATTGCTAAAAGTTGCGATTTCTGTGTGAATTTAAGAAAATCCGAACGTTCTTTTGGTAACGTTTTCTAACTTATAAAGGCTATAGGTATATATCTTAGACTTGTTTCTTCAAATGGATTATGGGCAGAAGGTTAGTCTTATGAGACTAGGGTTATGTATCTGTAATTGTATTCGTTTCCAAAATCCCTTAACATAGTATAGAGAAATAAAGTTATATTGAAAGGTGTATGTTATGGAAAAGAAAGTTGGATTTAAGTTGCACAAGGTCAAGAAAAACTGGGTGACTATTGGAGTTAGTACGCTGTCGATGGTTGCACTTGCGGGTGGAGCCCTTTTGGCAGACCAATCGGCACAAGCAGATGAAGTGTCACTTCCTAATGGTGACGGTTTTGAACAAACAGATGCAGGCATTGAGTCAAGTGCTTCATTGATTAATGAAAGCTATTCGCCAACCTTGACGGAAGATGCTGGCCATTTGTCAGCGGTGTCATCTAACTATGGCAGTCAAACAAGCTCAGGCTACGAGTCTTCATCATCTGTCTCAACAGGAGGCTCATCACAGACTGTGGTAGGTGGTGGATCTGGTCAAGTCAGCTCGTCACAATCTTCTCAAGTAGTAGGAACACAAACCTCTAATTCATCACAAACGGGTTCTGCTTACCAATCAAGTAGCAGTTCGGCATCAGTAAGTGCTAGTGCGTCAAGTTCTTCAAGCTCATCAAGTTCAGCTTGGTATTCTTACTCGTCTTCATCATCATGGTCATCATCATCGTCAGCTAGCGGTTTTGCGACAATTACGACAAGTTCGTCTGACTCAAACGGTATTCATTGGAATGGTGGTCGAAACACGACAATCACCATCACGGCTTCAGGAACAACGCCGAATGTGACTATCGTTTCGAACTCTAATAAACTGTTTCCAAATGTGACAGTAGGTCAATCAAGCGGTTCAAATGCTAATGTCACTATCATTTCACAAGGAAATCAACAAAATAACTCAGGTTACCAAATCATCACAGGCGAGACCAAGCCAAGTGTTGATTCAAACAATGCCAAGTCTTCATTTGTCCGTGTAGGTGAAAATCAATGGTATTATTACGATCAATATGGTCAAAAGGTCAAAGGTGAAAAGGTTATCGATGGTAAGGCTTATTACTTCCTTGAAAATGGTCTTCAAGCTCGTGACTCACTTGTTAAAGGTAGCGATGGCTACACTTATTATTACGATAAAAATGGTGTGAAAGCTATCAACGGTTTCTACGATTTTGCAGGTTATCGTAAGGATGTACGCTATTTCGATTGTTATGGTCACATGGCTACTGGTCTCCTTGAAATGGGTAGCACAACCTTCTACTTTGATACACAAACAGGTATCCAAGCTAAAGACAAGTTTATTCGCTTCTCAGATGGCCGTATCCGTTACTTCATCCCTGATACTGGTAACATGGCTGTAAATACTTTTGTTCAAAATAAAGAAAACCAAGCTTGGTACTACCTAGATGAACATGGTTACGCTGTGACAGGAAAACGTATCATCAATGGTAAAGAATACTGCTTTGACTCAGAAGGCCGTCAAATCAAAGGTCAGATGATGCAACAAGGCAACAAGCAATACTACATTTCAGCTCAAACAGGTGAAATGGCTGTTTCACGCTTTATCTTTGAAAACAACAACTGGTATTATGCGGATGCTTTTGGTTGCCTCGTTCAAGGTGCAAAAGTGATTGATGGTAAACTCTATTACTTCAATAAAGATCACAGCCAACTAAAAGGTGGCTGGGCTGAAGGACGCTATTATGATACCGTTACTGGCCAAGCAGTCATCAACCAATTCATTCAAATCGCGGCTAACCAATGGGCTTACCTTAACCAAGATGGTCACAAAGTGACAGGTCTTCAAAATATTAACAATAAAGTTTACTACTTTGGTAGCAATGGTGCTCAAGTCAAAGGTAAATTGCTCACTGTCCAAGGTAAGAAATGCTACTTTGATGCCCACACTGGCGAGCAAGTGGTGAACCGCTTTGTCGAAGCTGGCCGTGGTTGCTGGTATTACTTTAACGCAGCAGGTCAAGCAGTGACTGGAAAACAGGTCATCAATGGCAAACAACTTTACTTCGACGGTTCAGGTCGTCAAGTTAAAGGACGTTATGTTTATGTTGGTGGTAAACGCCTCTTCTGCGATGCCAAAACTGGTGAATTGAGACAGCGTCGCTAATTAAGATGTACTTTAAAAATCTAGAGCGAATTTTTCCTATTCCTATATAAATTACTATTATTATTTTCCTATCAGAACTCTAGATGCTTAATAGACAAAAAAGCCAGCGTTTGCTGGTTTTTTTAGTGAGGATAGCGTTTTGCTGTTTGTTTAGGTGATTTTTCACTCTTAAATCCTAATAATTTTGTCCCTCTCATATTCAAAAGAAGGAGCCATAGCCGTGTTATAATGGGTATTATATTTGTATGTAGAAAATAGAGTTATGGGGAGTTATGGGGAACTATCTTCGTTAAACTCAAGGTGTAACTGGCTTTTTAGAGGAGGGAAATCATGCTTATCTTGGCTTGGATTATCATTGTCATATTATTTCTTTTAATTTCGAATTATTACATTTATAAAACAGATTCCAGAACACGAAAAAAAGCATTCCTCTATGCCATTATTAAAACCATAGGTGCATTTTTCACTAGTAGGTGGTAGTAAATAGAAAGTGAGTAAAAACACCAATCAAGAGTTTTTCGGACTACCAAACATGGAAAGCAGCGCAACCTCCTAACCCATTAGCCACACATACTTTCACAGTCATTCGCTAATACCTTCCACAAAGCCTTTATTTCATCTTAGAAATGAAGGTTTTTTTATTTAAAAATAAATTAAGATTGTTGTATTACGACGGATGCTTGGAGGGTCCATAGCTTAATGATACCGTTAGTTCCCAATCACTCCTTTACCCATCCTCTCATCGAAGCCTGATTTCTGAGAAAACTAGGGGCCATTCATTAAGCTGATATTATATTTGTGTAATTGTATTCTCTTGTCAAATAGCTTATGATAGAAATAATATAAGGGAAAAAGGTATATAATATGGAACAAAAAGTACGCTTTAAAATGCATAAAGTGAAGAAGAATTGGGTGACTATTGGGGTGACAGCACTCTCAATGGTTACTGTTGCTGGTGGAACCTTGTTGGCGGATCAACAGATTCAGGCCGATGAGCAAAATCCTGCGAATCAGTCGGGTGATAGCAGTCAGGATTTGCTTCAAGAAACACCTGCCACAACTAATGATGCAGCAACTACAGTAGCACCAACTATCTCAGCAGATGCTAATACTGCGAGCGTGGCTATTCCTGTCGCAGATGCGACTAGCACGACAACCGATGTTACAGATAGGGCAGCGGCACCTGCTGCAAACACAGCGACAGTTGATACTAACTCAGGTCAAGCAGCACCAAGTACAAATGTACAACCAGCTGCAACTGATACGAGTGCTACAACTACAGATACAACTAACAATACTACAACAGCCACTACAGACCGTGCAGCAACAACGGATACGGAAAATACAGAAGCCCATACACGTAGTCGTCGTGCCTTGGTAGAAACTCGTGAAGCCAACACAAACACATCGACTGGTATCCAATGGATTAACGGCAAACAATACTATGTCAATAGTGACGGTAGTGTACGTAAAAACTTCGTTTTTGAGCAAGATGGTAAGTCTTATTACTTTGATGCTGAAACAGGGGCACTTGCGACTAAGTCTCAGGATGAATTTTCAACAGAACCTATCAAGGCAACCGTAGATTTTTCATCTGGAAACCAGCTCTACAAAAACGATGACAAGTCTTTGGACCAACTCGACACCTTCATCACAGCGGATGCTTGGTACCGTCCAAAGAGCATTCTCAAGGATGGTAAGACTTGGACAGCTTCAACTGAAGCGGACAAACGTCCTCTATTGATGGTTTGGTGGCCTGACAAGTCTACTCAGGTCAACTACCTTAACTACATGCAAAATCAAGGTCTTGGAGCAGGGTCATTTTCAACCAACTCTAGCCAGGAAAGTCTAGACCAAGCTGCCAAGATGGTTCAGACTAAGATTGAAGAACGTATCGCTCGTGAGGGCAATACCAACTGGTTGCGTACAAGTATTGACCAGTTCATCAAGACTCAGCCAGGTTGGAATAGTAGCACTGAAAATAGTTCATATGACCACTTGCAAGGTGGACAGTTGCTCTTTAACAACAGTAAGGGTGATACTGGCAACCGTACCAGCCACGCCAACTCTGACTATCGTTTGCTTAACCGCACACCGACTAACCAGACGGGTACACGTAAGTACTTCAAGGACAATTCTATCGGTGGTCTTGAGTTCTTGCTTGCCAACGATATTGATAACTCAAACCCAGCTGTTCAGGCAGAGCAACTTAACTGGCTCCACTTTATGATGAATATTGGAAGCACCATGGCCAATGACCCAACAGCTAACTTTGATGGTTTGCGTGTCGATGCCTTGGACAATGTGGATGCCGACCTTCTCCAAATTGCTTCAGATTACTTCAAAGCAGCCTATGGTGTTGACAAGTCTGAAGCCAATGCCATCAAACACTTATCATATTTGGAAGCTTGGTCTGCCAACGACCCATACTACAACAAGGACACTAAGGGAGCACAACTTCCGATTGATAATGCCCTTCGTAACGCCCTTACCAACCTCTTGATGCGTGATAAAAATACACGTATGCAGCTTGGGGACATGACTGCCTTCATCAATAGTAGTTTGAATCCACGTGGTGCCAACGATAAAAACGGTGAACGTATGGCTAACTATATTTTCACTCGTGCCCATGATACAGAAGCTCAAACGATTATTCAACGTATCATCCGTGATCGTATTAACCCAAATTTATTTGGTTACAATTTCACTCGTGATGAAATCAAGAAAGCCTTCGAGATTTACAATGAGGATATTGATAAGGCTCACAAGACTTATGCGTCATACAACTTACCATCTGTCTATGCCCTCATGTTGACCAACAAGGACTCTGTAACACGTGTTTATTACGGAGACCTCTATCGTGAAGATGGTCACTACATGGCTAAGAAGACACCGTACTTTGATGCTATCGACACCCTCTTGCGTGCTCGTATCAAGTATGTAGCTGGTGGTCAAGACATGGAAGTTAAGAAAGTCGGAAATGACGGACTCTTGACATCTGTTCGTTATGGTAAAGGTGCCAATAACAGAACAGATTTGGGAACTTCAGAAACTCGTACGCAAGGTATGGGTGTCATCATGACCAACAACTATGATTTCCGATTGGGTAGCAATGAAACCGTAACGATGAACATGGGTAGAGCTCACCGTAATCAGCTTTATCGCCCATTGCTTTTGACGACAAAGGATGGTATAGCAACCTACCTCAACGATTCTGATGTGCCTAAAAACCTTCTTAAACGCACCGACTGGAACGGGAACTTGACTTTCAATGCCAACGATGTTTTTGGTGTGGAAAATGTCCAAGTCTCAGGTTACCTCGGTGTCTGGGTACCAGTCGGAGCTAAGGCTAATCAAGACGCACGTACACAGCCAAGTAACCGTACAAATAGTGACGGTCAAGTTTACAAGTCTTCAGCAGCCCTTGATTCTCAAGTTATGTATGAAGCCTTCTCAAACTTCCAAGCCTTTGCGGACGATCAACCAGAACTTTACATGAACCGTGTCTTGGCTAAGAACACTGACTTGCTCAAAGCTTGGGGAATCACGTCAGTCGGACTTCCACCACAGTACGTTTCAAGTAAGGATGGTACCTTCCTTGACTCAACAATTGATAATGGTTATGCCTTTGATGACCGTTACGATATGGCCTTGAGTCAAAATAATAAATACGGATCACTTGAGGACCTCCTTAACGTCCTTCGTGCCCTCCACAAAGACGGTATTCAAGCCATTGCTGACTGGGTGCCAGACCAAATCTATAACCTCCCAGGAAAAGAAGTGGTAAATGCGACACGTGTTAACGGTTATGGTAACCACCAAATAGGCTACCAAATCATTGACCAAGCCTATGTGGCTAATACCCGTACAGATGGTACAGACTATCAAGGTAAATACGGTGGTGCTTTCCTTGATGAGCTTAAAGCTAAGTACCCATCTATTTTCAACCGAGTGCAAATCTCAAATGGTAAGCAGTTGCCTACGAATGAAAAGATTACCAAGTGGTCTGCTAAGTACTTCAACGGAACTAACATCCTTGGACGAGGCATCAACTATGTCCTTCGTGATGATAAGACCAACCAGTACTTTAATACTTCAGCCAACGGCCAACTCTTGCCAACACCACTTCGTGATACTGGTGCCATCACAAGCACTCAAGTCTTCCAACGTCGTGGACAAGATGTTTACTTCCTTCGTGATAACCAAACCGTTAAGAATGAATTTGTTAAAGATGGTAACGGTAACTGGTATTACTTCGGTGGTGACGGTAAGATGACCAAGGGTGCCCAAAACATCAATAACAAGGATTACTATTTCTTTGACAATGGTATCCAATTGCGTAACGCCCTTCGTCGTGCTAGCAACGGCTATACCTACTATTACGGTCTAGACGGTGCCATGGTTAAGAATGCCTTCGTTGATTTTGATGACAAACATAAGCAGGTTCGTGCCTTTACGACTCAAGGAACAATGGTAGTAGGTAACCTTCATTGGAGTGGCCACCATTTCTACTTTGACCGTGAAACTGGTATTCAGGCTAAGGATCGCATTGTCCGTACAGATGATGGCAAATTGCATTACTATGTTGCTGAAACTGGTGATATGGGACGTAACGTCTTTGCGACAGACAGCAGCATAGGTAAACGTTATTACTTTGACGCTGATGGTAACACTGTGACAGGTTCACGTGTCATTGACGGTAAGACTTATTACTTTAACCAAGACGGTAGTGTCGGTACGGCCTACAGCAATCGTGCAGATTCTATTATCTTTGAAAATGGTAAGGCTCGCTACATCACACCAGCAGGCGAAATCGGACGCAGCATCTTTGTCTATAACCCAGCAACTAAGGCTTGGAACTACTTTGATAAAGAAGGTAACCGTGTTACAGGACGTCAATACATTGATGGTCACCTCTATTACTTCAAGGAAGATGGTAGCCAAGCTAAGGGTGAAATTATCGAAGAAAATGGCATCAAATATTACTACGAGCCAGAAACAGGTATTCTCGCTAGCGGACGCTACCTCCAAGTTGGTGATGACCAGTGGATGTACTTCAAACAAGACGGTTCACTGGCTATCGGCCAAGTTCGTGCTGATCATGGATACCTTAAGTACTTTGATAAAAATGGTATCCAAGTTAAGGGGAAAACTGTTGTCGAAGATGGTAAGACTTATTACTATGATGCCCACAGTGGAGCTCTTGTCACAAGCAGCTTTGCTGAGATTGCACCAAACCAATGGTCTTACTTCAATACTGATGGCCAAGCCCTTAAAGGCAAGTGGACTATCAATGGCAAGGAATACTACTTTGACGAAAATGGTATCCAATACAAAGGCAAGGCCATTAAGGTCGGCAGTCGTTACAAGTACTATGACGAAAACGACGGTCAACCTGTAACCAACCGCTTTGCTCAAATCGAGCCTAACGTCTGGGCTTACTTCGGAGCAGATGGTTATGCCGTAACAGGCGAACAAGTCATCAATGGCCAACACCTTTACTTTGACCAATCAGGTCGCCAAGTTAAAGGTGCCTACGTCACAGTCAACGGCCAACGTCGTTACTACGATGCCAACACTGGCGAATATGTCCCAGGAAGATAAGCAGTAGTAGCTCATGTGACTGACCAGAGAATACACAGCCGAGAATGAGGGAAAATTCTCAAGAAGAAAGATCGTGAAAACGGTCTTTTTTTGTATCCCTATTTCGATTTTTTTCGAAATAGCCTTGACAGTGCTTTCAGAAAAGCGTAGAATCTATTTCGAAAAGTATAGAAATAGGTGTTCTGACTTAAGTCGTATTGATGCTCCGTTTCAATGAAAGGATAAATCAAATGGAAACATTCCTTTTTATGGCAATTCTTACCATGTTAGTTATCGCCATCATAAGTTTTATCGTTCTGAAGAAAAGATGGCAATTTTCAATCAAGCTCTTTTTAGTCGGTCTGATTGGTTTTGCCTTACCTGTCATGATGATTGAAGGACCTATCAATGCCCTAGTTCTTTCAAGCTTTGGTCACTCTTCTAAATGGTTCACTATTATTTATGGAGGGCTTATGGCTGGCCTTGTTGAAGAAACCACTCGCTATTTGGTTTTTAAGGTACTTGCAAAGAAAAGAAGTTTGATGACGTCTGATATTGTAGCCTACGGTTTTGGACATGGTCTTAGTGAATTTATCTTGCTTGGAGTAATGGGCTTACTCACTAACATCATTATTTTACAGGCCATCCATTCAGGTCAGGCCAGTCAGTTACCTTCACTTCTTGTAAGTCAGGTCAACCAATTAACGGGCTTAGCTGTGCTTATGTCTCTCTTTGAAAGACTAGTTGCCTTGGTGTTACAAGTCTTGCTTACAGCTTGGGATTTTCTGGCAGTCACTAAGCAAAAGCTGTCATTCTATTTCTGGGCGATTATACTCCATGCTGCTATTGATTTTTTGGCAGGTGCTTATCAGCTAGGGATAGTCAGCAATCTCTTACTAATCGAACTTATTTTAGCTATTTATGTGTTAGGTATTGGACTTCTGACACGTCGGATTTGGAGAAAGGAGGGAACTCATGGGCTTATCTGAAACCTTAAAAGCCATCTCTGCCCCTGTGAGGAGAGAAATTTTAGACTATCTAAAGTCTGGACCAAAGTCCGCTGGTGAAATCAGCCAGCAGTTTGACTTGGCTCCCGCAACAGTTTCCCATCATTTGTCTACCTTGAGAAAAGCGGGACTTATTGAAGAAGAAAAACAGAAGAATTTTATCTACTATAGTTTGAACTTGACCGTTTTTGAAGAAATTTTAACTTGGATTCAATCACTTGGAGGAAAAGAAGATGAAAAATAATATGCAAAGAGTCATCGGTAATATAGTGATACTTACACCGGTTATTGTCGGACTAGTCTTTTACAAACAACTACCAAATCAGATTGCAATCCACTTTAATGTGGAAGAACAAGCCAATGGTTTTATGAATCGCAATTTAGTAATTGTTGCACTTCCTTTTCTTGCGTTAATCATATATAATCTCTGTTTTTCATTCTTTAAACAAATAACGATCCCATTCTTAAAAGAGTTTATGCTATGGTTGGTCCCAATTTCTGCTGTGCTTATCCAAGGTCTTATATTGACTGTTGCCTTAGGAGGTCATGTTCAAGTTCGCTTAACTGTGATTTGGTTAGTGGCACTTATTTTTCTAGTGATTGGAAATTATCTTCCTAAAAGCATTGGCTTGGCTACAAAAAATCATAACCAGAGAAGTAAATCAGTGGTGAGAAAGTTGGGATACCTAATGATTGGAATAAGTCTTGCCTTGCTAATAAGTCTCTGCTTTAATTCCTATACTACAATTATGGTTTTGGGCATTTTTATAGTTCTTATTTTGAGTATCTTGTTACCCAATTTTCGCTGTTTAAGAAAATAAAGAGAAGTAATCATCTGATTACTTCAATCTGAGCTGAGAAATTCATCTCAGCTTTCTTTGTGATAGTCAAAGCGAATGACTTGCTCTGTTGCATCTACATACGCGTGAACTCCAAAGGGAACAATCGCTCTTGGTGTGGCATGTCCGACATTCAGATTATAGACAATCGGGATATTGCTATCAATGATGTCCATTAAAGCCTCCTTATAGTCGTCATAGAAAGTTTCATCCATAGGTTTTCCGACTAATAGTCCGCTGATGACCTCGAATATACCAGTGTCCTTTAAAGTTCGCAACATCTTTTTGAAGTCTTCAGGATTAGGCTTTTCTTCACTTGTTTCTAGCAATAGAATCTTTCCTTCCCAGTCGGATAAGTCAGGGAAAAGTTTGTATTTTTGGCAGAGGTCTGTGCTATCTGCGTGTAGAGAGTTGTCAAAAATATCATAGAGAGACTCAAGACAACCACCGAGGATTTCTCCCTCAAACTGAGCATTGCCTTGTAACAAGTCAAAACCTGTATTTGCATGGCTGACACGAGGTGTTCCCAAGGCTTTGGGACTATAATCAGTCCGTTCCTCATACCAAACGTTACTAGGGCGGATTTCTGAGATTCTACCAGTCTCAATTAATTCTTTAAAGTAGTGGCGGCTATATGGCAACATTTCTTTGTCTAACTCACAAATGTCTG
>OLSO01001626.1_pt1 | contig 16366 bp, 10 predicted proteins | sample 1672441 | NCBI WGS metagenome assembly OLSO01 (sample SAMEA3136686, study PRJEB25190) | human gut metagenome | biome: human gut; feature: human-associated habitat; material: faeces | place: Austria | collected 2013 | reverse complement strand
ACGCCGCATCAGAAAAAGAGTATTATGTAGAGCTGTCGATTGGCTTTGCGCCGGTCACGCTCGGAAAAGATCTCGTGATATCTGAAAAGCTGTCTGTCGCGGACCTGACACTCTACGAAGAAAAAAAGAAACGCCGGACGTCTATTTGCAAACATGCGGTCTGAACATTGACCAATGGTTACATTCACGAGATATATCATACTGTAACCATTGGTTATTGCAGGGGACTTACATTTACGTTCTCCAGTACTGAAAAAATGCCTCTTCCTGCTTCGAGCGGATTCCATATTTCCTTCGTGCGATATAAAACCTGGATTTCCAGTTCGACGTCTGTGCCGGTATGGCTGTTATATTGTGAAGCTGTATCATATCCATATAAGGCAGCACGGAAATTCCAAATCCATTTTCCACGAGCCCTATCACCACTTCCAGTTCTTCCGCTGAGCATACCGGCCTGACTTTGATCCCTTCTTCTGCAAAAATCTGCTCCTGCAGTCCTCGAAAACCACTGGTTTTGGAAAACATAATCTGCGGATATTCCGCTGCTTCTTTTAATGTAATACTCTCTCTCGCCTCTAATGGATGCCCCTTTGGAACCGCCACCGCGATGTAAGACTCCCGAATCGGATAATATTCCAGCCCGTCCGCTTTCAAAAGATCCGAACAGAAACCAATATCATAACTGCCGTCCAGAAGCCCTTCTTCGATCTCCGGCGTCAGCCGATTATAAATAATGAACGGAAAGGTCGCACCAAACTGCTTCAGCATCTGTGGGATCATCCTCGGCGCCAGCGGATACACCGTGCCGATCCGAACCGTCTTCTCCTCTGCCCGAAATCCCGCTGCCCGTTCCTCCATCCGCAGATATGCATCCAATATCTCCTCTACCTCTTTCATCAGCTCTTTTCCATACTGGCTTAAGCTCACATTCCGCCCTTCTTTCTGAAAAAGCGGAACGCCATACTCCTCTTCTAAGGTTTTAATCGCATGGCTGAGTCCCGGCTGAGAAATATTCAGCGCTTTCGCCGCCTGCCCATAGTGCTGCGTTTTTGCCAGCTCAGCGAAGTATTTTAAATATTCGATATTCATTTTTCTCTCCTGATGTCTGCTTATTTCCGCAAGAAACGGCTTCATCTATGCTTACTGCTGCGGGACCATTGTCAGATCTGCCGGCCGATTCTCAATTACCAGCCCGTAGCAGGAGCTTCATTATTTACAATTACTCCTCGCAATGGAAGCAAGAGCCAACCCACTGCCTATTGCTTTGCACAATTGAAGTAAGAGACTTGCTTGATTCGGTTAAAATTATAGCATAATTCATTCGGTTTCTAAATGAATTTATTCAAAATAATCATTTGTTTTTATTGATTATCTTCCATATAATAGACACAGCTTGCAAAAATGAGCGTATTACCGTTCAAGAAAGAAGGATACCATCTTATGAACACGAAAAAATTGCACCTCTCGGGCGAAGTAGCCCTTCTGATCGTGCTGCTGATTAATTCTCTTGGCGTCGATCTGATGTCCAAAAGCGAATTCGGGATTTCGACCATTTCCTCCGTACCGCTGATCTTCAGCACCGCTTTTCCGGTATTCAGCTTCGGTACATGGAACTATATATTCCAGACCCTGCTCGTCCTCACACTGATGGTTCTGAAGCGCTCCTTCTGTCCCGGCTACCTGTTCTCCTTCGTAGTCGGAATCGGATTCGGAAAAATGATAGACGTACACAATGCCTGGCTTTTGGCACTGCCAAACACCCTGCCACTGAATATCATCTATTTTTTCTCTGGCTTTCTTCTGATGTGCTCCGGCATCTGCCTCGCCAACAACTGCATGCTCCCGATCATTCCAACCGATATCTTTCCGCGCGATCTGTCCGCGATTTTAAAAAAGAATTACAAAACCATCAAGACTTCTTTTGATCTCTGCTGTCTGACCACAACCGTCATCCTGTCGCTTACGATCCTGCATCGCTTTTATGGCATTGGAATCGGCACCATCTTCTGTGCATTCCTGACCGGAAAAACAGTCTCTGTCATTCAGCGCTTCATCGGCAGTCATGTAGAATTCTACCGTCTGACCGGGAAAGAACATCTCATGCCTCAAAAAAGCGTGCGCCATACATAAAACAAGTCATGAACGCAGTCGCTTTGCTACGATCAGTGATAATTGATGACATGAGCACTCCAATAAGGTTCATAAAAACTCGAGGAGAGCGAATAACGTAACGCTCAGCGACTTGATAAAAGATCAGAGTAAACTTTTTCAGGCGGCTTGTTCAAAAAAATAATTTTATGGTACAATTAGGAAAATAGTGTTTAATTTTATGAATCCGACAAATCAGTATTGTAAAGGAGTAATGTTGAAATGAAATAAAAAATTTCTACTCACACGTCCCTCGCGGACGTGACATAGACTCCTCCCAACGTCATTACTCTGTCTCTATTTCTACTCACACGTCCCTCGCGGGACGTGACAATCCATCATCCGCAATCTCTGTCGCTTCTCCACTCTATTTCTACTCACACGTCCCTCACGGGACGTGACTTAATGTCTAGTAGTGGTGTGTCAATACGAGAATTTCTACTCACACGTCCCTCGCAGGACGTGACCATGCCGCGCATGACCTCGCCGGACAGGTTGATCATTTCTACTCACACGTCCCTCGCGGGACGTGACCGACGCAGTTGTCGCTATGCAGTCCGCTATCGAATTTCTACTCACACGTCCCTCGCGGGACGTGACTTGCATCAGAGGCTGTACCTGGCTGAGCTGATCGGATTTCTACTCACACGTCCCTCGCGGGACGTGACTGACCCCGCCAAACCCCTTGACATCCTTATGCCGATTTCTACTCACACGTCCCTCGCGGGACGTGACACGCAGCGCCGTTCCGGGTAGATCATGCAGGCGATTTCTACTCACACGTCCCTCACGGGACGTGACGCAGCTACCTGCCTGCATTTCTGCAGTTTGGCGTGATTTCTACTCACACGTCCCTCGCGAGACGTGACTCCAGCACTCTTTAAAACTTCTACTGCTTCCTCATATTTCTACTCACACGTCCCTCGCGGGACGTGACGTAAACATGGCAGCGGCGGCACTGGCGGCAGCAAATTTCTACTCACACGTCCCTCGCGGGACGTGACGGTGCAATAAGCCAACTCTGCCACCTCTCCAAAAATATTTCTACTCACACGTCCCTCGCGGGACGTGACCAGTTTTCCGTCTGCGCTTCTGAATCCATTGCTTTTATTTCTACTCACACGTCCCTCGCGGGACGTGACAACCGTCAAGGATGGCGTGGACAGGACACTAGAAATTTCTACTCACACGTCCCCCGCGGGACGTGACCAACATATGCGGTCGCTTTTTTCCTCTTGCGACCATTTCTACTCACACGTCCCTCGCGGGACGTGACAAAAATATGTATCTGTGCGGACTGCCAGTCCGAAATTTCTACTCACACGTCCCTCACGGGACGTGACAATTAGAAGGAAGGACAGAAAGATGAACAAAGAGATTTCTACTCACACGTCCCTCGCGGGACGTGACTGGCCAGGTATGATGCAGAACGGCCGGAGACAGAAATTTCTACTCACACGTCCCTCGCGGGACGTGACCGGTGACAGTTTGACATCTGGGGCATCATATAGGGATTTCTACTCACACGTCCCTCGCGGGACGTGACAGATGATACCTCAAACCCACGGGTACAGGGCTTTATTTCTACTCACACGTCCCTCGCGGGACGTGACGGCGCATGCTTGTAAGATGCGAGACCACGCAGGCATTTCTACTCACACGTCCCTCGCGGGACGTGACGAGATTCCATGGCTTTATGTGGTGATTATGCAATTTCTACTCACACGTCCCTCGCGGGACGTGACCAACGCCCTGACAAAACAGACGACAAACATGCTATTTCTACTCACACGTCCCTCGCGGGACGTGACGCATTCACAAACATGAATGCTCCTAAAAATGAAAATTTCTACTCACACGTCCCTCGCGGGACGTGACGCATTTTTCGGAATAAACTACGGTACTTGCATTAATTTCTACTCACACGTCCCTCGCGGGACGTGACCGCAGGATCACGAAACGAATGCGGCTGTATCTGAATTTCTACTCACACGTCCCTCGCGGGACGTGACCCTAGATGCGAAAAAAACGTGGACGGAAAAGCTAATTTCTACTCACACGTCCCTCGCGGGACGTGACGGATCAGTTCCGGAAGGATGTTAAAACCACGATGATTTCTACTCACACGTCCCTCGCGGGACGTGACGCGGACAGTCCCAGTGTCAGTACAATATGTCTTGTATTTCTACTCACACGTCCCTCGCGGGACGTGACCTGACAGGGTGCGATTTTTCGCAGGCGATTGCACTGGTATTTCTACTCACACGTCCCTCGCGGGACGTGACATTGACCTGCAGCTGATGGTATACGGTGATAACCATTTCTACTCACACGTCCCTCGCGGGACGTGACCGGACTGCCGGTTCGAAAAGTGTGGGACACGGTATTTCTACTCACACGTCCCTCGCGGGACGTGACGGGCTTTGCAATCCGTGGAGCAGATGGGCTGATTATTTCTACTCACACGTCCCTCGCGGGACGTGACTGGGAGTTTCAGACTACAAAGCTATTTTTGAAGAATTTCTACTCACACGTCCCTCGCGGGACGTGACACGCCTGTTTTGCTGATAATGTCATTTTCTTTTTATATTTCTACTCACACGTCCCTCGCGGGACGTGACTAGAGTGTAGTACACGTATATGTGATTCAATGCATTTCTACTCACACGTCCCTCGCGGGACGTGACTAGCATTTTCTACATTCTGCTCTACTGTTTCATTATTTCTACTCACACGTCCCTCGCGGGACGTGACTGATTGAGCTGCTTAACCTCTTTCTGAATTGCCTGATTTCTACTCACACGTCCCTCGCGGGACGTGACTATGCTTATGCGTGGCGATTCCGGTGATTGTGTAGATTTCTACTCACACGTCCCTCGCGGGACGTGACGAAATATCTGAAAAATAGGAATATCATTACTTCATTTCTACTCACACGTCCCTCGCGGGACGTGACTTCCATCCCATGTCGGGCTTTTCCACGTCGAATTATTTCTACTCACACGTCCCTCGCGGGACGTGACAGAACATTCAGGACCCGAATACAGATGCAACAGTGATTTCTACTCACACGTCCCTCGCGGGACGTGACGCCGGATGATGATGGAGTGATAGCTGGGCAGATATTTCTACTCACACGTCCCTCGCGGGACGTGACTAGACGGGAAGTATGAGGCAAAGCCCGATGAAAATTTCTACTCACACGTCCCTCGCGGGACGTGACCATTGACGCGGATGGCGACAGAAAATGGTCTGAATTTCTACTCACACGTCCCTCGCGGGACGTGACGTATCGTCAGGCTTCATACAATCATGTAAAATTAATTTCTACTCACACGTCCCTCGCGGGACGTGACCCACGCTTTGAATAATTCCTGCGTATTCCCGGAAATTTCTACTCACACGTCCCTCGCGGGACGTGACTTCTGTAGCCCATCTTTTATGCTAACCATTTTAACATTTCTACTCACACGTCCCTCGCGGGACGTGACAAACGCGGCACCGTTCCGGGTAGACCATACGGGCGATTTCTACTCACACGTCCCTCGCGGGACGTGACCTGGTTGTGAATACAGCTCGTCTATCACTAATGAATTTCTACTCACACGTCCCTCGCGGGACGTGACAGCATACTTGAGAGACTATAGGAAGGAAAAACAGATTTCTACTCACACGTCCCTCGCGGGACGTGACCTGTCACTGCATTTTCGCCCGGCGGTATCGACGGATTTCTACTCACACGTCCCTCGCGGGACGTGACCTGATACGATCGAATAAAATACATCCCGTGTAGATTTCTACTCACACGTCCCTCGCGGGACGTGACCATACCGATCGGCTGGTCTTTCCCTGTCCCCTTCATTTCTACTCACACGTCCCTCGCGGGACGTGACCGCTATATTTAGTACTCCATAGGCGACGCATCCCAATATTTAGAGAGACGGACTTAATTTTTTCATTTTTCGTATCTATATTACCACCTTAGATACAACTTTTCCAGGCGAACCTTCGTGTATTTTTAATCACACCTGCACTTCGCCACAGAACTTCTTATATTATGATTGGGTCAAAAGGTATTTTGACCACAACTGATGCCTACGAATTGCTCCGCTGCGAAGCAGTTCTCGCAATTCTACATCATATTATAAGCACCCCTTCCGGATTATATGTTTTCTTAGCTCCCACATGTTCTATTCTCTTTTCCCAATTATTTCCCAAATAGTAAAATCTGAGACTGTCCTCATCGGGATTAATTAATTTGCAAAGCCGGTCTTTCAGCTTTAGAAACGAAGAATAGTCCAAATCCGCTTCAAAAACAGAATTTTGTACTCTCTGCGCATGATTCTGGCATTCTTTGGCCACTTTTCGCAGTCTGGTTCGTCCGGCAGCTCCAGATGTACTTACATCATAACTAATCAAAACCATCATGTCCAATCACCTACTTCAAAAGAAATGGCGGGTATTCTTCTATGTCGCCCCTTACATATTTTGCCAGTAAGTTACTCTGAATATATGGGAGTAACCCTAGCGGTATTTTCTGTTTTAAGTACGGATGCACTATATCTGTCCTTTTCTTCTCCTGCCATCGTGTAAGTACCTTTTTTCTTCCATCCGCATTCAGCCATACTGCCCCGGAAAGCTGCGTTTCAAAATCTGATTTCCCTATTATCTGAAGATTTAGCAGAGTAAGTACAAAACGTTCTACAATACATCTCGCCTCTTCCACAAGATCGCAAGCCAACGAATGTCTACCGCTTCTCAAAGAATGGCAAAATCCAATATAGCTGTCTAATCCTACTGTCTCCAGCGCTGCTGCATATTCAGCAGTGGACAACGTATAAACGAATGATAGCAGTGCATTGACAGGATCCAGCGGCGGACGTTTCGTGCGAACTTGAAACTGAAACGGAACTTTTTCGCAGGTTATTAATTTGTCAAAAATCCCAAAATAACTCTCTGCACAATTTCCCTCAATCCCAATCGCTGACTCGATTGTTGATACGGCAAATATTTTTTCGAGACCTTCATTCAATACTTTTAATGCTTTTTGAATTTCTTCATCGTCCCGCAATTCTGTATTATCATGAAGTGTTCTCCGAATAACCTGTCTTGAATTGCTGAATTTTGCAGCCAATGAATTTCTTGCCAATTCAATTCCATGTTCACGAAAGCAATCCAGCTGTGACACCCTCAAAAATACATTTCCTTTCGTTTCTCCACATACCTTTGCCCAAAATTTTCCCTGTGGGGAAATGAAATTGATCGGTATCGACTTTTCCACACATTTCCCCATAAGAGCAGGCGAACAACCCAGATAGCTAAAGCAAACGATATTCTCAATATTTTCAAATGGTATCCTCAGCTTTACTTCGTTTTCGATTTTACAAACAAGATTTTCTCCATCTAACATTAAATAGGCCATCTCATTCGTAATGTATACTGTATTTAATAGTTTTCTCATCAGTTCTCCTGCAAATACTCTTGCCCTCCATTCTCTCTAATTTGCTCTATTTCCTTCCTAAACTCCCACCGGTTATTCGATTTGGGCATACACATATCCTTCATGGAGCATCCATTACATTTTTGTCCTTTTCGTATTGCCGGTATCTTGCCATCCTTTTTACAGCTGCGCATCTCCAATAACAACTTTTTTAATTTATCATCATACTCTGAAACTTGTTCTCTCGGAAAATAGTACCGTTTCTTTACATCGCCATAATAAATAGCAGCTTCGCAATCCCCGCCAAATATATAATCAACACACAACTTCTGAGCAAACAGTTGCATGGCATCATCTTCTCTGAAATCTTTGTCTTTTGGTTTGGTAGGCTTATACTCTACGATGCATATTTTATATTTTTCCGTGCTTCCATTTAGCATGATACCATCAGGGCTTTTGGTCAATTCCAGACAGTCTGTTACTCCATATAAATTATATTCTTTCTGGTCATTATAAACCGGTAGTGCTGTAAAAACCTTTTTTCCTCTCGAGCTATAATTTTTGTCCGGATTATGTACTCTTTCATGCATGAAATTTGCTTTTGTCACAAAAACATTTTCCGCCCAGGCACAATCAATTTCCAAAAGCCCCCAGCGATGTGGACAATACATATAATGCTGAATAGAACGTATTGTAATCTCATCCGACATCATAATTTTTCAATCAGCTCCACTCCGGCTGGCATATTCTGATCAACTGCAATCTGATAGTCATTTACAGACCTCGGTGCACCCACATTGTCTTTCAGAGTGACAGATATTTTTTCAAAGAGTAAATGAGAAGGACACGCTCCCAGAATATTATCATGCTTAAATACATACAGTTTTCTCATGCACATTTTTCCCCTGGCTGCACTATGATCGTTCTCAAACATATTAATCAGTGCATCCCACAGCAATTCTATGTCTTCTTCCGATAAATCCGTAATCTTATTTGCAAGCGCCGCTGATACATATCCCTCTGCCCGATATAAGCCATACGGTACAATGCTCTTTCTTCCCATTTCTGTTTCGCCACTTTCTGTCCGCTCATCGGTTGTGCGTGCCTGCCTTGTAATCGTAACATCCTGGATATCAATTTCCGAAACACTTCTTGCAAAATTAATCTGCACCGGTCCCCTTACAATGCCGCAGGGATTATCACCGGTGGCCATAACTGCACCAAACATTCTGACATCGTAATAATTTTTGCACATATACTCTCTTGCTTTTATAATATCATCCTGTTTTTTCCCTTTTTTCCCTGTCTCAAGACCCTGCTTCTCATAAGCCTCCGTAAATTTTGCATTCAAGGAACGATCCGGCTTGATCAGGATGTTGTATCCTGCCTCTCCTTCTTTTACCAACTCTACATAATTACGGATTTTCCGCTTGATACATACATCCGTGACAAATCCATATCCAGAATCCGCATCCATCCGCGGTGCATTTCCGGCATCCGGATCTCCATTTGGGTTTCCATTCTCCACGTCAAATAAAATCACAAAATCATATCTGTTTTTCAAAGCCATATTATTTTTCCTCTCTTTCAATCTTTATTTTTTTCATAAAAGCTCTGCACCTGTTGATAGTAGCCAACCATATACTTTCCCTGATCTGATAAACACAGCCGTTCCGGATATCCCCCCTGTAACTTATCACTGATTTCTCCCATAAGTTTATTATAATAAACCCTGGAAGGCATCGAAAGCTTGTTTAAATGATTTTGTGCAAGGCGCAACAGTTTAGGGAATGTCATAGCCGGTCTGGTTGAAGCAGCAGCAAAGTAAGTGTCTTTAATTGTTCGGTTCAGTTTTCCTCCTGAAGCGTCTTGTTGAATTTTTTCCAAAGCCGCAAACATTCTTCCACACAAATATCCCTGATTCTCATTTTCCCGATCTAATCCCATTTTTAATTCCTCCTTTTTACTATTGCGGTTAATAACCGCCTTAATAATACCAACCCGTATGGAATTTATCTTCTCACTCCCTTCATCCACTTTTATCCTGCGAACCACAGTTTCAAGCAAGGACGCAGGATATCTGTTTCCATATAAAACAGCCTCCATAAGCCTTGCCGTCAATGCCGGAGACACTTTTTCACTCTTACTCTTCGGTGAAATCAATTCCCTTTGTATTCTATATAAGCTTACAGGCTTACTATCAGGCTTCATTTTAATGTCTTTTTGAAATTGTGCTATATTATACAATATCTCTCCGCATTTTTTGCGATAAAGAAATTTAATCGAAACTCTGGATGAGTTTGGCTTCAGCCCGACCATATAGAAATCAACATCCGGCTGTATCATATCTGAAAATTCTAATTTTTTCTGTTCTGACTTTCCTTTTTTTGCCTCCTTCCAAATATCCTGCAAAGCCAGTTCCACCTGACCTGCATCCATTTTATCTGCTGATCCAAAAAGCATGGCACTTACAAGGTTTTCACAATTTTCAGTTTTGTCCATAGCCCAAAAAACAATCGTCATATCATCTAACGTTGCCTTATGCTTCCCACTGCTACTGCTTAACAAATAGTTAAAAGCCTCTGTATATTTCCGCATTGCTATTTCTGAAATATTACTGTTATAGGACTGTTCATTTCCATATGAATTTTCAGACGGATTGTTAAAACCAACCAGTACACATCCCGTCGCCAGTCCTCCATTGATCCCTTTGATTTTTCCATGAATTCTTGCAATCGGAATTTCTTTTCCACAAACAGCACATTGGGAAATTTTCATTTCCTGCCTGCTTTCCTCTTTTTGTTTTCTCCATTCCTCCCATCTTTCTTTAAACTCTTCATCCTCTTGCAGTAATATATCCGGAGCACCTGTAAGACAAAATGCGAAATTTGATTTCATATACTCTTTTCCAATTCTTACTAATTCCGGATTTTCTGTTTCTTCGTCTGGGTTCCAATTCTGTACAAATTTCCGAAACGCACAGACAATCGGAGAATTTAAATTTTCGGTAAATTCTAGGCTCGCTTTTACAAATGCAGCATGCGATTTTTTTGCTTTTCCTTTCTCGTCGCCTGTAATTAAATTTTGATCTTTATCCAACATTAATCCGAATATATAGGTTGCTCTATGTTCTGCAATATTCGCCTCTATACCAGGCTTTTCTGTTCTCTCCGGCATCAGGTACTCAATCGGAACCATTACTTCTTTTTCCTTTCCGGCTGAGGTACGCTGAATCACCTTTTTTTGGCAATTAATAATTCCATCTATGTTTCCTTCTTCTGTTAATGCAATCAGATAATGAATTTTTACCTTAGAATATCCTTCCGGAAGTACTTTTCCGGACGCTGCCAAGATATCGTAGTATTCATTTAATGCACTTATCAGCATCGTATCCCCTCCCTGTATTTTTCTACATCGATCACTCCTCTGATCATATGCGGGCGGTAATAAACGGTCCTTGCGCGATCTGAAAATTCAGGATGTTCCCAATCATGATTGATTGGCTCTCCGCCGTCATCAAACTGTACTTTATAGCTCATATATCCCAGATCGACGTCTCCCATCTCTAAAATCTTCGGACTGATCAGCGTTTCATCAAATTCCGATACTAATTCTATTTTCCGCACCGGGAACTCACTGCATCCCAGGCAGGGAGTTCGAAAATATTGCCCTTTCTCCAGACGCCGTTTTATTATATTGTAATGCTTCTTTTCAGCATCCTGCTCCCGTTCATTTTTCTGATTTGTCAGTTCAAAATGAAATGCCACTCCATACTGTACATTCTTTAAAATCATTGCCGCCCGTTGGCTTCTGCTTTCTGATGTATAAATACACGGATCTCCGCCTTTTCCGTTCATCTGACTTTTTACTGCACTCAAAAGAATTTTATCCTTCACTTCATTTCTTCTTACATTTGCCATTTCAATCTCTTTAAATATAACTATTTCATCTATCACATAACAGATAGAGGGCTTCCAGTATATACTTTTCAACATGCCTTCCAGCGCTCCAGGCGTAGGTACATCATAACTCACCCGTTCCACCTTAAGTTCGGGACGGGTAAAGCATGCATAATCACCTTCTACCATTATCTTATATCCATATCCCATAACGCTCTCGCTTCCTTTCTGCCAATCAGAGAAAATAATCCGTTGCTTCAAATGTAATCCCCAAATTTACATCATAATAATCCAAATTCGTCAGACAATAAATTCCTGTTCCAAAATCATCAATCGCTTTTTGTTTCAGCAAATCATTCCATTCTGAAACACTGATAGAACATGTATATTTTTGCAGTTTTCTTTCATTCACTACCCCCGTATATCGCAATTCATTCACCAGCTTCCGGCTCTTTTCATCTCTGCACACAACAAGCGATATTCCAACTGAATCAATCATATGAAATTTCTCCGCATATGTTTTAAATCCGATTGAGCGTATATTCTGATAATCATTATGAATGGATTGCGCCTCAATCTCTTCTTGCTCCATTGCATACAGACGATTATAGTATTCCTCGATGCATTTCAGATCAGAAATATCTTCATATTTTTCTAATAATCCTTTTGTCAGATTTTCTTTTTGATTTAATCCTTCACCTCCCAATTCAAATATATAGGTCCTTGCATTTTCACGCTTTCCCTCTCTGTTACACCGGCCTCCCGCCTGCAGAATGCTATCCAGACCCGTCATCTGCCGAAAAACAGTTTCCACATCCAGATCCACTCCGGCTTCAATCAGGGAAGTTGAAATAATAGTTATCCTCTCTTCTGGCGGAACATTCCGAAATCCTGGATACTTTCTTTCCAAATTCTCTAAGTCCTCACGTATATCCTGCAATATTCTCTCTATATCATAAGACGTAAGATACTTAGACAAGTGATATTTTTTCCCTGTACATAAACGCATCAGCTCCTGAGCTGTTTTCTTCTTATTCACAACAATCAGACTAGAAGCCGATAGTTTACTTTTGCGCAGCAATTCTTCCATCCCTATGGAACCGATATACTCATATTTACATTTTTTAAATTTTGTAAATGCCGAAACATCATCGATTAGATTTTCAATCTTACTGCCAGGCAACGCATACTCTTTTATTAATTTTGAGAAATCCGGCATGGTCGCTGTCAGAAAGATTGCCTCGCTGTTTAAATATTTCGTGATAAACGCAACCCCTTGCAAGCATGGTTGAAGAAATTTCACCGGCATCAAATGAGCTTCATCAAAAATAAGAATACTGTCTGCCATGTTGTGCAACTTTCTTAATTTTCCTCGCTTGTTCGAATAAAGTGATTCAAAAAACTGTACCATCGTTGTAACAATAAAATCTGCACTCCAATTTTCAGTCGCATGTTTCACAATCAGTTTATAATCTTCTCCCTTCCCCTCTTCCTCATAAGAATATGTGGACTGATGACGTAAAATCTGAACATCTTCTCCAAATATATTCTGAAATACTTCAACTGTTTGACTTATTATGCTATTGAATGGGATCACATATATAATACGCCTCTTTTTATCTCTAATCGCTTTTTCTAATGCAAATTTGACACTGCATAATGTCTTCCCGCTTCCTGTTGGCATGTTCATTAAAAATATCTCTGCTTCTTTATGAATCTTCTCAAATACCTGTTTTTGTAAAACGGATCTGGCTTTTTGAAGCTCTGTTTGAACAATAAACGTCTGCAGTCTGTTATTTACTTTATTCAAACATGCCACAAAATCCGATGTCATTTCTTCCAGATACGGATGTTCCTGACAAAAATGCGCCGTATCTTCGGAGTCCGCATCTACCAGACAGGAAAAACAATACCGGGTCAAAAAAGCAAATTTATCAACGATAAGATTTAAATCATCCTGCCTACAGTCACGAATCAAAAATTCCACTTCTGCCTGCCAATCCGTATCTGGCAATTCCAACTCTGTTTTATAAGCGCTGTAATCCTCTGTCTTTCTTTTTAGTCTTCCATATAGTGTAGACATGTTTTCATCATCATTTGCAGTTCCCCCATCCGGCAAACCGGAATGATGCCCTGCAATACAGTATTGCATCATTAATCCGATTGGATTATCTGCATAAGCTTCTTTCACTACCGATGCTCCGCAAATAGAATGCTCTATTCGGATTGGTTTTCCATCCATTTTATCCTGAAAGCCTTGCTGATATTTCCCTATATCATGTGACTTTCCCAGAACATATCCGATATTCCCAAGCTCCGGAATGATGTATTGCTCGCATAACTTTGCGGTATTATCACTATGTTCTTTTATTGTCTGAATTTTTTCATCTGTATCTTTTTTATGTGCAATATATTCTTTTTTCACGTTTGTTTTATCACTTTCTTTTTTCTTCTAACATAGCATATGTTTTTAAACATGTCAATATATCTTTATTTAATTATATATAAATAATACAAAAGAAAGAGCTATATACAAAACAGATATTTGCTTCATATATAGCCCTTCTCCTCTTTTCAAACGGACATTCGCAATCCGCTTCGCGACCTGTCGATGGGAGCTTTCAACTCCCACTGACATAAGCATCCCCTTATCAACCGCTTAATGCTCTGGGCTCTTGAAGCGGGGGGATGCTTATCTGCGTTCAAAATAAATAATGAAATCTTTTCTACTCACGTATTTCTGCCTGGATAACAAAATACGACTTTTTTACTATAACACATTTTTATGCGTATTCCAACTTTTTCAATGACAGATTTACATTAGCATTTTCTATCTTTTACAGCATCCCTTATGGCGTCATCCCCTTCAGCTTCTCCGTCTCCTCCCGGATCCGCGCGGCCTCCTCATCGGTCAGCTTCTCCGGCTTTTTGAAGCGGATTGTTTTCTGAACAGCTGAGATCTGAGCCTTTAGCTCATGCTTTTTGTCCTTGTCGACGGTCTTGCGGTTCTCGGCGAGGTATTGCTGGGCTTTGACGATTGCGGTGTTGGCGTCGCTGATGGCGTCGAGCTGCTCCATCCTGTGATGGTCCTCGTGCTCGTACATTGCGGCGTCGTGGATGGCCTTTTCGATCTCCTCGTCGGAGAGCTTGTTGTTCGCGGTGATCGTGATGCTCTGCTCTTTGCCGGTACCGAGGTCTTTTGCGGAGACGTTGACGATTCCGTTCGCATCGATGTCAAAAGTGACCTCGATCTGCGGAACTCCGGCCATGGCACGCTTAATGCCGCTTAGGCGGAAATTGCCGAGGAGCGTATTGTCACGCGCGAACTGACGCTCGCCCTGCAGGACCTTGATTTCCACCGAGGTCTGGAAATTTGCCGCAGTTGTGAACACCTTGCTGTAGCGAGCCGGGATTGTCGTGTTACGGTCGATAATCTTTGTCGCGATGCCGCCGACCGTCTCGATTGAGAGGGAAAGTGGCGTCACATCCATCAGGATCAGGTCTGCCGCTGCACCGGTTGTCACGAGGCCGCCGAGCTTGGCACCCTGCACCGCTGCTCCGAGTGCTACGCATTCATCCGGATTGAGGTTGCGGGATGGCTCTTTTCCGGTCAGGCGGCGTACCTTCTCCTGTACCGCCGGGATCCGGGTCGAACCTCCGACGAGCAGCACCATACCAAGCTGTGCGGTCGAAACGCCTGCATCCTCGAGTACCTTGCGCACCGGGATCTCCGTCCGATCGACGAGGCTGCGGGTAAGGTCATCAAATACCGCGCGGGAAACATCCATGTCCAGATGCTTCGGCTCCCCGTGGATAGTTGTAATAAAAGGAAGATTGATATTTACGATCGTCTGGGAAGAGAGCGTTTTTTTCGCCTCCTCTGCGGCTTCGCGCACCCGGTGAAAGGCGACCGGATCTTTTGCCAGATTGATTTTTTCTTTTTTGCGGTACTCCTCCACGATATAATTCGTCAGGCACTCGTCAAAATCGTCGCCGCCAAGGTGATTGTCCCCGGCAGTCGCCAGCACCTCGATCAGCCCTTCTCCGATCTCGATCAAGGATACGTCGAACGTGCCGCCGCCAAGGTCATACACCATGATTTTCTGCGGAGCCCCGTTATCCAGTCCGTAGGCGAGTGCCGCAGAGGTCGGTTCGTTGATGATCCGCAGTACATTCAGTCCGGCAATCCGTCCGGCATCCTTCGTCGCCTGCCGTTGTGCATCATTAAAATAAGCCGGGACGGTGATGACCGCCTCGCTCACGGTCTCGCCAAGATAGCTCTCCGCATCCTTTTTCAGCTTCATCAGGATGTAAGCGGATATTTCCTGCGGCGTATAGCTCTTGCCGTCAATCTTCTTGCGGTACGCGGTTCCCATTTCCCGCTTGATCGAAGCGATCGTCCGGTCTACATTCGTGGCCGCCTGACGTTTTGCCACTGCACCGACCAGCCTCTCGCCTTTTTTAGAAAACGCTACCACGGACGGTGTCGTCCGATCTCCCTCTGCGTTAACGATAACGGTCGGCTCACCGCCCTCCATAACCGCCACACAGCTGTTTGTCGTACCCAGGTCAATTCCGATTACTTTTCCCATATGTGAAGTCCTCTTTTCTATATTTTTTCTAAAGGCAAAACCATTTTTCATCCTTTCTAACTTTAGCCTCTCCACCTGCTCCCGTCAATACGCCGCATCTTTCTTTTAGAAAAACTTCATATATTTTAGAAACTAGTTATGTGAATGCTTTCTCAAACAGAAAAATCCCCCGCAGATTCTCTGATTGAACCTGCGGGGGACGCCCCTGTCATTTTATGATGATGCAGGGTCCAAAGGTATTTTGACCCCTATGATACACGGATTGCTTCGCATTTCATGCTCTCGCA
>OLSO01001625.1_pt1 | contig 16375 bp, 9 predicted proteins | sample 1672441 | NCBI WGS metagenome assembly OLSO01 (sample SAMEA3136686, study PRJEB25190) | human gut metagenome | biome: human gut; feature: human-associated habitat; material: faeces | place: Austria | collected 2013 | reverse complement strand
CCGCAGCCGCTCAGCGGGATGCGGTAGCCGGCCTGCTCCCAAGCCTCGCGGGCCGCCGGGTCGACCGGCACATCGGCGGTGATGAAGTGGTCCGGCACCACCGGCGGGAAATACTTGTCCACCGAAAGGGTCTGATAGCGCTCCTCGTCCACGCCAATCACGTCGGCCAGCTGGAAGAACCGGCCCGTTTGGAAGCGCGGTGCCGAGCTCGGCTCGCCCACGCCCACGAACGCGCCGCCGCCACGCACCCAGGCGCGCACGGTTTCCACGAGCTTCGGGTTGGTCCACACATCGCCGCCGGTGAATGCGGTGTCGACCGGGCCGCCGTTGATGATTACGTCGATATCGCTATCGATGCCATGCGCGAGTACGTCGTCGAAGCTGATGAACCGCACGTTCACGCGCATGCCGGACAGGGATTCCAGAATGCCGTAGTAGGAGTAGGTCTGCTTGTTGGGCAGGGCGTGTGCCACGGTGAACGCCATCCAGGAGCGCATCTTGCCCCAGGAATTCAGAATCGCCACGTTGAGCTCACCTTCGGCGGCCACCCCACCGGTGCGGTCGTGGATGTCGCGGAATTCGTTGGCGATATGGGTCACCGTGTCCACGAACTTCGGGAACTTGGCGGCCAGGGAGAGGTAGCCGCCGTAGCCCATGCGGCTGATCGGCGAGCGCAGGATCGCGCGGCGGGCCTTGCGCCAGTTGTCGAGGCCTTCGATGCTCGGATCGTTGCCCTCGTAGAACGTGTCGGGGAAGAAGTACGGCAGGAAGCGGCCTTCGGTGTACTTGACGCCCGGAATATCGGCGATCATGCGGGTGGTGGTGCCGTCGCCGATGGAACCGACCACGGCGTCCAGGCCGAGTTCGTCGAATCCGTCCTTGTACGGTTCGGTGCCGATCCACTGGTCGCCGAGGAACATCATCGCCTCTTTGCCGGCGGCGTGGGACATGTCGGCGAGCTGCTTGACGTTTTCGCGCACGAAGCCGGAGAGGAAGTCGATCCAGTCGCGCTGGGCTTTTCTGGGCACGCGCCATGCGGAGTTGTAGGCACCGCCGTCCACGAAGTCCTCCGGGCGCAGGCGGTAGCCATACTTGGCTTCGAAATCATCCAGCGCACGCGGGCTTACGGTGCAGGCGCAACCAAACCAGTCGACGACCTTTTCGCGGCGCTTTTCATCGAACAGGAGCGTGAACTGGTAGAAGAACGTGGTGAATCGCACCACATCGGTCTGCGGGCTGTCCTTAAGCCACTGCTCGAACGTGTCGAACACGAACTTGCGGGTGGCCGGATGGTAGATGTCGAACGGGATCTCGTGTTCCTTGTCGCCCCAGTCGTTGGTCAGATGGTTGTACATCTCGACCGGGTCCCAGATGATGTAGGCCAGGAAACTCACCGTGTACTCATGCCATGCGGCAACGCCGCTCACATGCACGGTGTCCTCGTCCGCGTCAAGCGTCCAGTTCGCCGAATCAACGACCTCGCCGGTGGTGCGGTCTACAACCTCCCAATACTTGTGAGGGTCGGCATCACGATTCGGCTTCAGCTGCTCAGCGAAGAAGCTTTCCATCAGCGGAATATCAACCGTATCCGATTCGGCGAGAATGCGATCGGTCAGCAGATACACCTGTGGCGTCTCATCCATATGCAGCGTAATCCACTCGTTATGCGCGCGAGTCGGGAAATACGCATTGTAAATCTTCTTGCCCAAGGCAAGCACAGCCTCATCCAGATGCGTGCCATCGGAGTTACGAATGGCGTCTGCTCCCCACAGTTCGGCAAGCTCCTTGGTCTTCTCCGCAAAATTCTCCTCGCTAGGCAAGGTGAAGCGGCCGGTGCTAGTCATAGTCTCTCCTTTGAGGACATTGATTATTTTTTTGGATAATTAAATTGTAAACAATATATGCATATAAAACAAGAATCCGACACAACCGTCGGGCGTCCAGGATCCTGACTGTATAAATCCTTGAGAGTAGCCCCACGGCAACGCCGGAAGAGCGAATTGAACATCACCGGAGCTTCCCGGTCAGTTTCACCGACAATCTCATGACAAGAATCAGGAAGGCTCTGGATCGGTATGGTTGCGTGCTACTTATTGTTGAGAAGCCGTCCGGCGCCGGAAGGAGTAGCACGAGGCACCGGACGGCGGGAATTATTGGTCTTAGGCTGTCCGCTTAACGCGTCGCCTTCGGCCCCTGCAATTAAGGACTCGCCTACGGCGAGACTCAATGCTGCCTTCGCTCGGCTACCGCCTCGCTCGGGCCGACGCTACAGACAGCCCACCGGGCTGTCCGCTTAACGCGTCAGCCCTTGACCGCACCAGCGGCGAGGCCGGCCTGCCAGTAGCGCTGGAGACCGAGGAAGAGCACGATCACAGGCAGCACACCGAGCAGAGCACCCATCATCAGAGCGCCACGATCAGTGAAGGTAGCCAGAGAGACCATGCCGTACAGACCCAAGGTCACCGGCTTCAAGGTGTCGGAAGAGACCATCATCAACGGCAGCAGGAAGTTGTTCCAAGTGGCCACGAACAGGAACAGGAAGATCGTGACCATTGCCGGAGCCAGAATCCTCAACACAATGGTGAAGAAGATGCGAGCTTCGCTTGCACCATCGATACGCGCCGCCTCAAGCAGCTCGTTCGGCACTGAGGTCTGCGCGTATACGCGGCCCAGGAAGAAGCCGAACGGAGAGACGCAGCACGGGATGATGATGGAGAGCATCGTGTTGGTCAGGTGCATGGCATGGAAGATGGAGTACTGCGGAATGGTCAGCAGAGCGGCCGGCATCAGCATGCAGCCCATAATCACGCCAATGGCAAGGTTCTTACCCTTGAAGTTGAACTTTGCGGTAGCGTATCCCGCCATCACAGCCACGAGCGTACCCACCAGAGCGGAAACACCCGAGTAGATCAGGGAGTTCAGCACCCAGCGCCAGAACTGGCCACGGGTCCAACCAATCAGCGTGCCATAGTTCTTGGCGATGGCGGCAGGCAAATCGCTCAGACCCACGGCGAACCACAGACCGTTGCTGCCGGTCATCTGGCTCGGCGTCTTGGTCGAGGCGATGATGGCCCAGTAAATCGGGAACAGAAAGTAGATCAGCGCGAAGACCAGAACAACGATGGTGATGGTCTTGACCAGCGCGGAAGGCTGCATGGAACGAGGCAGGTCGTTGGCATGCTTGTCGCGAATCCTGTCAGCCTTCTTACGAGCGCGTGCGACCGCGCGGGATTCCTTATCAGTAGCTTCTACGGTGCTCATTCTGCGTTCACCTTCCTTTCAACGAGCGTGTAGACCACGGCGAGTACGCCAGCGATCAGTGCCATAACGATGGCCACAGCGGATGCAGGTCCGTCACCACCCGGGGTCAGCGTGCCCTGCGAGGTATTGAGGGCCATCATCATTGGCGTGTACGACTTGGAAATGCTCGGATCGGAAATCGACATCACCTGCGGCTCGTTGAACAGCTGGATGGTGCCGACGATGGAGAGCAGCATGGCAAGCAGGGCGGCTGCACGCACGTTCGGCAGCTTGATCTTCATGGCGATCTGGAAGCCACTGGCGCCATCGATGCGTGCGGCCTCGTACAGATCGTGCGGAATGGCCTGCAGTGCGGCGAGGAAGATCAGCATGTTGTAGCCGGTGAAGGTCCAGGTCGTGATGTTGGCCATAGAGCCGAGGACCACATTGTCGCCGAAGAAGTTCACCTTGATGCCGATGGCGGCAAGTCCCTTAACGATAGGGGAAATCTGGCCGTTGTAGAGGTACACCCAGATGATGGATGCGACCACGCCCGGAATGGCGTACGGCAGGAAGTAGCTCAGACGGAATGCGGTGATGTGCTTGACGATATAGGAATCGATGAGCATTGCCAGAGCAAGTGCCGCGATGATCATGACCGGCACCTGAATCACGGTGTAGAGCACTACCCTGCCCACGCCAGCCCAGAAGTTGCCGGAAGTAATAACGTATTGGAAGTTCTGAAGTCCGACGAACTTATCGACCAGTTCCCCGCCGCCGTATGCGCCACCGCCCGTGGTGACCTGGCGGAAGAAGCTGGAATAAATAGCCCAAATGATGGGAAGAATAAATACCAGAGCGAACAGGATGCCAAACGGTGCCATGAAGGCCCAGCCGGTACGATTCTCACGCTTCACAGCATCAGAAGCCTTTGGCTTATCGGCACGCCTGGCGACCCCCGTCTTCGCCGTTTTTGTTGTTGCAGTCATAGGGAAACCTGTCTTTCAAAAGAACAGTGAGAAATAGAAAGTACGTAATGCAGTTCGAATCGATGCAGCCAGATCAAACACAATTAATGACGAACCGAACTCGAGTAAAAGGAAAGGCCGGAGTGTTGAGCTCCGGCCTTTCGATGTGTGGTTGAGGATATCAGCGGCTGGAAGGAACCCTAACCGTTAATGTCACTCGGAAACAGACAGGCCGAAGTTCTTCAGCGTATCCACAGAGGTGGTCTGTGCGTCGGAGAAGATGTCTGCAACCTTGCCGGAGCCATCGGTGGCCTTGGCGGCGGTTTCGTTCATCTTGGCGGCGACTGCGGAGAAGCCAGGCATGTAGGTGAAGTCACCCATGTTGTTGTTAGCGGTCTTGAATTCCTTCATGATGTCCTGACCACCGAAGAAGGTGGACCACTCGGAAGGAGTCTCAGCGTCTTCAGTGGTAGCAGCCGGCACGAGGCCCTGGGAAACCAGATCAGGAACCTGGGTGTTGAACCAATCCAGGAACTCCATTGCTTCCTTCGGGTGCTTGGAGTTCTTCAGCACGGCCACGGCGGAACCACCGTCAGGGCCGGTCTTGCCAGCGTTGCCGAACCAGTCACCGAGCTGAGCGACCTGCCATTCGCCGGAGCCGGTGCCACCGGAGGAGGTCATGAACAGCGGGGCTTCCCAAGCGGCGGCCACAGTACCGATCAACGAGCCATCCTTGATGGATGCATCGAAGGACGGATCCCAACGCGGGTTGGTGGTGGCTGCCTTGGCGTCGAGCAGCTGCTGGTAGAAGTCAGCGGTTGCCTTGGAGCCATCGGTCTCGGTGTTGACGACCCAGGAGTCGCCCTTCACCTTGTACCAACCACCGGAGGCGCCAGCCAGACCGGAGATCATGTTGCCGGCCTCATCAGGCTGGTAGGACATGATGTACTTGCCAGCGGCGGCAGCGGTCTTGGCAGCGGCGATAAACTCATCGGCGGTCTGCGGAATCTCGGTGATGCCGAGCTTCTCGAACTCAGCCTTGTTGTAGAAGTAAACCAGCGGGCCGGTGTCCTGCGGCAGGCCGTAAGCCTTGCCGCCAACCTGAACCAGGCTGTACGGGCCGGATGCGAAGTCGTTCTTGTACTGCTCGGCATACTGGGTCACATCCTGCAGCAGACCCTTGGTGAAGACCTCAGGCAGCTCGGCGTAACCGACCTGAGCCAGATCCGGAGCCTCGCCGGACTTGACGTCGGTCTCAAGCTTCTTGATCATGTCAGAGGCCTTACCATCGAACTTGGTGGCCTTGACCTGAATATCCGGATGCTGCTTATTCCACTTGGCAACGATGTCGTTGACCAGAGTCATGCCCTCGGAATCCGGCAGACGGTGCATGTAGGTGATGTTGACCACGCCACCATCATCGGTGGTCTTCGTGTCGCCGGCAGTGTCGCTGCCGCAACCGGCCAAGCCCATTCCCATTGCTGCTACCGCGGCAAAAGCAGCCACGATGCGCTTATTGCGAGATACCATATCTCTACTCCTTCGTAGTGAAATCATCATCTCAGTGTGATGACTGATTACTAATGTATGCCCTCATTCTTTTATTGTCAACTTAGCTAACAATTACCGCGCGTCCCGTTGAGGCGAGTAGCATTAAACCGGTTCGATGCTCGATTGCGCGGATTTGTTTATTTCATTAACTCCCCTTACAAAGCAACGTACTTTTGGTCCGCCGGTAGACCTAATGAGATATTGGATAGCGGCAACAATCCAAGACGTTAGCTTGCAATCGTCCACCGCAAATTGCAAGCACTTGCCAACATTATCGGTTTTCAGGTCGCCGGCGCGATACCCGACTAGGGAGGCACCGCGCCTTAATGAGACGCTACACGAGCAGTCTCAGCAACTGGTAGAGCTGCCACAGGCTACGCACGTTGAAGTGCGTGCCGTCAACCGTGGCGTTCGCCTCGCCATCGCCCACATGGACGATCACGGTGCGCCCGTTCACGGTCAGACTACCGTGCATCGTGATATGATTGCATCTTGCAACCTTGTTGATTAAAGGCGCAAGCCGGTAATCAACGCAAAGGCCCGGTGCTGCAAACGTCGGGCCTTTTCTTATCGGCTCACGCCGATCGGCCCGTCATATCAACGGGGACACCGCATGTTACGGCATCACAAACCAATATATCAGCACCCCGGTGGCAATCAAGAAGACAGGTTCCAGAAAAAGAAAAAAAGGCCTGGGCATGTTGCCCAGGCCTCGGTTCGCGGACAGGGCGAGATTCGAACTCGCGGAGGGTTGCCCCTCAACGGTTTTCAAGACCGTCTCTTTAGGCCGCTCAGACACCTGTCCTGATGCGCGTTCACACGCGCAAGTATTCATTATACAGAAGGGAGGGATGTTGATATTCGGCAGTGCGGTCGGTCTTGGATTCGCCTGCTGGCTATCAGCGATCTCTCCCTCAGTAATCTCTCCCTCAGTCAGCTACGCTGACAGCTCCCTCATCAGAGGGAGCTAAAGCACGATGAGACTCAGGCCTCCCACTTCGTGGGCTCGATAACTTCCTTGCCGCCCATGTAGGCGCGCATGGCCTTCGGGATCTCGATGGAGCCGTCCTTCTGCTGGTGGTTCTCCATGATAGCGACCAGCCAACGGGTGGTGGCCAGCGTGCCGTTCAGGGTGGAGACCGGGCGGGTGCCGCCGTCTTCCATACGCTCGCGGATGTTCAGGCGGCGAGCCTGGTACTCGGTGCAGTTCGAGGTGGAGGTGAGCTCGCGGTAACGGCCCTGGGTCGGCACCCAAGCCTCGCAGTCGAACTTACGGGCGGCGGAGGAACCGAGGTCGCCGGCGGCGGTATCGATGATGCGGTAGGGCACCTCGACCTTGGCGAGCATCTCCTGTTCCATGGCCAGCAGGTGCTCGTGCTCCTTGTAGGAGTCCTCCTGCTTGGCGTAAACGAACATCTCCACCTTGTCGAACTGGTGGACGCGGATGATGCCGGAAGTATCCTTGCCTGCGGCACCGGCCTCGCGGCGGTAGCAGGAGGACCAACCGCAGTAGCGCAGCGGGCCGTTGCCGAGGTCGAGGATCTCGTTCTCGTGCATGCCGGCGAGCGCCACTTCGGAAGTGCCGACCAGGTACTGGTCATCGGGCTCGCGCAGACGGTAGATCTCGTCGGCGTGGGAGTTCAGGAAGCCGGTGCCGCGCATGACCTCGGGGCGCACGAGCGTCGGGGTGATGGCCAGCGTGAAGCCGTGCTCTTCGGCCTGGTCCACGGCCATGGTGAGCATGGCAATCTGCATGCGGGCCACCTGGCCACGCAGGAAATAGAAGCGGGAGCCGCCGACCTTGACGCCGCGGCGCATGTCGATGCCGGCCACGCCGGTGCCGAGGGTCAGGTGGTCCTTGGGCTCGAAGCCTTCGGCCGCGAAGTCGCGAATCTGGCCAACCTTCTTGACGACCACGTAGTCATCCTCGCCGCCTTCGGGAGCTTCGGGCTCCACGATGTTGGAGAGCTTCCACATGGCGGTGGTGTATTCCTCGGCTGCGGAATCGGCCTTGGACTTGTATTCGGAGACCTTCTGGGACAGTTCCTTGGTTTCGGCGATGAGCTTGGCCTTCTCGTCCGCCGGGGCGGAGGCGACTTTCTTGCCGATTTCCTTCTGCTGGGCGCGAGCCTCTTCGAAGGCCTTCAGCGCCTCACGACGTGCGGTGTCGGAGGAGAGCACTTCGTCGACGAGTTCCACGGACTCGCCGCGCTTGCGCTGGGATTCCTTGACGATATCGGTGTGTTCACGGATGAATTGAATATCAAGCATGGGCACCAGACTAGCCGCGTAAGCAGACACCGACAATGGCCGAATGCGCGGGAGTCACGCGGAAATCACAGGGAAGCCCGGGAAAGTCCGCGGACGGGTCCACCCGGCCAATTTCGTCAGATGAGACGCGATTGAACCATAATCACGCCCACGGGGCTGTTGTGTGCAGGAAATGTTCACGTACGGCGCACCATGGCCGCAAACGACCTCCCCACCGATAACAATAGGAGCCATGCCTCAGCCTGCCCTCACCGTGTTTCTGATCATCGCCGCAATCGCCATTGTGGTGGTGCTCATCGCCGTCATCGTCATCGCTCTGCGCGCGCAGCGCCGCCGCAAGCTGGCTCAGACGCTGGAGAAGCGCCGGGACGACGAGGTGCAGTACGCCTTCATCGTGAATCCGTCCAAACCGCAGGCCGAAGCCCGCAGGCTGCATATCCAGAGGTTCTGCGAGGCCAAGGGGCTCAATCGCATCCGCTTCTACGACACCCAGCTTGACAAGGACGGCAGGGTCTGCGCGCTTGAGGCGCTGGAGGACGGCGCCGACGTGGTGATCGCGGTCGGCGGCGACGGCACGGTGCGCACGGTGGCGAGCGCCGTCTCCGGCACCGGCCATGCGCTGGGCATCATCCCCATCGGCACCGGCAACCTGTTTGCCCGCAATATGGGCGTTCCCGTGGACGATATCGACGCCGCGCTGACCGTGGCCACCTCCCACGGCTCCCGCCTGGTGGACATGGGCCGTCTCACCCTGCTCGACCACCCGGAGGACGACCACGGCCACGCCTTCCTCATCATCGCCGGCATCGGCTTCGATGCGGCCATGATCGACGACACCAACCCCGAGCTCAAGGCGAACATCAGCTGGCTCGCCTACTTCGTGGGCGGCGTGAAGAACCTGTTCGCGCCGAAGTTCCGCGGCACGCTGACAGTCACCAGCGCCGACGGCTCGACCCACACCATCAAGAATCTCGATTTCCGCACGGTGATGGCCGGCAACTGCGGCCAGATTCCCATGTTCTCGCTGATGCCGGCGGCATCCTATGACGATGGTCTGCTGGACTTCGAAATCATCGACACCACCGGCGGCATCCTCGGCTGGGCCAACCTGTTCGGCGACGTGGTGCACCAGACGATCATCGGCAAGCCCGAACAGAACCCGCTGTCCGCGAACTCGACCATCGAACAGGTTCAGGGCGTCAGTGCCGAAATCACATTGGAAAAGCCGGCCAAAGCGCAGGTGGACGGTGACATGCTGCCGGAAACCCGCCACATCCGTTTCTCGGTGGATCACCGCGCGCTGATCGTGCGCGTGCCCGACGCCTCCGCGCTGGAAAAGACCGCGCAGGCCGCTGCTTCAAATGCCACCTCGAATTTCGCCGAAATGACCGGTACACTCGAGCCGATTCGCTGATTCGCCAATCCGCTAATCCGTTACTACGATGCGTGGCCGGTGACTCGGGCGACGTGCATTGCCAGATAGGCGATTTCGTCGTCGCTGATATCCGTGTCGAGGCGCAGTTCGAGCAGGGAGGCGATGGTTCGCGCGCATCGTAGCGCGGCGGGGTAGGACTCACGAATCACCTTCATCACCGGTGCCGGCTCGTCCGTCAGTTGCTGGTGCTGGTGGATGCGTACGAACAGGTAGCGCAGGTGGGTGATGAACCGGCCCACGTTCACGGAACTGCGGTCCAACGTGATGCCGTAGCTGTGGTCGATGATGTCAAGCAGTTGCTGGATCACGCCCGTCATCGTGTACGTATAGGACAGGTCGCCGGTGGCGAAGCCGGCGTTGACCAGATGCATGGCAAGCGCGGTGGCCTCGCCGTCCGGCAGCGTGACGTCGAGCCGTGCATTGAGCGATGCGAGCATCGCACGCCCCTGCGCGTATTCCTGCGGGTACAGGTTGCTCACCTCGCCGAGCAGCGGGTAGGTGATGTCGATGCCGCGCCGCACCCGCTCCACCGCATTCGCCACGTGGTCCGACAGGGCCATGACCAGCGTGGTGCTGCCGGTCTCGCGCTCCCCCAGTCCGGCTTCCTGCATGGATTCGACGACCACGCGGATGATTTCGGGCGGAATGTCCGCCAGCATCTGCGCCAGATGGTCCGGGTCACGCCCGTCCGACGGCACGAAGGTGCGCACGACTTTCGACTCGTCGACCGTCTGCCCCGGCTTGGCCTGGAACCCCAGTCCACGGCCGGTGAGAATCACCTCACCGCCGTCGCCGCCTTTGGCGAGCACGACGTTGTTGTTGAACACTCGCAGTATTTCCATGGCATCCTTTCGCAACGTCATTGTTCCACATCGATGATCGGGCTGCCGGCTGATACGGTTTTGCAGTCACCGCCGTTGTTGTCGCCGCTACCGTCGCCGATCAACGGCGTGACCACGGTCAGTTCAGCGGCGTTGACCACCGTCACCACCACCACAACGCTGTGCCCGGCCGCCGCGACTTTGCCGAAATCCACGGTGGCCAGTGGCTCTCCCGCCGCGATCCGCTCGCCTTTAGCCACGACCACAGCGAATCCCTCGCCATCCATATCGACGGTGTCAATGCCGATATGAACCAGCACCTCGATGCCGCCATCGGTTTTAATGCCGAAGGCATGGCCGGTTCGGGCCACGGTTTTCAGCATGCCACTGACCGGTGCGAGCACGGCTGTCTCACCGGTCGTCTCCGGCACGACGCCTACACCCTCCCCCAGCGCGCGGGAGGCGAACACCGGATCGCCAGTCGCTTCCAGATTCATCAACCGGCCGGCGACCGGCGACAAGATGGCGTTGGAGTCAAGAGCCCGATCAGGGGCAGCCCGCGATGGAGAATCTTCCGCAGACTCCACATCCGACACGGTCGTGTCAATCCCCCTCGCCATATCCTGCGGGCGTGCGTTCTCGCCCGCCGAGACCATCTGCGCCTCCGTGGCGCGCGGCGGCGTACGGTACCCGAACAGCACCGTCAGCACCATCGCCATTACAAACGCAACGGCGATGGACAGCGCGTACACCCACATCCGATCGAACACCGGAATCGTCAGCAACGAGGAGAAGGCGAATGCCGTAGTCGTAACGCCCCGGACCATCTGGCCGGATGGCAGCACGGACGGGAACAGCCAGCCGAACACCGCGCTGGTCACTCCGCCGGCCGCGCAGCCGGCGAGCAGCCAGCGGTAGACGCGGCGGTGATGCAGATGGATGCCGTACAGGCTCAGTTCCGAAACGCCACCCAGCAATCCCGCGAGCAACGCCCCCACCGCGGTCTGCCGCATGGCCGAATCCTTGCCGCGTACGGCCAGCACGAGTACGCCGGCGGTGGCACCGAAGCAGGCGAAGTTCCATACACCCATCGGACCTTGGACGAAGTCGTAGCCGAGCGTCTGAATGTTCATCAGTATCAGGGCGTTCAACGGCCAGTGCAGACCGAGCGGCACGAGAAACGGGTAGAGCATCGGGATGATGAGCGCGAACAGGAATGGCACGTGCGCGTTAAGCCATGCTGTGGCCGCTCCCAGCCCGCTGCCGAGCCATATTCCCAGAGGCCCGATAACCAGTATGGTGAGCGCAAAAACGACGACCAGTGAGAGGAATGGCACGAACACCAGCTGTACGCTGTCGGGAATGACGCGCTTCAGCCCGCGGTAGACCACGGCGAGCACGGCGGCCATGAGCAATGGTACGAAGATGTTGCCACTGTAGTCGTTGAGTTGAATCGGTATGCCGAACGCCGACACGGTGCAGGTTTCGGTGCCGAATGTGGCGGTGGCCGAGCATTGAATCTCCCCGGAGAGAGCGCTGGATACGGACGTCCCGGACATTCCGGACATCACGCCAGTAAACTGCGGGGTCATCAGCGCGGCCATAATCGCGCCGCCGAGCCAGGGGTCGACGTCCAGTTTCTTGGCCGCATTGTAGGCGATCATAATCGGCAGAACGGTGAACACACCCTCCCAAATCGCCTTGAGTAGTATCCAGCCGGCGGAGGTCTCGCCGTCAGGCACGATGCCGAGTGCAACGATCACGTTGACGATGGCGATGACCAGCGAGGCACCGAGCAGTACACCCAGAATCGGGCGGAACGAGTCAGACAGGTAGTCGAAAAACGCGGCAGCCCAAGCGCGGGCGGCACTGCCCCACTCGCGGACGGTACGAGGCGTGAAGTGACGGGATGTATTGGATGGGCCGCAACTTTGTTCGGCGTCGGTGGCAGTATCGCGCGATGGTGCGGCATCGTCGGAAAGGTACGGCGCGGACTGCGCGGGTTGCGTGGGCTGTGTGGATTGCGCTGACTGCGCGGGCTGCGCTGGCTGAGTGGGCTGCATTGACTGAGTGGGTTGCGTTGACTGCGACGCTGACTGCATCACTGCCGATGGCAATTGCGCTGCCGGCATCAATCGCGCCGTCCGCAGCCGAACGATCTGCTCGTACACCGAGGCGACCGCTCCGCCGATGATGACCTGATAACGATTGCCGGCTCGCGGGAATGCACCGAGGACTCCGGGGATGGATTCAAGACCGTGCTGGTTGACATGGCCGGCATCGGCCAGTTCGAAGTGCAGTCGCGTGGCGCAATGGGTCAGGCTGGTAATGTTCGCGGGGCCGCCGACGGCATCGACGATGCGCGCCGCAATCACTGCAGGCGTTGCGTTCGATGCGTTCGCCACGGTTCCTCCTTGCTGCCGTATGCCACTGTGTTCCATTATCGGCGCTGGGTGCCCCAAAAGCACGGCAATGCCGGCAAAGCATCGCGAAACGGCAACTATGCGCTACGGTGCTCCGCGATGGTGTCCCGCCATAATGTTCCGCGATGATGCTTCGCCACACCCGTTCTCCGTATTTGCCGCAGCGCCCATTCCGACATCATTCCACCATGCAGAATCCTGCAATCGTTGTCAAAAATCATCGTTTTTTGCTGCCTATTCGGAGTGTCGCGACCGAGAAAGTCGTATCCTATCTTTCACACACGTTGCGTAGCAGGGTTGTTACTCAAAATGAGGCAAGACCTGGAGTGACGTGGAATTTGCGTATCGTAATATGCGAATTCCACGTTGTTCCAGGTCTTTTTTGTTTTCGGGCGACTTCAGGCAATCGAAGCCTGACCTTGCATGCGGCAGAGGGGCCACGCGGCAGGCGCGGCCCGTCAACGGCGAAAGGACAAGGCAATGACGACGACGGCATCACCCGTATCGAAGCAGACGGCATCCGCGGCACAGGAGACCGGCGCAACCGGTGCAGCGGCCACCGCAATCGAAACCATCGAAACCGGCGTGGCCGGGGTGGCGGACGCGGCCACAAACGCGGCAGCAAACGCAATCGAGGACCTCGAAGCCGCCGAATCACGCGGCTTCTCCACGCGCTTCCCGCTCAACAGCGCATTCATCTTCACCTTCGGCGCGCTCGGCGGCATGCTGTTCGGTTTCGACACCGGCATTATCTCCGGCGCCTCCCCGCTTATCGAATCAGACTTCGGCCTGAGCGTCTCCCAGACCGGCTTCATCACCTCCTCGGTGCTGATCGGCTCGTGCGCAGGCGCGCTGTCGATCGGCGCACTGTCTGACCGGTTCGGCCGCAAGAAGCTGCTCATCGTCTCCGCGCTGCTGTTCCTGCTCGGCTCAGGCCTGTGCGCCTCCTCCACCGGATTCGCGATGATGGTGTGCGCCCGCATCATCCTGGGTCTCGCCGTCGGCGCGGCCTCCGCCCTGACCCCGGCGTACTTGGCCGAACTGGCGCCGAAGGAGCGTCGCGGCTCACTGTCCACGCTGTTCCAGCTCATGGTCACCTTCGGCATTCTGCTGGCCTACGCCTCCAACCTCGGATTCCTGAACCACAACCTCTTCGGCATCCGCGACTGGCGCTGGATGCTCGGTTCGGCGCTGGTGCCGGCCGCCTTGTTGCTGCTCGGCGGCCTGTTGCTGCCCGAATCCCCGCGTTATCTGGTGAACAAGGGCGACACCCGCAACGCCTTCAAAGTGCTTACGCTGATTCGCAAGGACGTGGATCAGACCCAGGTGCAGATTGAGCTGGACGAAATCAAGGCCGTGGCCGCACAGGACACCAAGGGTGGTGTGCGCGAACTGTTCCGTATCGCTCGTCCGGCGCTGGTGGCCGCCATCGGTATCATGCTGTTCCAGCAGCTCGTGGGCATCAACTCGGTGATCTACTTCCTGCCGCAGGTGTTCATCAAGGGCTTCGGCTTCCCTGAAGGCGACGCGATCTGGGTGTCGGTGGGCATCGGCGTGGTGAACTTCGTGAGCACCATCGTGGCCACGCTTATCATGGATCGTTTCCCGCGCAAGGGCATGCTGATCTTCGGTTCCATCGTGATGACCGTTTCGCTCGCGGTGCTCGCCGTGATGAACTTCGTGGGCGACGTGGCCGTGCTGGCAGTGCCGACGATGATTCTCATCGCTTTCTATATCCTCGGCTTTGCGGTCTCGTGGGGCCCGATCGCCTGGGTGCTTATCGGCGAGATCTTCCCGCTGAGCGTGCGCGGCATCGGCTCATCCTTCGGCTCGGCGGCGAACTGGCTGGGCAACTTCATCGTCTCCCAGTTCTTCCTCGTGCTGCTCGATGCGTTCGGCAACAATGTGGGCGGCCCGTTCGCGATTTTCGGCGTGTTCTCGGCCCTGTCCATCCCGTTCGTGCTGCGCTTGGTGCCCGAGACCAAGGGCAAGTCGCTGGAGGAAATCGAGAAGGAAATGACCAAGCGCTAGACAACCGGCACACGATTCGCACAAAAGTTGACAACTCTTAACATAAGAGTACCCAAAGTGGCGAAAAACGTGGCAGAATAGGGAACATGGTAGCAAACAATGCGGGTCAGCCCGCCACCCCAGCAGATCTGATCAATGTCGATGAGGTTATCGGCAAATACTATGACCTCGTCCCCGATCCCGAAGTCCCCGAGCAGCGTGTCATCTTCGGCACCTCCGGCCACCGCGGATCGTCCCTGAAGACCTCGTTCAACGAGGCCCACATCATCGCCATCTCCCAGGCCATCGCCGAATACCGCAAGAAGGCCGGCGTCACCGGCCCGCTGTACCTCGGCTCCGACACCCACGCGCTGTCCGGCCCGGCCAAGAAGACCGCCATCGAGGTGCTCGTCGCCAACGGCGTGCACGTACGCGTCGATTCCCGTGACGACTTCGTGCCCACCCCGGTGGTCTCCCAGGCCATCCTGACCCACAACCGTGCGGCCGACGGCACCCAGCGCTTCGAGGGCGAGGGCCTCGCCGACGGCATCGTCGTCACGCCGTCCCACAACCCGCCCACCGACGGTGGCTTCAAGTACGACCCCGTCACCGGCGGCCCGGCTCCGGCCGAGACCACCAATGCCATCGCCGCTCGCGCCAACGAGCTGCTCGGCGACTTCAAGTCCATCAAGCGTGTGCCCTACGAGGAGGCCATCAAGTCCGAGTACGTCGAGGGCTTCGACTTCCGCGAGCACTACGTGGACGACCTGGAGAACGTCATCGACTTCGACGTGATCCGCAACTCCGGCGTGCGTCTGGGCATCGATCCGCTCGGCGGCGCTTCCGTGAACTACTGGCCGCTCATCAACGAGAAGTACGGCCTGAACATCGGCGTGGTGCGTCCTGAGGTCGACCCGACCTGGCGCTTCATGACCATCGACCACGACGGCAAGATCCGCATGGACCCGTCTTCCCCGTACGCCATGAAGGGCCTGGTCGACGAGCTCAACGCCGGCGCTTGGGACAAGTACGATCTGGTCGGCGGCACCGACCCGGACGCCGACCGTCACGGCATCGTCTGCCCGAACTGGGGCGTGATGAACCCGAACCACTACATCGCCGTGTGCGTGGAGTACCTGTTCGGCGGCAACCGTCCGGGCTGGCCTGAGGGCGCAGCCGTGGGCAAGACGCTGGTCTCCTCTTCCCTGATCGACCGCGTGGCCGCATCGATCAACGCGAAGGTCATCGAAGTGCCGGTGGGCTTCAAGTGGTTCGTGGACCCGCTGTTCAGCGGCGAAGTCGCCTTCGGCGGCGAGGAGAGCTCCGGCATGAGCTTCCTGCGCAAGGACGGCCGCGTGTGGACCACCGATAAGGATGGTCTGATCCCCGACCTGCTGGCCGCCGAGATCACCGCCAAGACCGGCAAGAACCCGGCCCAGCTTCACCAGGAGCAGGTCGAGCGCTTCGGCGAGTCTTGGTACAAGCGCGTCGACACCCCGACCACGCTGGAGCAGAAGGCCAAGTTCGCCAAGCTGACCGGTGATGATGTGGCCGCCACGCAGCTGGCTGGCGAAGACATCACCGCCAAGCTGACCGAGGCACCGGGCAACCACGCCAAGATCGGCGGTCTGAAGGTCACCACCAAGGACAACTGGT
>OLSO01001612.1_pt1 | contig 16462 bp, 9 predicted proteins | sample 1672441 | NCBI WGS metagenome assembly OLSO01 (sample SAMEA3136686, study PRJEB25190) | human gut metagenome | biome: human gut; feature: human-associated habitat; material: faeces | place: Austria | collected 2013 | reverse complement strand
AGTAAGAGATATATTCCGAAGAGAGCTGGTCAGATCAATGAGGAGACCAGGTATGTGCTGAACCGTTTTGGTGTACAGCCGCCGGCTTATCTGGGAAATATCGGAACACAGGTCAAGGATATGGATATCCGTCTCAGTCCCCAGGCAGACAAAAACATGTCACTGAAAAATACCTGGGATCTGATGCAGGAGAACGGAATCGTATCCCTTCCGATCCGTGATAAGGAGGGATGCCTGGAGGGTCTTGTGACCATCGGAGATATTGCCAAGACTTATATGGATACCACAGACAGTTATCTGCTTTCCAATGCGCGGACACAGTATCAGAGGATTGCGGAGACGGTTGGCGGAGAAGTGGTGGAAGGAAATGGCCACGGATATTTTGTCAAGGGACGTGTTCTGGTTGGAACAGCCAATCCGAAGATGATGGAGGAATTTATTGAGGAGAATGATATGATCATCATGGGAGACCGTGAGGAGGATCATCTTCAGGCCATCAGCCAGAATGTAAGCTGTATTATTGTAGGGCTGAACATTGTGGTTTCCGAGAAGGTTGTGAAGCTGGCCCACGAAAAAAATATCGTGATCATCCGGTCACCTTATGATACCTTTAACATCGCCCGTCTGATCAATCAGAGTATTCCGGTCAGCTATGTTATGAAACGGGATAACATGGTTACGTTTAATACCGAGGATTTTACAGATGATATCCAGGATGTTATGGTCAAAAACCGCCACAGAGCGTTCCCGGTTATCAATCCTCATGGAAAGTGTATCGGAACGATTTCCAGACGTAATTTCCTGGACATGCACAAGAAAAAAGTTGTTCTTGTAGATCACAATGAGGTGGATCAGGCTGTTGATAATATTGAGAAGGCGGAGATTCTTGAGATTATTGACCATCATAAGCTTGGAACATTGCAGACCATGACACCGGTAGCGTTCCGTAATGAGCCTGTGGGATGTACGGGTACAATCCTTTATGAGATTTACGGAGAGCAGCGTCTGGAGATTCCGGAAAAAATTGCGGGACTTCTCTGTGCGGCCATTATTTCAGATACGCTGATGTTCCGTTCACCGACCTGTACACAGACGGATAAGATCGCTGCCAGCGCCCTTGCCCTGATCGCGGGAATTAAGATAGAGGATTTTGCCAGAGAGATGTTCTCAGCGGGAAGTAATCTGAAAGATAAATCCCCGGAGGAGATTTTTTACCAGGATTACAAGAAGTTTATCGGCGAGGGCAATGTTTCCTTTGGTGTGGGCCAGATCAGTTCCATGGACAGCGAAGAGCTGAAAGAGATCAAGGAGAAGCTGATGCCGTTTATGGTCAGCGAGTGTGGACGTCACGATATCACGAGAGTTTACTTTATGCTGACGAATATTCTGGAGGAATCTACAGAGCTTCTGTTTTATGGTGAGGGCAGCCAGCAGATGGCTGAGATCGCTTTTGAGAAGAAGCCGGACGGAGATGCGTTCTGTCTGCCAGGTGTGGTTTCCAGAAAGAAACAGCTGATTCCGGCGATGATGGAGGCTGCTCAGCTGATGAACAGCGATTACGCATAAGGAGGCCGGATCAATGGCAAAACAGATTTGGAAACCGGGAAATATGATCTATCCGCTGCCGGCAGTGATGGTCAGTGTCACGGACGGAGAGGGCAACGACAATATTATTACCGTTGCGTGGACAGGAACGGTCTGTACGAATCCGGCGATGGCTTATATTTCAGTCCGACCATCCCGTTATTCTTATGGAATGCTGAAAAAAACGGGAGAGTTTGTTATTAACCTTACAACAGAAAAACTGGCTTTTGCGACGGATTTCTGCGGAGTCCGTTCCGGCCGGGATGTTGACAAATTCGAAAAACTGAATCTTACGAAAGAGAAAGCGCAGTATGTTTCTGCTCCGATGATCGGGGAAGCGCCGGTTTCTATCGAGTGCAGAGTACGTGAGGTGAAGGAACTGGGATCGCATGATATGTTTCTTGCAGATGTACTTGCGGTCCATGCGGATGAAGCATATATGGACAAAAACAACAAGTTCCATCTCAATGATGCAGGACTTCTGGTTTATTCCCATGGGGAATATCTGGCTGGTGGCCGGAAGGTGGGAACTTTTGGCTACAGCGTGAAGAAGAAAAACGGTAAGAAGAAACGCTGAGAATAATACGGCACAGGAACGATTGTTGAGATTTTGTTACAGCTATGTTAAAATGAAAGGACACAGTATGAATAATATTACACTGATAGGGATGCCTGGTGCGGGAAAAAGCAGCATCGGTGTTGTACTTGCGAAAGTGCTTGGTTACCAGTTTATTGACTCAGACCTGCTGATCCAGAAGGAAGAAAAGAGAACTTTAAGTGAGATTATTGAGCAGGATGGAATTGACGGGTTCAAGGCGGTGGAGAATCGTGTGAATGCGTCTATCCAGGTTGAGAATACGGTCATTGCCACAGGTGGCAGTGTCGTGTATTGTGATGAGGCAATGCAGCATCTGAAATCAGAAGGAGTTGTGGTATATCTGAAGATTTCTCTGAAGCTGCTGTCCAAACGTCTTGGCAATCTGAAAGACCGTGGAGTTGTTCTGAAAGAGGGCCAGACACTGGAGAGTCTTTATGAGGAACGTACTGTATTGTATGAGAAATATGCGGATATTGTTGTAGACGAGGAAGATAAAGATCTGGAGGGAAGCCTTCAGATCGTGCTGGATGCACTGAAACGGGGAGAGAAATAGTTTACAAATCCGAAATATGTGTTATAATATACAACTGACCTAAAAAACGGTGTTGCGGAACGTATGTTTCCGTCGTAAATTCAGAGAAAGTTTCTTGCTCATAGAGGAGTAAAATAATAGAGGTGTGTTATGGAACAGTATGTGATTAAAGGCGGCAATCCTCTGGTTGGAGAAGTGGATATTGCAGGCGCGAAGAATGCTGCTCTTGCAATATTATCAGCAGCCATTATGACTGATGAAACTATATTAATCGAGAATCTGCCAGATGTAAGGGACATCAATGTTCTGCTTGAGGCTATTGCAGAGATTGGTGCTCAGGTTGAGCGTGTCGATAAATCTACTGTAAAGATCAACGGTTCTACCATCGGCAATCTCAGTGTTGACTACGAATTTATTAAGAAGATTCGTGCTTCTTATTATCTTCTTGGTGCGTTACTTGGTAAGTACAAGCATGCGGAGGTTCCGCTTCCAGGTGGATGTAATATCGGCAGCAGACCGATTGACCAGCATCTGAAGGGATTCCGTGCTCTTGGTGCGGAGGTTGATATCCGTCATGGCGCAATTGTTGCCAAGGCTGAGAATCTTCATGGCAGCCACATTTTCCTTGATGTGGTTTCTGTTGGTGCAACAATTAACATTATGATGGCAGCTTCTATGGCAGCTGGCCGTACCATTATTGAAAATGCTGCAAGGGAGCCGCATGTTGTTGATGTGGCCAATTTCCTGAACAGTATGGGAGCCAATATTAAGGGTGCCGGTACAGATGTAATCCGTATCCGTGGTGTTGAAAAACTTCACCGTACAGAGTATTCTATTATTCCGGATCAGATCGAAGCAGGTACTTTTATGTTTGCAGCAGCAGCTACCGGCGGAGATGTTACTGTACGGAATGTTATTCCGAAGCATCTGGAAGCTACAACTGCCAAGCTTGAGGAGATTGGATGTGAGGTTGAGGAGTTTGATGATGCGGTTCGTGTTCGTGCGCCGCATAAACTTCATCGTACTCATGTGAAGACTCTGCCTTATCCTGGTTATCCGACAGATATGCAGCCACAGATTGCAGTTACACTGGCATTGGCTGAGGGTACAAGCATTGTTACTGAGAGTATTTTTGAGAACCGTTTCAAGTATGCAGATGAGCTTTCCAGAATGGGAGCGAACATCAAGGTGGAGGGGAACTCCGCAATTATTGATGGCGTGAAGAAGCTTACAGGTGCACGTGTCAGTGCTCCGGATCTTCGTGCAGGTGCAGCGCTTGTTATTGCAGGACTGGCTGCTGAGGGTGTTACGGTTGTCGATGACATTGTTTATATTCAGCGTGGATATGAGAATTTTGAAGAAAAATTGAGAAGCCTTGGTGCTGAAATTGAGAGAGTTTCCAGTGAGAAGGAAATTCAGAAATTCAGACTTCGGGTTGGATGATTTTTTTGATTTTTATGAATTATGAGAGTTTCCGGGCATTTGTGCCCGGGAGCTCTTTTTTTGTATGGAGAATATATGCTTTGCATAATAGATACTGATAGTGGAAATTTTTGACGGATTTTTGTAAAAACTTTGAATTTATTTCTTAATAGTTTTCTACTATAATGAACGGGACAAACGACGGATTTTGAATATCCGTATAACTAAAAAACAGCATAAATTTGAGATTCGGAGACTTCAGAGAATAACTTCATTGCGGAGATTCTTGAATGAATACTGGTATGACCACGGAGGGTGGAAAATGAATAAATATACGGTACTTCCGCTTTTAAATTCTTCTTTTGAACCGGGAAAAGCCCTGGAGACAGTGGAGCAGTTTGAGGATAAAGATTTCAGAAATATTGCGATGGCTGAGTTGTATTATTTTACGGGCAAAGCAAAAGAGTGCTGTGAGATTACAGAACTGTATCTGGAAAATGAAAAAATGGAATTGCGCCTTTCGGCGTGTATGCTTTATTGTTATGCAAATCTGACACTTGGCAGATCGGTTGCTTCGAAGCGAGGTCTGCAGGGAATTCAGGAATGCATCAGTAAGGCAATGAAAAAAGAGATTTCGGAGGAACTGCAGGCATCTTGTGTACTGGCAGGATATGTTGGTGCGGTGCTTCTTCATCTTCCAGCAGAGGGAATTCCGCCGCTGTGGGAATACAGTGGCATTCTTTCTGAGGGGCTGAGACTTTTTGCGGTGTATGTACTGGCACATCAGGCTTATCTGAACGGAGAGTACTGGAGTGCTTATGGAATGTGTAAAGCAGCGTTGTTTATGACGAGGGAGACTTATCCGATCAGTATGGTTTATCTCCGGTGTATGATGTCGACGTGCAGAATTAACAGAAGGTATAAAAAAGAAGCGCAGATTGATCTGATGGAAGGATGGAAAATGGTGGAGAAGGATGATTTTGTAGAGCCGTTTATAGAACATCATGGACTCCTTCAGGGACTGATAGAGGTTTGCATTCGGAAAAATGATCCGGACGCCTACAAAAGGATTACAGATGGAGTACTGTCTTTCAGCAGAGGATGGATGGCAGTGCATAATCCTGAAACGAAGAACAAAGTGACCGATGAACTGACTGTTATGGAATTTTCAATTGCGATGCAGGCAAGTGGTGGATGGACGAATAAAGAAATTGCAGCACATATGGGGATTTCTGTGAATACGGTGAAACATTATCTTACGGATATTTTCTGTAAGCTGGATATAAAGAAACGTGAGGAATTGAAACAATATATGTTAAATTGATGTTCAAAGGCACCTTTTTGTAGCCAAATGGGCCTTACGTAACAATTGGGTTCACGTTATAATAAATAAGACAAATAATCAGATAATACTTAAAAATATTCAACAAAAACAAAAAAGAACGATATTTAAGAAAGGAGAAGAAGCCAAAGTTTTTATCTGGATATCATTGGATACCAAAAATGTTTTTTGTATTGACATGAGAATCCTGTAAATATAAAAAGTTTGCGGTATGAAACAGCTTTAATTACCAGATAAAAAACCTGAAGCTTTTTTAAGAAGAGAGGAATATAAACGGAAGAAAAATAATAAGAATTATAGTACACGTTAATGCACACACAGGAAAGCAGGAAAGGTATGAAGAAATTGAGGAAAGATAAGTTCAGAAAAATCCTGGCATTTATGGTGGCTTTGGCGTTGATGGTATCTTGTGTGCCAAGTGCATACACGATCTCCGCGAGTGAGACATTTGGAGATGGAACAGATGATCTGTTCACAGATGGTGAAGGATCATCGGGACCCGAAGCCGAAGAATCGACACCGGATGTAAGCAGCGCAGACCAGGAAAAACAGGCGCAGCAAACTATGCTTACATATGAAAATGATTCTGTTAAAGTAACAGCAGAGGCGCAGGAAGAAGGAGCTCTTCCTCAAAATACATCTTTGAAAGCCGATACTGTAAACGAAAATTCATCAGTACTCTATAATACAGTATCTCAGAAGCTTTCGAAGGCGGCCGAAGATAAGGGCAGCAGCCTGCGGGGCTTTTTTGCGTTAGATGTATATTTTGCAGATGCTGACGGAAACAGAGTTGAGCCGAACGGCAGAGTGAAGGTAACAATTGAATACAAGACACCGGCAGCACCGGAACTTACCGATGCAGCCAATACGAGTGTAACTGTTGAAAAACTTCGTTATAACAGCAGCACCGGCGAGACAGAAGCTTATGTTTTACAGCCGAATGAAGATCTGAAGGTTCTGAATGTAACAGAAACCAAGCAGGTACAGACCATTCAGGCAGAAACTGGAAATTCCGCTGTTTTTGCGGTGATGTGGGACTCCCCTAAAACAGTTTCTGGTGAGGATGAAAATTCAGACACTCCTATTGATTCAGAGGGAAATGATAGTGATGTGGATATTTCAGACGGTGAGATTACACCGGAGCCGGAAGTAACAGAAGTTCCGGCAGAAGAACCGGAAGTTACAGAAGCACCGACGGAAGAGCCGACCGTAACAGAAGCTCCGGCAGAAGAACCGGAAGTTACAGAAGTTCCAGAAGAAGAACCTGAGATTACACAGGTTCCATCAGAGGAAGCTGTTATTGTAACTGTCATTGGAGATGATGTAAATCTTCGTGTCAGTCCATCAGAAGATGCGGATGTAGTTACAACTGTGGAAGCAGGTACACAGCTTACCGTTCTGGAAACTGTTACAGCAGAAGACGGGACAACCTGGTACAGAGTTTCTTACGAGGGAACGGAAGCTTACATAAGAAGTGATATGGTTCAGGTGGTTGAGACGGGTGATGAGGAGCCGGCGGAAGAGGAAGTGACGGATGATCTCACGCAGGAAGGTCCTGTTACTTATTCCAAGACGGTAGGGAATGTAGTTGTGACAGCAACTGCAGATAAGGATGTTCTTCCTGAAGATGCGGAACTGGTCGTAACACCTGTTGAAAAAGACAATGCTCAGTATTCAGAAGTAGAATCTCAGCTTCATGCAAAAGCTGAAGAAGGGGATTATACAGTTGCAGGTTTTCTTGCATATGATATTTATTTCCAGGACAATGAGGGAAATAAAATTGAGCCAAATAACGGAAGTGTTAAAGTTTCCATGGATTATCAGGCATCATCAATTCCTCAGGAAATCAAAGAGAGCACAGAGACATCAACATTCAGTTCAGAAGCTGATGAGGAGATATCTCTGGAGGATGAGAATACAGAAGCCACAGATGCACAGGAGCTTTCTGTTGCAGTGATGCATCTTGTAGAGGATGAAGCTGGTAATGTGCAGTCTGTTGTTGATATGACACAGCAGGGAACTGCAAAAGTTGAGACTACCGCAGAGAATGAAATTCAGAAAGCGGAATTTGAGACGGATAGCTTTTCGGTGTTCACGATTACCTGGCAGGATGCTCGGAGAAGTTTGTCAATTCAGTTGATTGATACAACAGGAAATTCTATTGGAAGTGGTAATAAATCTGTAACATGGAGTGGAAACTCACATACAACAGCATATGCAGATGCTCCGAAGATTAGCGGCTATGCTTTCAAGAAAGCTAAAGTTGCTTCCTCAGCAGGAGAAGAGGGAACTGTAGTAAATAATGTTCGTTATAATAACGGGAAATATCAGTATACTTCTGATCGGAATGTGAAGGATACGACAGCATGGTACGATATTGGAAGTAATACAGTATATTTTGTTTATCAGAAGGTAGAAAACCTGAAAACGGTTGAGACTGTTGACCATACCAGCGATGGTATTACCATGAAGATGAAGGATTTATGGGGTAACAGCAGTGAAAAGATCGGACCGAATTCAGATCAGAGTACCTGGCTTACTCTTGGTGGTGACTATGGAAATGGAAATATCAAGAGAGGACTGTTAAACAACGTTCTTGCACCTAATGGATATCCAACGGTAAAAAGTAATAGTTCGAATTTGGAAAGTCTGTTTTCCGGTGGAAAAACAACAACAGTAAATCATCTGTTCTTAAAAACCATTTATGACCAGACAGGATATTATGAATATAGCAGTTTCAATAACTACGCATATTTAGGAAGTAATCCTGGAACATCAGCGAATTTTACGGTTTATGATGCAATAGGAACACCAAGAGGAGATAGTACCTCATATTTCTACAGCCGTGGAAACTTTATGCCATATAATGCAATTGCGGATGGCAAATATGCATCTAATACCCATAATTTATATGATGAAGATGGTAATGAATTGGATGACAGCGATCCGGATAAGGGAAAAGTACTTTATCAGACTCAGGGTACGAATGATTACCAGTTTGGTATGGAAATGGATGGTAATTTCCTTCAGCCAAAAGCTGGAAAGGTAACACCTCCGAACAGTTCCAAAAAAGAATCCATGATCTATGAATTCAATGGCGATGACGACATGTGGATTTATATCGATGATGTTCTGGTACTTGATATTGGTGGTGTACACGATGCCCATTCCGGTAAGATTAATTTTGAGACCGGAGTTGTAAGCTGGAAGGATTGTAATACAGGACAGGTACCAAAGGAGTATACAACTACTATTAAAGAAATGTTCCGTTCAGCAGGATATTTCCCGGATGGAACAAAATGGGATAGCAGTAAGGTTGATAATTATTTCGACGGTGATACTTTTAGGGATTTTACAACTCATTCCTTTAAGATGTTTTATATGGAACGAGGAGCTGGTGCTTCCAACCTTCATATGAAGTTTAACATCCAGGTTATTCCGGAGGGACAGGTAGAAGTAAGAAAAGAGCTCAGCAATACTGATAAAGAAAAATACAGTAATGTAGAGTTTGCGTTCCAGTTATATGCACAGGATATTGTTGGTGAAGACAGCCAGGGAAATGAAATCTATTCTGATAAATATGTTCCTCTGGGAAATGGCAGTGCAGTATATGGAAATGCAGGTAAACCGACGAGTCAGGAAATTCAATTTGGTGATAAGGAAATTAATGGAACGCCATACAAGAATGTCTTTTATCTGAAACCAGATGAGTCTGCAATCTTTACCGATTTACAGGCGAACAGGAAATATTATGTAAGAGAGATCGGAGTAAAGTCCGAAGAATACAGCCAGATTAAAATTAATGATACCGGATACAAAGAGTATGATGAAGATAACAAGGAAACCGGAGAGGGAGTAATCAAGAAGGTTGAGACTGATAAAAAGGCAGTAAATGTACGACCGGTTGTGGTTTATACCAATAACTGTTCGGCAGCCAACAGTCGAGAACTTCAGATTACCAAGAAGATCAAAGATGATATTTTTGTAGAGGATACCTTCAGTTTTCGCATTCAGCTTTCCAATCAGGATAATGTTTTAGTCCCATATGCAAATGGTGATTATTATCTGCTGGATGAAGATAACAACTACTGGTATTACAATGCTTCCGGTGCACTGGCATCCAATGGAAGTGATGCAATTGTCTGTGGCCGCAAGACAACAGACGATGGAACTGTAACCGGCGTACCTGCCGGATACACAGTTGCAGTAACAAGTATTCTTTCCGGAACAAGTTTCCGGGTTGAAGAGGTAAATCTGGATTCCGAGAAGTATGATACTCCTGACAAAGCAGTGAATGATGCTGATACATCTGTGGTTACAGACGCAGATGGAAGTATCAAACTTGGTCAGGACGCGAATGTGGTTGTTACCAATACTCCGAAGAATCAGGGCCAGGAACAGGATCAGACATTTATCAAAATATCAAAAACCTTTGAAGGCCTTACAGATACCGAGATCGGAGAACTTGCAGATGCGAAACCTCCATATAAGATCACGGTAACCGGAAAGAAACTGGATACAAAAACCAACAGAGAGGTTGATTTCACACAGGATCTTTATTTAAAGGATGCGATTGTAGCAGGCGGTGATACCACCTGGACTTATACCTGGAAAATTGAAGGATGTGGAACAGGTACGTATCATGTTACAGAAAGTAATTATCATAAAAATGGCTATTCCTCAGAAGTAAAGATCAATGGAACCACAGTCCGGAATCCGGAAGAGAATGGTGAGGATGTTACCACAGAGGCTTCGACTTATAAGTATACAGCAAAAGACAGAGTCACAAATTGTAATCAACAGGATTACGAAATTGGTGTACAGAATTTAATTGTGGCAAAACTGACCAAGGGTCAGGGAACCTTTGTATGGACCCGAAATCCTGCAAGTATTGATGAAAGACTGGCGATTATAAATATTATTAAATCCATTAACGGATTTGATAATAACGCGACACTGGATAACTGTTATTTCTACAGTGGAGAAGGCATTGAGGGCACTTTGATTTTCAGAGGTGCAAAAATCAAATATGACTGCCAGAACATCCTGCATTTTGACTATCCGAAACAGTGGGCGATGTTTGCAACAGGAACCTATGAAATTACAGATGGACGCAATGCAGAAGTTGCAATTGAAAACATCTACACAGAAATTACTGCGGATCTTGATCTGGTTAAGATTTTGAACAGTAAAGATAGCACAGTAACAAGACTGACAGGTGCGGAATTTGATCTTTATAAGAAAGACGGAAACACATACAGTAAAGTAAATACAGAGCCAATTGTGATTGATAACGATCAGCAGGAAGAAGCTCTGAGAAATCTTTCTTCAGGGCAGTATTACCTGGAAGAGACAAAGGCACCGGATGGATGCACTTTACTGGCAGATCAGATTTACTTCAGACAGGAAAACGGAACGATCATTCTTACAGACGAAGATGGCAATGCACTTCAGACTGAAAATGCCATGTGGTCCTTAAGTTCTTCTGATGGAAGTAACGTACTGACAATCAAAAACAACAAAATTTATAACTTACCGAGTGCCGGTGGCCCCGGAATCTATGGATTTACAATTAGTGGTGTGGCAATTCTTGCGACTGCACTCCTGTTGTTTATAAAAAATAAACGGAGGGAGGAAGAAGCAAAAAGATCGTGACTCATTATTGTAAATGGAAATACGAGGAGAATGAAAAAGGAAAAGGGATAGAAAGAAAGGAGACTAGTATGAAGAATTTATTCAAGAAAATTGGTGCGTTATTAATGGCAGCAGTTATGGTTCTGTCTATGTGCACCGCAGTATTTGCTACCAATGATCCAATGGTAGCAGACCACGCAACTATTAAGGGAATCAACAAGGAAGATGGTATTACAGTAAAAGCTTATAAGATTATTACTTATAATGAGAATGGAACATATTCTGAGGTTTTAGAGAATACTATTGATAAAACAGAAGATGGTACATTAAACCCTACATCTGCAAACATTGAAGCATTAGCAAAAAGAACTAATGATCTGACAGATGTAGTTAATATCACAGATCGTGATGATGAAGGTGTTTATACAACAAGCGCATTAACACCTGGCACATGGATGATTATTGTAACAGGTTCAAATACTGCTCTTTATAATCCGGCAATTATCAGTGTAAAAATGGATACAGACGGTAAGTACAAATATGGAACACTTGATTTTAGCACAGATACCTGGAATGATAATGGCACTGTATACATGAAAAAATCTGAGCCTGAGATTAAGAAAACTGCAGAAACTGTTGTAGCTGGAAATGATATCAAGGGAACACAGTATGGAGACATTATTAAGTTTACAATTACAGCAGATGTTCCAAGCTATGAAAGCAGCAAAGATAGTATTCAGTATTCCATCGAGGATACACTGGATGGTCTGAGCTTAGTTAATAAGGATACTTATGTACCTTCTGCAACTATTGATGGAAAAAAGGATGCTACATTAACAGCAGCAGTAGAAAAAGCAATTGTAGATGGAAATACAAGTTTTACTGTTAATGATTTAGGCGATGAGTGGATCATTGCGCATAGAGGTGGAAAAATTGTTATTACTTATTATGCAAAAGTGACAAGCGATGCACAGCTTAACATTGACCTGAATACCAATACTGCAAAACTTACTTACTCTACAAATGACAAAGTACAGAGTAAAACAAGTAAAACAAAACATTACACATTTGGTATTGATACAAGTGTTGTTGGTACAACAGAGACAGGTACACCAAATAAGACAGGTGAATTTGTTAAGATTAACCAAAATGGTGAGGTAGGATACGACGAAAAAACTGGTGAAGTAACAAAAACAACAGAGACAGAACTTCTTTCCGGTGCTGAATTCCAGCTTCATATTGGAAAGCCAGATGGCGAGCTGTTTACAGATGCAAGAGGAAATAGCACTTTTACAACCGATGCAAGTGGTAAACTTGAGATTAATGGTCTTGACAGTGATGTTGTTTATTATCTGGTTGAGACAAAGGCGCCTACAGGATATAAATTAGTATCTACCCCGATTGAAGTGAAAATTAATGCTAGCTTCGAAGGTGATACACTTACAGGATATGATGTAGTTATTGGCGGAAAGACAACTCATTATGAGTATAATGAGAATGCAGGAACTGTAAAACTTGTAAATGATAAAGATCATCCAAGCAACCCATATGGATTTAAGAATACCAAAATTTCCGAGCTTCCATCCACAGGTGGAATGGGAACATACCTCTTCACTATTATCGGTGTTGTAGTTATGGCTGTTGCAGCTGGTGCTTTCTTCATCAGCCGCAGAAGAGGATCTGAGGAGTAATCCTTACGGATCATTTTCAAAATCAGAAATATTTAAAGTAAATCAGTTACCGCCCGGCCTCTTCGGAGGCCGGAAACGGTAATACAACAGTATGGAGAAACCTATGAGAAAGAATAAGAAGAAAAATTATATTGGACTTGGGTTGCTGTTTCTGATAGGGTTGTCCATACTGCTGTATCCGATGATCAGCGATGCCTGGAATAAACACAGGGACAATATACTGATCAGCAAATATAGCAGCAGTGTTTCTTCGGATGAGAATTCGAAGAAGATCGACAGCATGTGGAAGGCAGCAGAGAAATATAACGAACAGATTAAACAGGAAAGTGTACCGGATGCTTTTTCTGTAAGAGATGGAGAGAAAGACAGTACATACGAATCTCTTCTCAACCTGAATGGTGATGGTATGATGGGATATGTGGAGATCCCTGTGATCGATGTGAAGATTCCAATTTATCATTACACAACAGATGAATCGCTGGAGAAGGGTGCCGGACATCTGTTTGGCAGCAGTCTTCCGGTTGGCGGAGAAAGCACCCATGCAATTCTTTCCGCACATCGTGGACTTCCCAGTGCAAAGCTTTTTACAGATCTGAACCTTGTAAAAGAAGGAGATGTTTTTTATCTGCATATTCTGAATCAGACACTTGCCTATGAAGTAGATCAGATTCAGACGGTTCTGCCGGACCAGACAGAGTCTCTGGCAATCACAGAGGGAAAAGATTATGTGACACTTGTCACCTGTACTCCGTATGCGGTAAATACACACAGACTTCTTGTGCGGGGACACAGAACAACTGTAGAAGCTGCGAAAGAAGCGCAAAAATCAGAGAAGAAAGTCAGCGGAGCTACCAATCCGTCTCTTCCGATGATCCTTCTCTGTGTTGTAATCGGAATTGTGATTGCAGCTGTTCTTGTAACAGTAATCAATTCTGTTCAGAACAAAAAACGACGCAGGAAATAATTTATGGCAAAAAAGAAAAAGAAGAAAAAAGGAAATGTTGTCCTTAATATTTTTATAGCAGCAGTGTTTCTGACAGGGGCAGGAATTTTTCTTTATCCTACATTCAGTGATATGTGGAATCAGTACAGGAATGCAAAACTGATCAGCAAATATGAACAGTCGACTTCGAATCTTTCAGAAGAGAATTATGAGAAGCTCTGGAAAGAGGCAGAAGAATACAATGCGGAACATCCTGTGAATTCCATTGTGGACGCTTTTGATGAGGAAGAGGATTATGAACCGACACATCCTTATGATGAGGTTCTTGATCCAAACGGGGACGGTCTGATGGGAAGTATCGAAATTCCAAAAATTCAGGCAAAACTTGCAATCTATCATGGCCTCAGCAAAAATGTCCTGGAAAAAGGTGTAGGTCATGTAGAAGGAACCAGCCTTCCAATTGGAGGTGCCAGCAGACATGCGGTACTTGCGGCGCACAGAGGGCTTCCCAATGCGAAACTTTTTACAGACCTGGATCAGATGGAAGTGGGAGATATTTTTATTCTGCATATTCTTGGAAAAAACCTGGCTTATAAAGTAGACCAGATCAAGACAGTTCTTCCGGACGAAACCAGTGAACTGGATATTGTAGAAGGAAAAGATCTTGTAACCCTTGTCACCTGTACCCCATATGGTGTAAATACACACAGACTTCTGGTGCGGGGAATCCGTACAGAATATGTGGAAGAAGAGGAAAGTAATGAGACAATTCCGCAGATGCTTGCAAAGACAGATCCAAGGAAGGTTCTAGCTGCGGGAAGTGTAGTGCTTGTTATCCTGATACTGCTGGTTTATCTGATTGTCCGTCGCGGTGAAAAGAGGCGGGTATCGGGAGAAAAAGAGGAGGCAGAAAAAAGTGGAAAAGAGAACTAAGCGGAAAAATTTTTTTAGCAGTTTTCTGGCATTTCTGGTGATGGGCGTAATGCTGATCGGCAGTCTGTCACAGATCGTTCTGGCCGGTAATTATGAAGCCGGAAAAACCGGAACTATCAGCCTGACCGTTCAGGAAACCGGAGATGACGGAACCCAGAAACCGATTCCAAATGTAAAGCTGACACTCTATAAAGTAGGAAGTGTATCCTATGATGGAAATGTGCATTTTGTGGCAGACAGTGCGCTTCAGTTTACGGGAGTCGATTTTGAAAATCTGAAAACAGCGGAAGACTGGTATTCTGCCGCAGAGACTCTTTCTGCCGCAGTAAAAAAAATCGGGCTTACCGGAATTGAAAAACAGTCAGACGCACAGGGAAAAATCGTGTACAGCAATCAGCAGGAAGGCATGTATCTGATTGTACAGGATAACCGGGATGGTAAGGTGTCTGTTTCCCCAATGCTTCTTTCGGTTCCTTTTGCAGAAGAGGGAACCGGATGGACCTATGATGTTCAGGCATATCCGAAAGCTGTAACAAATGACAGTGGAAAAGAAACGAAAATTCAGGTTACCAAGCAGCTGTTTTATATTGACAAGAATTTTGATGTTCTTGACATGGAAGCAGATGATGCGGTTTATAAGGTTGGCCTGTTTCTGGATAAAGATGGAACCATTCCGTTTCGCAGTGATTATATGAAGGATATTCATCTTGTCAATGCACACAGTGGAACAGCGACCTGGTCCAATGTGCCGGATGGAACCTATTATATATTTGAGCTGGATGAAAACGGAGATCCGATGACGATCAATGATGTGATCGAAGTGGAGGACGGAAACACATTTTATTACAATGTTACAGATCCTGATGAGAATGAGTCCAATGAAGCTACAGTCAGCAGGAGTGGTACTGCGGAATCCGTGTCCTATGTAAATAACTACTATTACTTTATTCCGGATGGATTCTCCTTAAGAGGATATATTGATATTACCAAGAAAGTCCTTGTCGACGGAAACGAAGATACAGTAGCGGATACTTTCTATGCCGGTATTTTCAGAGAAGAGTCTGATGGAACACTTACACTGATCAATAATGTAGAACTTGAACAGAATGGTTCAGTAAGGGCCGAGGTTTCTTTCGAGGCAAATGAGGAACCGGATTCTGTTACTTATACAGTAATGGAGACAGATGAAGAAGGAAATCCGATTGATAAGGACACATTCCTGTTTGACGTAAGTGGTGAAGGCGATGTAGTTCTGAATAAGAGCGAAAGCTATATTAACAACATTGAGATTACCAACAGCCAGGAGACAGAACCTGATCCGACAGCGACTCCGACACCGGGAACACAGCCTTCTGTGACACCTTCTCAGGATAACAATACACCAGGCGGTGGTACATCTGATAACGGAGGAACGACAGGACGTACTTCTGTAAAGACCGGAGATGATACACCGATTGGCGTATGGGTTGGAATTCTTGCAGCAGCAGTGGTAATTGGTGGTGCAGCAGGAATTGCAGTAAAGAGAAAAAAGAAAAAATAAGAGCTCCTCATAGAGGATGCTCATGAGGAAAGGCCAGGCAGAAATGTCTGGTCTTTCTTTGTGGAATAAACAACAGGTTTTCATGATATTGTCTTTTTTTTATCAAAAGAGAATTTTGTAGAAAAAATTTCTTGACATTTAGGGATGAGAAGTATATTGTATGTGTTGCAGTAATTTCATAAAAGATAGCCTTTTATTCAGAGTGGTGGAGATACAAAGGATCTGTGAAGCCACGGCAACCCC
>OLSO01001610.1_pt1 | contig 16466 bp, 14 predicted proteins | sample 1672441 | NCBI WGS metagenome assembly OLSO01 (sample SAMEA3136686, study PRJEB25190) | human gut metagenome | biome: human gut; feature: human-associated habitat; material: faeces | place: Austria | collected 2013 | reverse complement strand
GAGCCGACGCCCTTCTTATGTGCGAAGAACTGAAGTCCGATCTGAAGCATTGGTTACACCTCCATAACATTGATGTGTTCGGGATACTCCTCCTGCAGCTGGACCAGGTAGACCATGAGGGCGGCCAGCAGGGTCTGGCTCACCTGGTCGGCCTCACCTTCCAGGTTGCGGGGGAGTTTTAGGGTGATGGAAGCATCCTGGTCGTTGACCTTCACCCCCGCCTGCAACCCCAGCACGTCGTTGACGGCGCACTCGGTGAGGCGCACGGCGCTGGTGACTGCGGCGCAGAGGATGTCTTCCCCCGACGGGGCCAGGCCGCTGTGGCCCGCCACGGTAAAGGCGGTGATGCGGCTGCCGTCGGTTGAAAAGGATGCCTGGATCATTAGGCGTTGATCTTCTTGATCTCGACCTTGGTGTAGGGCTGACGGTGGCCCTGGCGCAGGCGGTAGCCCTTCTTGGGCTTGTACTTGAAGATGACGACCTTCTTGCCCTTGCCGTTCTTGATGACCTTGCCGACAACGGTAGCGCCTTCAACAACGGGAGCGCCAACCTTAACAGCGCCCTCCTCGCCAACGGCCAGGACTTTTTCGAAGGTGACTTCGCTGTCAGCCTCAGCGTTCAGCTTCTCAACAAAAATGCTGTCGCCAACTTTGACGCTGTACTGCTTGCCACCGGTCAGAATAACTGCGTACATGTGATAACCTCTTTCAATAAGTCTCGCTGGATGCGGGGCGGCGTGCAAATGCACACACTTGCAGAGCCCATGCCATGCGGCCTAATTATCATACCACATGCGCCCGGTTCCGTCAAGATACTTTTTGAAATAATTTCAAATAGCAACGCCATTTTGCATGGCGGCAGCCTGGGTGGTGTTCTTCATCAGCATGGCACGGGTCATGGGGCCAACGCCGCCGGGCACCGGGGTGATGTAACCCGCCACGGCGCTTGCTTCCTCAAAGTTCACATCGCCGTGCAGCTTGCCGTCCGCACCGCGGTTGATGCCGACATCGATCACCACGGCGCCGGGCTTGACCATATCGCCGGTCACAAAACCGGCACGGCCAACGGCTGCAACCAGAATATCCGCGTTGGCGCAGATTTCTTTCAGGTTGGCCGTGTGGGAATGGCAGACCGTAACGGTTGCATTTTTAGCCAGCAGCAACAGGGCTGCGGGCTTGCCCACAATGTTGGAACGGCCGATGACCACGGCGTTTTTGCCGTCAATTTTGGTGCCGGTAGATTCGATCATGCGGATGCAGCCCGCCGGGGTGCAGGGCAAAAAGCAGGGCTGGCCGGTCTGCATACGGCCCACGTTGACAGGGGAAAAACCGTCCACGTCCTTTTCCGGCGGGATGGCATCAATCACGGCGCGCTCATCGATCTGCTTGGGCAGCGGCAGCTGAACCAGAATGCCGTTTACGGTTTTGTCGGCTGCCAGCTCTGCAATTTTGGCCAGCAGTTCTTCCTGGGTGGTGGTTTCCGGCATGCGCAGTTCCAAGCTCTTGATGCCGCATTCGCCGCAGTCCTTTACCTTGCCGCGCACATACACCTGGCTGGCGGGGTTTTCGCCCACCAGAATCACAGCCAGGCAGGGTTCGATGCCCTTGGCTTTCAGGGCCGCTGCTTCGGCGGCAGCTTCGGCTTTGGTTGCGGCCGCAAGGGCCTTTCCGTCAATGATCTGTGCACTCATCTTTGCATTCCCTCCTGTGGTTTTCAGGTGCAGGATGCACCTAAACGTTACTCCCCTGCTTCGTCCTCCGGGGCCGGGGCTTCCGGCGCTTCGGCGGGCTGCTGGGGTTCGGCTACCACATTCCCCTCTTCTATCGCTTCACCATTGTCACTATTATCTTCCACTTTTTCCGCTTCGTCAAGGTCAAATTCCTCCAGGCGGCGGTTCATGGCGGCAGTGGCCTGAACAAATTCGCGATGGGACGCACTTGCGGGCAGTTCATCCACCACAAAATAAGTTCCGGCGGCATCCAGTTTTTTCAGGTTGCTCACCTGCAGCGGCACCATCAGCTGTGCGCCCTTAAATCGCTGCAACCCGGCCACCAGCAGCACCACCGCCGTGGCCACAGACACCAGTGCCACCAGCTGGCTGGTGCGCAGGGTGGAAGTGACCATCAGCGCATCGGTGCGCAGACCCTCGATCCAGTAGCGGCCCAGGCCGTACCAGATGATGTAGAGCAGAAACAGTTCACCGTTAAAGCGGCGCTTTTTGATATGGCTTGCCAGCAGCACAAACCCCACCAGGCACCAGATGCTCTCGTACAGGAAGGTCGGGTGTACCGGCTGGGTGGGGTCCACAGTAACGCCCTCAGCGGCCAGGGTGGCCTGTACGCTGAGCAGGTAGTTATAGGTACCCTCGCTGTACATGCCCCAGGGCAGCGTGGTGTTGCTGCCGAAAGCTTCCTGGTTGACAAAGTTGCCCCAGCGGCCCACGCCCTGACCAATCAGGAAGCATATCCCAACCAGATCAAAGAGCGGCAGGATGGGAATGCGGCGGATCTTGGCCATCAGGCCGCCAAACACAAATGCGCCGATGACCGCGCCGTAAATGGCAATACCGCCCTGGCGGATATCGATCATCTGCCAGATGCTTTCATACTTGAACGGCGCAAACACAATATAATAAATGCGCGCGCAGACGATTGCCATGACCGCGCCCACCAGGATCACATCGATCAGGCGGTCGGAGTTGATGCCGAAATCATCCGCATTGCGGAAAGCAAACATCATGGCAAGCACCATGCCCGCGGCGATGATCACACCGTACCAGTAAATGTTGAAACCGCCAATGCTGAGCGCAACGCGGTTGATGGTAAATTCCAGCCCAAGGCCGGGAAACTGAACATCAAAAGACATCTGCCATTACACCTCATTCCTTCGGGTCGATCTGGATATAGGCGCTGTTTTCTTCCAGCAGCATGGTTTGCAGTGCCTTGTTCACATCGTCAACGGTCAAAGCGGCCAGCGCTTCAATTTCATCTGCCAGGGTGCGGCCTTTCAGGAAGGCCATGCCCATCTCCTCGGCGGCATCGTCCACGTTCTCCACATCAGCCAGCATTTCGCCGTACATCTGGTTTTTGACCAGGGTAAACAGCTCCGGGTCTACGCCGTTTTGGCGCAGGCGGGCAATTTCATCCCGCACCATCTGGGCAACCTCACGCGGGGTCTCACTTTCACCGGTAAAAGCGATGATGCAGGCTCCCTCGGTGGAAAGATAATCGCCGCTGAACTCCGGGTTGACCAGCGATTCATCATACAGCTTGCGGTACAGATTCGTCAGCCCGCCGCAGATCAGGTCCGGCAGCAGGTCTGCGATGACCTCCATGCGGGTATCGCCGCGGTTGATGGCGGCTTCCTTGTAGCCAAGGGCAAAGCAGGGCTTGTTGACCGGCATGGTAAAGGTGGTTTCTTTGTGCTGCACCGTATCGGCTTCCTGCGGGAAGATGGTTTCCACCTGCGGGGGTTCCACTGCGTCATACACACCGTTGCGGCGGCAGGCTTCCACAGCCTGATCCAGCGTGATGTTGCCCGCAACGGAAAGCACCATGTTGCCGGGGCGGTAGAACGCATCGGTGCAGGCGTACAGCAGTTCGGGCGTCAGCTCGGCAATGCTCTGGGTGGTGCCGGCGATATCGTCCCGGATGGGATGGCTTTTATACAGGCAGCGGAACAGTGCGGTCAGCAGCCGCCAATCCGGGCTGTCGTCATACATTTTGATTTCCTGCCCGATGATGCCCTGCTCCTTGGCGATGGTCTCCTTGGTAAACCAGGGATGACCGACCATGTTGAGCAGAATATCCAGGTTTTCATCCGTCATGCCGGTTGCGGTAAAAATATAGCAGGTGCGGTCATAGCTGGTAAAAGCGTTTGCCGCAGCGCCAGTTTTGGCATACAGGTCGAACGCATCGCCCTGCTCGGATTCAAACATTTTGTGTTCCAGAAAGTGCGCGGTACCGGCGGGCAGCTGGATCCGTTTGCCGTTAAGGGTAAATTCCCGCACAACGGAGCCAAAGTTGGTGGCGTACATGGCGTGTACCGAGCTGTAGCCCGGCATAGTGCGGCACAAAACCGTCAAGCCGCTGGGCAGGGTCACGCTCTGGCAGTTGACCGCCCCCGCGGCTTTTTCCCGGATGGCAGCCGGGCTGTGTTCTGCGTGTTCCATCATGCGTTTTCCCCCTCCCCTTTTGCCGTCAGCGTGTAGCCAACAGAGTAATGGTAACTCTGCAGCACTTCGCGCACTTCGTCCGCCGTAACGGCGTTGGTCAGCACCTTGCCGTATTCCGGCGGGGCCAGTGCTTCATCACGCAGGATCTGGCCATAGTACCAGCTTTCCAGTCCTCCGAGGGAATCCCCCAGCGAATCCAGGCTGGAAAGCAGGCTGCGGCGGCAGTCGTCCATTTCCTGTTCGGTGATAGGGCCGGTGCACAGGTCGTTCAGTTCTTTCAGGATCGCAGCTTCGGCTTGGGCTTCGCGGCCCGGCTCCACGCCGGAATCCACCATCATCACACCGGTGGCGCGCAGAGCGCTGGAACTGCAGTAATAGCAAAGGCTCTGTTTTTCGCGCACATTGCGGAACAGGCGGCTGGTGGTGGAGCCGCCAAACACGCTCATTGCCATCCGCATCACGGTAATGCTGGGCAGGTCCTCCGGCGTGCCGCGGGTAAACAGCATACACAGCTTGGCCTGGGTCAGGCCGGGGATTTCCTCGCTGAAGTGCTGGGGTTCAATAATGGGCATGGCCAGCGGCATGGCAAAGCGCTGGGGGCTGCGGGCAGCGCCAGCCAGCTTTTGCAGCAGCAGCTCTTCCACCAGGGCGGGATCCGCCCCCTGCACCATCACATCAATGGATGCCAGCGAAAGGATGCGGTCATACTCGGCTTTCAGCGTCTGGGGCGTTACGTTGGGCAGGTCACTTTTGTAGCCGCCCAGCTCAATGCCTGCCGGGGAATCGCCGTAAAATTTGCGGCGGGCCTGGCGCACACAGTACAGGCGCTTATTGTTGAACTCGGCATCCAGGCGGCGGGCCAGGGATTCTTTTTCAATGCGCACAGCCTCCGGGTCAAACACACCATCAATCAGGTACGGCTCAAAGATGGTACCAAAGGCGATATCGGCATATTCACGGGTCAGATTCTCACCGTCAAGGGCAAAGCGATCCTTGATGCCGCAGATGTCCACCGTCAGCACGCGGTCAATTCCGGCGCTGCTCTGGTCCACGCCAAGGTCGGCACCGTACAGCCGCGCCAATTTGCGGGAAAGCTCCGTCATATCCGGGCAGCCCGCATAGCCGCGTTCCAGCACCAGCGGCAGCACAGCGGCATCCGTTGCGCTGCGGCGCAATGCCGGGTAGCGCAGATGGATGGTAATGCGGCAGCGGTTAAATTTTTCGGCATCCAATGTGGTGATAAATACACCGGGAGCCAGTTTTTTACGTTCCAAATCAGTATCCTCCGAATTTCTTCCGAATTCCTCGGATGATGGGTCCCGCCCTTAAAACGATGTGCGGCGTTTGCCGGTCATGGCGGCAACGTCCAGGGCCAAAACCGTGGTGTGTTCCACCATTTCCGGCTCAAAGGGCAGGTTCGGGCAGTGGTAATGCTGCATCAGCGCCTGCAGGGCGGTCAGCTTTTCCCCGCCTTCCACAAAGCGGACGGTCCCGCGGCCAATGACGCTCTGGTAGTTCATGCCATAAGTGCAGGAGGTTGCCCCGCCGCTTACGGTGCCGGGGCAGTCAGCTTCAAAACTTACATTAGGGTCAGCGCGCAGCAGGTCCAGCTTGGTGCCAACGGGGGCACAGTGGAAATACAGCGTCAGGCTTTGCGGCCCGGCGGCCATACCAAAGTTCAGCGGAACAAGGTACGGCACGCCGGATGCCGGGTCATTGATGGCAACGCGGCAGACGGGGCACTGTTCCAAAATGGCAAGTTGGCCCTCCAGGTCCGCCACTTCACGATCCTTACGGCGCATTACGCTTCCTCCTTTGCGGCAAAATAGGCAATGCTTTGCTGGGCAGCGGTTTCGATCAGGTCTGCCAGCTCCTGCAATGTACCAAACTTGCGCACAGCGCACAGGTAGTGGTGGAATTCCAGCACCGGCGTCTGGCCATAGGTATCGCCATGGTAGCCCGGCACATAGGTTTCGCAGGTAACAGGGGCGTTGGCGGCATCCACGGTGGGGCGGCGGCCAATACCGGTTGCGGATGGCCACCAGCGGCCATCCAGCCAGATACGGGTCAGGTACACGCCGGTGCAGGGCTGCAAAGCGTCTGCAGGATAGTTCTGGTTGATGGTGGGTTTGCCCAGCTTGGAGGTGCCGATGCCCTTGCCGTGGCGCACCGGCCAGTCAATGCAGTAGGGCGCCCCCAGCATGGCGTTGGCATCCTCGATGCGGCCTTCCTCCAGCGCGGCACGGATGCGAGTGGAGGAAACCGTCTGCCCGCCGTATTGTGCCATGTCCACAATGGTCACGGCGATGCCCAGCGGGGCGCACAGCTCCTTCAGGCGGTCCACATTCCCGGCGGCATATGCGCCAAAGGTAAAGTTATCGCCGCAGAACACCGCCTTGGCGGCAAAGCATTCCACCAGAATTTTGTTGACGAAATCTTCCGGGCTTAAGCTGCGGAAGGATTCAAACGGGGGTTCCATATAGGCGGTAATGCCCAAAGCGGCAACGCGGGCATGCTTTTGCCCAGCGGACAAGATACGCCCGCCCTTGAGCGACTGCCCGCCCGGCAGGCTGAAGGTAAAAGCCGCAGGGGTCAGGCCGTGGGCCGCGGCGTATTCCACCGCTGCCCCCAGCACACGGCGGTGCCCAAGGTGAACACCGTCAAAATAGCCCAAGGCCACGGCGCTGCCGTTGGGTGCGCCCACCGGGGCCAGTGTATTCAAAATATTCATGGTAGTTGGCATACTTCCTGTTGTTGAGCGGACAGCGGTTCTGCCCGTTGCGGTTTGGGTGCAGGCGTTCACGCCCGCTCGCAGAAGATCTTTTCCACCTGCAGCACACCCTGCGTCACGTTGGCAAGCCCCAAAAAGGTACCTGCGGCATCATACACGCGGTATTTGCCGTCCTGTGCGCGGTAGTGGCTGGTGGGGCAGCCGTTGAAGAGGTGCTTTTTCACTGCATCGTCCACCGTCAGGGCAGGCAGCGAGGCAAACACGTGTTCCACCGGCAGCAGCCATCCACTTTGCTGCAGGGTACCTGCTTCGGCAGCGGCCAGGATTTCCGGCAGGGTGTGGCATTCCTCAATCTTGAACGCCCCGGCACGGGTGCGGCGCAGTGCCGCCAATGTGGCGGGCACGCCCAAAGCTGTACCGATATCCTCCGCCAGAACGCGGATATAGGTGCCCTTGGAGCAGCTGACTCGGATGGTATAATCCCCCGGTGCCGGGCTGCCCAGGTAGGTAATCTCATAAATCGTGATGGGGCGCGGGGTGCGCTCCACCGTCTGGCCTTTGCGGGCCGCCTTATACAGCGGCTGGCCGTTGATCTTAACCGCTGAATACATCGGCGGCAGCTGCATCTGCCGGCCCATAAACTGCGGCAAAACGGCTTTCAGCTCTGTTTCACCCACCGTAACAGGAGCGGTTTCCAGCGCAGTGCCGGTCACATCGCCGGTATCGGTGCGCAGGCCAAGGCGAATGGTAGCTTCATAGGTTTTATCATGGTCAGGCTGGCGATCCGCCGCGGCGGTGGCATTGCCGATAAACACGGCGAGCACACCAGTCGCCATAGGATCCAGTGTGCCCGCGTGCCCCAGCCTGCGCGTTCCCAGCGCACCGCGCAGCTTGGCCAGCACATCAAAGCTGGTCCAGCCCGCAGGTTTATCAACTGGGAGAATGGCACAAGTATTCATTGGGGTTTTCCTTTTCAGTTTATTGTGCTGCATTCGGCAGCAGCACCCAGCTGCGGTGCCAGCCTTGCGGCGGCAAGCAGACGGTGCCATCTTGCAGGTTTACAGGCGTGTGCCGCATCCCCGTGTGCTGCGCGTTGTGGTGCAGCTGGCCTTCAACCAGCGTCCTGATCCAGCAAGCCGCAGCGCTGCAACTCCTTGCGGACTTCCTCCAGCACGGCATGCTTGGCGTTATCCAGGTTGCCGCTGATCTCGCACCCGGCTGCGCGGGCATGGCCGCCGCCGCCCAGGCGGCGCGCAATGTTGCAGGCATCAATGTTGCCCGATGTACGCACGCTGATGCGGAAGCTGCCATCCCGCTGCTGGCGGTAGGTCAGGCCAACCTCCACGCCTTCAATGGAGCGCGGCAGGCTGGTCAGGTCCTCCAGCTCGGCACCCGCCACGCCAGAAGATTCGATCTGGTCCCAGGTCAGGCAGATCACGGCGCACAGGTCGTTGAAATAATATTCCAGGCTTTCCATCGCCATGCGTTCCGCAGTTATGCGGGCATGGGAGCGGGATTCAAACAGGCGGGCATTCAGTTTTTCCACATCGGCACCGGCTTCCATCACGCGGGCCGCTGCCATATGGGTGCGGGGCGTGGTACTGGCAAACTTAAAGCAGCCGGTATCGGTTGCAATGCCGGTATACAGGCAGTTGGCGATCTGCGGCGTAATGGTCACGCCCATATCCACGATCACATCCAGCAAAAACTCGCAGGCCGCGGCGGCGCCGGGATCCAGCAGGGTTTCATAGGCATAGCCGCTGTTGCTGGCATGGTGGTCAATGCAAAGGTTGGTATGGGCGGCATACTGCGGCACATTGTTATTTTCGCCAAAAAGCTGGATGCTGGCAACATCCACCGCCACCACAAATGCAGGGTTAAAGCTGCCGTCAAACCAGCGCAGCTCCATATAATCATACATTTTGGGGATGGGGTCGCTGCATAAAATCGCGGCGTTTTTGCCCAGCGCCTTGAGCGCAAGATACAGTGCACCGGCGCAGCCGATGGTATCGCCATCGGGGTTTTTGTGGCAAAGGATCAGGATATCGTCCGCGCCGCGCAGACGCAGCACGGCTGTCTGCCGATCCACAGATTCGGTCATAAGGCTCCTCTTTTCTCGGCCGCGATTGGGGGCTATTCCCTCTCCCCCGTTGGTTCCGGCCTTTGGGAAGGCGCAGCTGCAAGCGTAAATTTCAACTGCGCGTTTTGGTCGATTTTTTCGACTTTTCAGATACAGTCTGGGCAGGTTATTCCTGCTCTTCCGGTTCTGCCGGTGCTGCGGGGTGTGCTTTTTCAATATCCTGCAGCAGCTGGTCAATGTGCACTGCGTAAGCAGCGCTGTCATCCTTGGTAAACACAAAGCGCGGGGCTTTGCGGATGTGCATGCGGCGGCTGACTTCGGTGCGGATATGGCCCGAAGCTTTGTTCAGGGCCTTCACCACCGGGTCCGCGCCGCCTTCGCGCCCCATCACACTGATGTACACCTTGGCGACATCCAGGTCCGGGGTAACATCAAGCCGGGTCACAGTCAACAGACCACCCAAAACGCGGGGGTCCTTCATTTCGCCGATAATGGCGATCAGCTCGCGCTTCATATCCTGTGCCATACGGCCATGGTTTTTGCTTGGCATAACTTTACCTCATAAAGCCCCCTGCGGGGCTTGTCAAACAAGCGGGAACGGCTCAATGCCGGATCAATCGCGGTATTCTTCCAGCTTGAAGCACTCGAATACGTCACCCTCTTTGACGTCGGAGAACTTCTGCAGGGTGATGCCGCATTCATAGCCTTCGGCCACTTCCTTGGCGTCATCCTTGAAGCGCTTCAGGGATGCAATGGCATCCTCGCAGATGACGATACCGTCACGCACCAGGCGCAGCTGGGCATCGCGGGTGATCTTGCCGGAAGTAACACGGCAGCCGGAAACAGTGCCAACGCTGGAAATCTTGTAGACCTGGCGAACCTGTGCTTCGCCCAAGGCGACTTCGCGCACCTTGGGAGCCAGCATACCCTTCATAGCATCGGAGACATCGTTGATGGCATCGTAAATGACGCGGTACATACGCATTTCAACACCGGCCTGCTCGGCTTCTGCCTTGGCAACAGCGTCCGGGCGGACATTGAAGCCGATGATGATGGCGTTGGAAGCATCGGCCAGAGAAACATCGGACTTGGAAATCGCACCAACACCGGCATGGATGACGCGCACGCGCACTTCATCGTTGCTGAGTTTTTCCAGGCTCTGTTTCACAGCTTCGGCGCTGCCCTGAACGTCAGCCTTGACAACAATGGGCAGTTCCTTCATATCGTTCTGGGCCATCTGGTCAAACAGGTTATCCAGGGTGACCTTGGTGTAAGCAGCAAACTGCTTTTCCTTGGCTTCAGTGGTACGTTTGTCAGCCAGTTCACGGGCCAGGCGTTCATCCTCAACAGCCTCGAAGATATCGCCGGCGGTGGGCACTTCAGTCAGGCCGGTGATCTCCACAGGGGTGGAAGGACCGGCGGATTCGATCTCAACGCCCTTATCGTTGCGCATGGTACGCACACGGCCAACGGCGGTACCGGCAATCAGACAGTCGCCCTTGTGCAGGGTGCCGTTCTGAACCAGCAGGGTGGCAATGGTGCCCTGGCCCTTATCCAGGCGGGCTTCCACAACGGCACCCTTGGCGCGGCGGTTGGGGTTGGCTTTCAGCTCCATGACCTCTGCTTCCAGAACAATGCGTTCCAGCAGGTCCTGGATGCCTGCGCCAGTAGCGGCAGACACGGGGATGCAGGCAGTTTCGCCGCCCCAGTCTTCGGGCACGATCTCGTACTTGGTCAGCTGTTCCTTCACGCGCTCCGGGTTAGCGGTCGGCTTATCCATCTTGTTGATGGCAACGATCAGCTTGACGTTGGCAGCCTTAGCGTGGTTGATGGACTCGATGGTCTGGGGCATGATGCCGTCATCGGCAGCAACGACCAGAACCGCGATATCGGTCATATCCGCGCCGCGGGCACGCATGGCGGTAAAGGCTTCGTGGCCCGGGGTATCCAGGAAGGTAACGGGGCTGCCGTTGACATTGACCTGGTAAGCGCCGATGGCCTGGGTAATGCCGCCGGCTTCGCCTGCGGTAACGTTAGTGGAACGGATGCGGTCCAGGATGGAAGTTTTGCCGTGGTCAACGTGGCCCATAACAACAACGACCGGCGGACGTTCGACCAGCTGATCGGCGCTGTCCTCTTCCTGGGTGAACAGGCGCTCTTCGATAGAAACATGAACTTCATGCTCCACCTTTGCGTGGAATTCCTCTGCGATCAGGGCGGCGGAATCAAAATCGATCACATCGGAAGCAGCGTGCATTTCGCCCATCTGCATGAACTTGGCAACAACCTTGGCCACGTTCTGCTTCAGGCGGGTAGCCAGCTCTCCAACGGTGATCTCATCGGGGATGGAGATCTTGAGCTGGGCGTTGCGGGCCTTTTCCAGCTGGATGCGCTGCAGGCGCTCGGCTTCGGTTTCACGGCGGCGGCCAAACTGCTGGCCGCGGCGGTTATTGCGGTTGTTGAACTTTTCTTTTTTGCCGGTGGGGGCGTTCTTGCGCTTGCTGGGCATATTGCGGCTGTCGGCCAGGTCATCATAGCGGGCGCTGAACTTATCCACGTTCACATCCACGGTGCGGGTATCCACAGACACCTGGGCGCGGTCAACCTTGACCTGCTCGGTGGCGACGGGCTCCTTGATGCCGGTCTCGCTGGCCAGCTCCTGCATCGTCACGCGCTTTTCGCTGCGCTTTTCGGCCTGCTTGTTATCATTGCGCTTATCATTGCGCTTTTCCTGCTGGACCGGTTTGGGCTGTGCTGCCTTGGGCTGCGCATTCTGGACCGGTTTGAGCTGTGCTGCCTTGGGCTGCGCATTCTGGGCGGGCTTGGCCTGCTCCGCTTTCGGCTCTGCCTTGGGGGCTTCCGGCTGCTTGGGCTGCTTGGGCTGGGGCTTAGCGGCCTCCGGCTTCGGCTCTTCTTTTTTTGCCTGGGGCTTTGCTTCGGGCTTTTTGGTCTCCTGCTTGACGGGCTGCGGCTCCTTGCCGGATGCCAGATACTCACCCAGGTCCTTGACGGCGGTTTTGCGGGTCAGGGCTTCCAGCAGGGCGTTGACCTCGTTTTCTTCAAAGGTCGCGCCCGTCTTGCGGGTCTCGCCGGTCAGCTCCGCAAAAGTCTCAATAACCTTTTTGGTGCTGATGCCAAAATCTTTTGCAATATCCGTAACTTTGTATTTGAAATCAACCATTGGCTGAATCCTCCTTCACTTGCTTTTTGAGGTAGCCTGCACACAGGTGTGCAAGGTTTTCGTCCGTAACCGCAAATACGGCAGCAGGCTTTGGCGTAAGCATGCGCAGGTCCTCGCCTTTCAGCGGCATCACCGCGCAGGGGATCACCCCGCGGCAGGTATCCTGCATATGCTGCGTGGTGCGCTTGCTGGCGTCGCAGGCCAGTAGCACCAGGCATGCCTTGCCCCGCATCACAGCTTCTTCCACACGGTCATAGCCGTGCAGCAGCTTGCCGGCTTTGCGGCAAATTCCCAATGCACCCAACAATGGGTCCTTATCATTCGCCACGGGGCATCGCCTCCTTTACTGCCTGCTCGGCACAGGCCATCTCCTCGGTCAGGCGCTCAAACACCTCATCCGGCACCGGCACACCAAAGGCATGTTCCAGCCGCTTGGCCTTGCGTGCTTTGGCCAGGCACGCTGCCGACGGGCACAGGTATGCGCCGCGGCCGGAGCGCTTGCCGGTCAGATCCACGCTGACTTCACCTTCGGGGCTGCGCACAATGCGCACCAGTTCTTTTTTCGGTTTTTGGGTGTTGCACCCAACGCACCGGCGCACCGGCACCTTTTTTTGCGGTTTTTGTTGCAAATGGCTGACCTCTTTTCAGTCTCAGCGCCGCATTGCACGGCGTGTGCTCATTATTCCTTGCCGGTTTCCGGGGCGGTCTCGGCGGCGGGGGCTTCGGCCGGCTGCTCAGCCGGGGTTTCGTCCTCCTCGCCATAGTAGCCGGATTCCGGGCGGATGTCAATATTATAGCCGGTCAGGTGGGCGCACAGGCGCACATTCTGGCCCTTGTTGCCAATGGCAAGGCTCAGCTGGTGGTCAGGCACGGTCACGCGGCAGCTCTTGGTTTCGCCGGGCAGCAGCTCCACCTTGACAACCTTTGCCGGGGACAGAGCTGCGGAGATGAACTCGTTGATGTCCTCGCTCCAGCGGATGATATCGATCTTTTCGCCGCCCAGCTCTTCCACGATCTTTTCCACGCGGGAGCCATGGGCGCCGATGCAGGCACCGACGGGGTCAACATCGGGGTTCTTGCTCCACACAGCCATCTTGGTGCGGGCACCAGCCTCACGGGCAATGGCCTTGATCTCAACGGTGCCGTCATAGATTTCGGGCACTTCCAGCTCAAACATGCGCTTGACCAGGCCGGGATGGGTGCGGCTGATGGTCACGCGGGGGCCGCGCTCGGTTGCCAGAACATCGACCACATAAACCTGGACCATCTGGCCTTCGGTAAAATGTTCGCCGGGCACCTGCTCGTTTTTGGGCAGAACAGCGCTGCCGCCCTTGCCGAGATCCAGCACGATGTTGCCGCGCTCTGCATCCACAGCGGTAACGGTGCCGGTGATGATCTCGTGTGCACGGGACTGCATCTCGCTGCACTGCAGGCTGCGCTCGCCTTCGCGCAGGCCCTGGCGGATCACATGCTTTGCGGTCTGGGCGGCAATGCGGCCAAACTCTTTGGTCTTGAGGGGGGTAACAAGGCGCTGGCCCACTTTATAGGTCTTGCGGATCTTCTGGGCATCTTCCAGGCTGACCTGGGTGTGGGGGTTCTCAACTTCCTCCACAATGTCCTGCAAAAGGCTTGCGCGAAATGCGCCGATGTTGGGGTCGATATCCACAACGACATTATCGTCCTCGACCTCATAGTCCTTTTTGACAGCAATGACAATGGCGGCCTTGATCTTATCGATCAGGTAGTCTGCCGGCAATCCGCGTTCCTTTTCCAGTGCGGCCAGTGCGTCAAAAAATTCGTTGTTATTCGTTGCCATGTTAGTCCTCCGTTCAATATCGCTCAAAACAAATCTTCATCGTCACACAGTTTTACATACCCTGCGGCTTTTACCGGGAAGGTATAATCCCCGTCATCGCTTTTCAGCGTCACCATGCCGTCAGCGGAAAGCCCTTCCAGAATGCCCTCCGCATCGCGGCGGCCCTGTTCGTCCGGGCGGATCAGGTGGGCAGCGCATTTCTGGCCTTTCAGCTGTTCATAGTGTTCGGGGCGGGTCAGCCGGCGGCCCAGGCCGGGGCTGCCGACTTCAAGGTAGTAGCTCTGGTCAATGGGGTCAGCCTCGTCCAGAATCGGGTCGATGGCGCGGGAAACCGCCTCGCAGGTGTCCGTGTCCAGCGGCTCGTCGCGGTCGATCAGAACGCGCAGGAACCAGTCCGGGCCTTCCTTTTCAAAGCGGACATCCCACAGGCGCAGGCCGAAACCTTCGACCGTGGGGCGGACAAGTGCTTCCACAACGGCTGCGGCACCGCCGGGCTGATGGTTTTTGCCTTTGGCCATAAAAAATCTCCCTATCATAAAAAGAAAGCGGACCTTTGACAGCCCACTTTCCATAAAATCATCATCGAACAATAAGAATATAGCATACCGCGGCAAAAAATGCAAGGGGTTTGGCTCATTTTGCGCGAAATTGTAACCAAAATATCCCTTTTGGCCGCCTTTTATGCGCCCGGCTCTTGACGGCGCAGCGTACTTCCGGTATAATATCGTTATAAGATATCGTGTTACGATATTGCAGTTTGCTGCCAAAGGAGGTGCTGCGCCATGCCGAAACAGGCGCTGGAGAGCCTGACGGAATCTATGTTTTACCTGTTGATGGCCTTGACCCAGGGTGAGCGCTGCGGCACTGAGATCACCGCATTTGCCGCCGAGATCACCGCCGGGCGGGTCAAGATTGGCCCGGCAACGCTGTATACCCTGCTGGGCAAGTTTGAAAAAGAAGGCCTGATTGCCGAAACGTCCGTTCTGGGCTGTAAGCGATATTATCAGATCACCCCCGCAGGCAGAGCCGCCTATACAGCCGAGTGTACCCGGCTGCAGCTCTGCCTGCAAAACGCGGCCGCGGCGGCGCAGGGCGCTTTTGCCCCCGCTGCCCTGCCGGGAAAGGAGCTTGACGACCATGACCAAAGCACGCTGCAACCCCCTTTGGCAGCCCATCCCCTGCCCACTGTCTGACATTGAGGGGCTGGAAAGCTGGCTGGGCGATATGGCCGCACAGGGGCTTGTGCCTGTAACAATCGGCCAGAACTTTGCCCGCTTTCGCTGCAGTCAGCCCAAAGCCGTGCGCTACCGGCTGAACGCCAAGCCTGCGCCGAAAACATTTTTAGAATCTGCCCCCGGCACCCCGGATGGCGAGGAACGCGCCCTGGCGCAGGAATGCGGCTGGTATTATGTTACCGCCGTGGGAGACTTTTTCCTGTACGCCTGCGAGGATCGTGATGCGCCGGAGCTGAACACCGACCCGCAGGTACAGGCGCTCAGCCTGCGCTATGCCAAGCGACAGGTATTCGCCCCCGCCGGGCTGCTGGCTTACTGGCTGGTAACGTTTTGGGTGCGGTACGCCATGGGCGTCTGGCACACGCCGGTGATCGATTTTGTGGATCTGGGCTGGCTGAGCTTCTGCTATCTGGGGCTATTGGCCGCCGCGCTGATCAGCGTGGTACATAACACCGTGCTGCTGTACCGGTTTTCTGCCCGGTTAACGCGCGGTGCGGAGCCGGAGCGTCACAAAAACTGGCGTAAGGGTGCCGGGCGGTATCTGGTTGGGCGGGTGCTGGCGGCGCTGCTGTTTGTGCTGACCATTGTGTGGACCTTTGCCGGTTCTGCCATGGAAAAGAGCCGGCACGGCAGCATTCCGCTGGAAGATTACACCGCTCCCCTGCCGTTTGCCACCCTGGACGATTACGCCGGGCAGCCCACCGCGCTGGATGCCGACGCCGCCCCCGTTGCCAGCTTTGTGCTGGTGCAGCGGTTGCCGCTGGCCCCAACCTTTATCAAATATGAAGCCCACGGCCAGGCCGGCGCGAATGGGCTGCGTGGTGCATTATATGTAGAGTATTACGAATGTATCACCCCGCAGCTGGCCCAGACGATGTACCGCGAAGGCAAAACCAACGGGCTGCACAACTTTCCCGAAACCGCCGCCGATGCCGCCAACGATTCCATCTACTGCCGCACGCTGGTGGACGGCAATAAAGTGCTGCGGGTGCTGCTGTTCCAGTACCAGGAGGAACAGATTCCCTTGCAGGAGCTTGAAGCGATCTGCAAAAGCGGATTTGCTGCATCGGGTAAATCAGCTTAAACCTGCTAAACCAGCAGAATTTCTTTATTTCTTCTCTATACAAAACACAAAACAAACAGCGCCGCCGCCCTACCTTGCTGCGTGGGGCGGCGGCGCTTTGCTGTTATAATTTTATGGGCAATACCGCATAATTCTAAGTGCCGATACGGCGAGCGAGGTGCGGCA
>OLSO01001598.1_pt1 | contig 16631 bp, 12 predicted proteins | sample 1672441 | NCBI WGS metagenome assembly OLSO01 (sample SAMEA3136686, study PRJEB25190) | human gut metagenome | biome: human gut; feature: human-associated habitat; material: faeces | place: Austria | collected 2013 | reverse complement strand
TACATTGCCGGTATTGCCTGCCGCCGGGGCTTGAAACAGCGGAAAAGGACCGGGAGCGGTACCTCACGAAGGAGGAGATTTTAAGGGTCTGCCGGGCAGCCGAAACCATCGGCATCCACAAATTCAAGATCACCGGGGGTGAGCCGCTGGTGCGGCCGGAGGCTCTGGAAATTATCCGGGAACTGAAAGCTCTGCCGGGTACCGAAGCTGTGACCCTCACGACGAACGGTCTTCTTCTGAAAAAGGCTTTGCCGGAGCTTCAGAAGCTTTCCATCGATGGCATCAACGTGAGTCTCGATACACTGAAACCAGAGCGTTTTTCCTGGATCACTGGTCTTAACCGGGACGGGAGAGAACTCTGGAGCGGAGTGCTGGAAACGCTCAAAGAGGGCGCTTTTATGGGGATTCCCATGAAAATCAATTGCGTTCCCATCCGGGGGTTCAATGAGGATGAGATTCTGGATTTTGTGGAGTTGACGAGAGAGCTTCCGGTGGATGTCCGCTTCATCGAGCTGATGCCCATCGGGGAAGGAAAAGCTTTTCAGGGCAGAGATAAGGAGGAACTTCTGGCTGTGATCCGGAAAGTTTATCCGGATTTTAAAGAGACGGCGGAAAAACGGGGAAACGGACCGGCGGTCTACGGAAAAGTGCCGGGCTTTGCGGGCTATGTGGGCTTTATCGAGGCCCTTCACGGAAAATTCTGCAGTTCCTGCAACCGTTTGCGTCTCACTTCGGAAGGTTTTTTAAAGCCCTGCCTTTATTACAGAAGGGGTGTAGATTTAAAGGTGCTTCTTCGGGGCGGAGCCGGGGAAAAAGAACTGGAGGAGGCTCTTTGCCAGGCCATTCTTCAGAAACCGGAGGCGCATCATTTTCAGGAGAGGGATCCGGAAAGAGAGGCAGAAGAAACATTCATGGCAAGGATAGGAGGATAACGTATGGGATACATTCGGGCAGTCTGCATCAGTGAGAAAAAAGGAACAGGCAAGAAAAATGTGGGCGAGGCCGTTTTTATAGAGGACGAAGGTTTAAAAGGGGATGCCCACGCGGGAAAATGGCATCGGCAGGTGAGTCTTCTCTCAAAAGAAGCCGTCGAGGCCTTCAAGAAGCGGGGCGCCAGCGTGGAGGACGGCGATTTCGGGGAAAATCTTCTGGTGGAAGGTTTTGAACTCAAAAACCTTCCCGTGGGAACGATTTTTTCCTGCAACGGTGTGGTTCTGGAGTTGACCCAGATCGGAAAAGAGTGCCATTCCCACTGTGCCATCCACGAGGCTGTGGGGGACTGCATCATGCCCCGGGAGGGCGTTTTTGCGAAGGTGTTAAAGGGCGGTACGATCCATGTGGGCGATGAGATCCGGATCATCGGCGAGACCCACCGGTACCGAGTGGGCGTGCTCACGGTCAGCGACCGGAGCGCCAGAGGCGAGCGGGAGGATCTCGCAGGCCCGCTGATCCGGGAGCTGGTGGAAAAGGATTCCTACCTGGTGGTGGATCAGAGCATCGTTCCCGATGACCAGAAGACCATTGAGGAGGCTCTGATCCGGCTTGCCGACCAGGTGAAGGTGGATCTCATTCTGACCACCGGCGGGACGGGCTTTTCCGTCCGGGATGTGACGCCGGAGGCCACAATGGCCGTCGCCGGGCGGAATGCTCCTGGCATCGCGGAAGCCATCCGGGCCTATTCCGGCACGATCACGCCGAGGGCGATGCTGAGCCGGGCCGCCTCGGTGATCCGGGGCCGGACCCTGATCGTCAACCTTCCGGGCAGTCCAAAAGCCGTCCGGGAGAGTCTGGATTTCGTCCTGCCGAACCTTTATCACGGGCTGGACGTTTTGAAAGGAGAAGTGACAGATTGTGGATCGAAGGTCCATCATCTGCACCGGTAAAGCATGCAACAAAGAGGAAAAATCCCTTTGCAGATAACAAAGTAAGGAGAGTACACATTATGAAAAAAAGGCAGATCGCAGCAGTTCTTGCCGGGATTATGGCTATGAGCCTTGCCGTTCCGGCTATGGCAGCCGATGAGACCGAGGGAGAAGAGGTAAAACTTCTCATCGCGGCAGCAGCCAGCCTGGAGTATTCTATGGAGGAAAAACTGATTCCGCTCTTTGAGGAGCAGAATCCGGGAGTTAAAGTAGAGGGTTCTTACGACAGCTCAGGAAAGCTTCAGACCCAGATTGAGGAAGGCATGGAGGCAGACCTTTTCTTCTCCGCAGCCACCAAACAGATGGATGCGCTGACCGAGGAGGGCTGCATGAAGGAGGACAGCGAAGCAGACCTGCTGGAGAATAAGATCGTAGCCATCGTTCCGAAGGACTCAAAGCTGGAACTGAACAGTTTCGAGGATCTGGCCAATGCAGAGACCGTCGCTCTCGGCGATCCGGACAGCGTTCCCGCCGGCCAGTATGCGAAAGAGGCCCTCACCAGCCTGAATCTCTGGGATGAGGTTTCCGCAAAGGCAAGCTTTGGAACCAACGTAACCGAGGTGCTGAACTGGGTAGCAGAGGGAAGCGCTGAGGCCGGCGTGGTTTATGCTACCGACGCGGCAGCGAGAGCCGAGAACGTGGAAGTGAAGGCAGAGACTCCTGAAGGAAGCCTGGCAAAACCGGTTATTTACCCCGTAGGTATTCTGGAGAGAACTGAGCACAGCGCGGAGGCGGAGGCTTTCCTTAAGTTTCTTCAGTCCGATGAAGCCGGAGAGATCTTCAAGGAATACGGTTTTACTCCGTATAAAGCAGCCGAAGAGAATGAGACAGAGAGCGAGACTGATACCGAGGAGACCCCAGAAACTGCCACTGAGGAAGTAACTGAATGATCGACTGGTCGCCCCTTCTCATTTCCTTAAAGACCGCCTCCCTGACGATGATCTTCGTGTTTTTCCTGGGACTTCTGGCGGCACGCTGGGTGGTAAACTTAAAGAGCGAGGGCCTGAAAATGGTCCTCGACGGTCTTCTGACCCTGCCCCTGGTGCTGCCGCCCACGGTGGCGGGCTATTTCCTCCTCTATATTTTCGGAGTGAAACGCCCCATCGGGCTCTTTTTTCTGGAGTATTTCGGGGTGAAAATTCCCTTTTCCTTCGGTTCCACGGTGCTGGCGGCCACGGTCATCGCTTTTCCATTGATGTATCGCTCCGCAAGAGGTGCCCTGGAGCAGGTGGATGAAAACCTCATCTATGCGGCCCGGACGCTGGGTTTTTCCGAGTGGAAGATCTTTTTTAAAGTCTCCCTGCCGGCCTGCCTTCCCGGTATCGCTGGCGGCGCCGTTCTGGCCTTTGCGAGGGGGCTGGGAGAATTTGGAGCCACCTCGATGATCGCCGGAAATATTTTGGGAAAGACCCGAACCCTGCCGTTGGCGGTCTATTCTGCTGTGGCGGCCGGAGATTTTGATACTGCAGGAAAATATGTCATCGTCATTGTGCTGTTGTCCTTCCTCGCAGTGGTTCTCCTGAACTACTTTGCGCTCCGGGAAAAACGAAACAGAAAGGGGAAAAAGTCATGAGCCTTCAGGTGGATATCAAAAAGAACTGGAAAGATTTCAGCCTGGACGTACGCTTTGATTTGGACAAAGGCCCTCTGGGAATCCTCGGAGCTTCCGGCTGCGGAAAAAGTATGACGCTTAAATGCATCGCCGGAATCTGGCGGCCTGATGCGGGAAAGATCGTCCTCAACGGCCGGACCCTGTTCGATTCGGAGAAAAAGATCGACCTCAAACCCCAGAAGCGGCGCGTGGGTTATCTTTTCCAGGATTTTGCCCTTTTCCCCAACATGACCGTGGAAGAAAATGTGGGAGCCGGCATCACCCTTCCGAAGAAGGAAAAAGAAGAGCAGATCCATAAGATGATCGAAAAATTCCATCTCATGGGCCAGGAGAAAAAATATCCCTTCCAGCTCTCCGGCGGCCAGAAGCAGCGGACGGCTCTCGCCCGGATTATGGCTTACCGGCCAGACGTGATCCTTCTGGACGAGCCCTTTTCCGCCCTGGACGCCTATCTGAAGGAGCAGCTTCTTCTGGAGCTTCTCGAACTGTTGAAAGATTATTCCGGCGATGTAATCCTCGTGACCCACAGCCGGGACGAGGCATATAAGATCTGCCCCGAGCTCATGATCGTCTGGGAAGGCCGCCAGATGGAAAAAGGCAGCACGAGAGCCCTTTTCCAGAACCCCGAATACCTGGAAACCGCCCGGATGACGGGCTGCAAGAACCTTCTGAAAGCGAGAAAATGCGGCCCCAACGAGATGGAGCTCACCGAGCTTGGAATCCGGCTCGTCTCCGAACAGCCGGTACCTGACGATGTGCGCTATGCCGGCATCCGGGCTCACTATTTCTATGTGCCCGCGGACCCGGCGAAAGAGGTGAACCTCCTTCATCCCCTGGATTTCCAGGAGACGGAGGCCCCCTTTGAAATCAATGTGATCTTCCACACAAAGGCCGGAGCTCCCGGCATCTGGTGGAAGCTTGAAAAAGAAACCTGGAACAGCCTCGGAAGAAAAATGCCGCCCGCCCTAGCGCTGGCCCCGAAGGATGTTCTGCCCTTAAGATAAAAGGAAAGGAAGGTGTCTATGTGGAAGAAAGCCATGTGGGTCGGAGTACCCAGAGAAGAAATTGAAGAAAAGAAGATTTATCAGGGCGATATGAACGGAAGATTTGCCTATTATCGTCTGGAAATCGAGCTTGAAGAGGCCGGAGAAGCGATTGTGGATCTCTCGGCAAATTCCAGATACCGCCTCTGGATCAATGAGAAACCGGTGCTCTCCGGCCCCTGCCGGAGCAATCAGTTCCGGCACTATTATGAAACGGTTGATCTGAAGCCTTATCTGAAAAAAGGAAAAAATATCCTGGCAGCCCAAGTGCTTCTCTATGACAGTATGTATACCGCCGGCTGGCAGGATCAGAGGGCGCCTCTGGTCAGCGTGGCTTCCCTTCCAGCCGGCCACCGGTTTGCCCTGGAGGGCGCCGTGAAGGATGCACAGGGTGTGGACGTAGCAGAACTGACCACAGGAAAGGCCGACTGGAGAGTCTGGCTGGACAACACCTTTTATTTATATAAGGAAGGTGCCGTGGACACTAATCTGGGCGCACTGGCGGAAAAAATCGATTTTTCCAGAACTCCGGGAAACTGGAAATCGGAAAGCTTCGATGCCTCCGGCTGGAAAAAAGCGGTGGAGCTGGAGACGGCGGCAGAAGGCCATGAAAAATTTTTAGGCATTCTGAAAACCTTCCGGCTGGAGGAGCGTCCCATTCCGCTGTGCGTTGAAGAAGAAGCCACGCTGGACAAAGAGCTGGGCGAGCCGGTTCTGGGAGAAAAAGAAGCTCTGACGGTGGAGCCGGGAGAGAAAAAGGTGCTTCTTTTTGACGGGAAAACGCTTTTTAACGCCTACTTCCGCTATCACATACAGGGTGGAAAGGGAGCGGAAATCTCCTTTACCTACTTTGAAAAATTTACAAAAGGCCGGGACGAAGTAAAAAGAGATGACTACAGAAACGGCGAGATTGGGAATAATGGCAGAACAGACCGGATTTTCCCGGCGGGAGGAGACCTTCTCTATGAGCCTTTCTGGTATCACACGATGCGTTTCCTGAAAATCGAGATTCAGGCAGGAGAGGAAGCAGTGAAATTTTACCGGCCTCAGCTTTTGAAGACCGGTTATCCGCTCCGGCCGGAGTCAGAGATTTCTTCCACCGCAGAATGGGTGCAGCCGATCTATGAGATGTGTGTGCGGACCCTGCAGGATTGCATGATGGAGACCTACATGGACTGTCCCTTCTGGGAGCAGATGCAGTATCCGATGGATACCCGGCTGCAGGCGCTTTTTACCTATGTATGCAGTACAGATACGAAGCTGGCGCGGAAGGCTCTTCAGGATTTTCATGATTCTATCCTGCCCATGGGACTGGTGCAGGGCCGGGCACCGAGCAATCCGCTTCAGGTGATCTCGACGTTTTCTCTCTATTATATTTTCATGCTTCTGGAGTACTACCAGAGAACCGGAGATCTTAAGGTTTTAAAGCTTTACCGGTCAGATGTGGATGGGATTCTGGAGTATTACGACGGAAAAATCGGCACTTCCGGTCTGGTGGAAAATCTGGGCTACTGGGAGTTCATCGACTGGCAGGAAAGCTGGGAAAAGACCTGCGGCCGGCCTGTGGCTGCCGAGGAAGGCCCCTCAACGATCATCAATCTGATGTACGGCCTGGCTCTTTTGAAGGGAGCCAAGATCGCTGAAATCACAGGAAGAGAGGGCCTGGCGGAAGAGTACCGGAAGCGGCAGAAACAGATTGCGGAAAAGGTACAAAAGCTTTGCTGGGATGAAGAGCGGGGGCTTTACCGGGAAGGCCCGTCTTACCGGCAGTTCAGCCAGCATGCCCAGAGCTGGGCGGTTCTGAACGGTCTTTTAAAAGGCGAAAAGGCCCGAGCGGTGATGGAGAAAACCTTCCGGGAGCCGGATGTGCTGCGCTGTTATTTTTCTACCTGTTATGAACTGTTTCGGGCCTGCGAGCTGGCAGGCTGTTATGAGCTGACCGGGGAACAGATGGATTGGTGGCTGAAACTGCTGGACGAGCACTGCACGACCTGCCCCGAGACGCCAGCCGGTTCCAGAAGCGAATGCCATGCCTGGAGCGCTCTGCCCATGTACGAGCTTATGAGCGTGATGGCGGGAATTCGAAGAGAATCCGGGGAGCCTTCCAACGTGGTCATCAAGCCGCATCTTAATGCTGTGCCGGATCTTAGAGGAAAATTTGCCACAGAATATGGCTCGATTCTCTTCTATTATGAAAAACAGGAAAATGGAATCCGGGGAAGCATCACGCTTCCTGCCGGAATGACAGGAACCTTGGTTTATCCGGATGGAACCAGCTTTTCTCTGGTTGCCGGAAAAAACCGGATCGGCTAGGCTAGGCGGTACTTATTTTTGCACTTTTGCGATACATATAGAAAGAGAGTGTGCAAAAAGCAGGTGAAGCCCAGCTATGAAGGGAAACATCGTCATTTATTCCAGAAAATCCCGTTTTACGGGAAAAGGGGAGAGCATCGGCAATCAGACGGAGCTCTGCCGGGAGTACATAAAATTTCATTTTGGGGAAGAAGCCCTGGAAGAGACCTTTCTCTATGAGGACGAAGGTTTTTCCGGGGGAAACTTAAAACGGCCCGGTTTTCAGCGCATGATGGCTTTTGTCCGGAAAGGCGGCTGCCGGGCCATCGTTGTCTACCGCCTAGACCGGATCAGCCGCAACATCAGTGATTTCGCCGGCCTTATCGAGGAGCTTTCGGCTCTCGGGACGGCCTTCATTTCCATCCGGGAGCAGTTCGACACGGGAACACCGATGGGCAGGGCCATGATGTATATCGCCTCGGTGTTTTCTCAGCTGGAGCGGGAGACCATCGCCGAGCGGATCCGCGATAATATGCGGGAGCTGGCCCGGACCGGCCGCTGGCTTGGCGGAACCACGCCGACGGGCTATACTTCGGAGGCGGTGAGCAGCATCTCTCTGGATGGGAAAACGCGAAAAAGCTGTCAGCTAAAGCTGGTTCCGGAAGAAGCAAAGATCGTCCGGAAGATTTACGAAAGTTACGAAGCGACGGAGTCTCTTGCCGGAACCGAGGCGGAGCTTATGAAAGCGGGGATACGGACGAAAAACGGCCGGTCTTTCACCCGTTTTTCCATCAGGGCCATTCTGGAAAATCCGGTCTATCTGACGGAGGATTCAGACGCCTGGGAGTATTTTGACCGGGCGGGGACGGAAGTTTCTTCTCCAAGGGCGGCTTTCGACGGCCTTCATGGAATGCTGGCCTACAATCGGACTCGCCAGGAAAAAGGAAAAAAGACTGAGTTTCTGCCGACGGCGGAATGGATCGTGGCGGTGGGGCAGCACCCCGGTCTCATCTCCGGGAGCCGCTGGGTTCCGGTGCAGGAAAACTTAAAGAGAAATGGTTCCGGAGCTTACCGAAAGCCCAGGGGCAGCGAGAATGAAGCACTGCTGACCGGGCTTCTTTTTTGTGCCTGCGGAAGCCGGATGTACCCGAAACTTACTCCAAGAAGGGATGCTGAGGGCAAACGGATCTACACTTACATCTGCAGCCTCAAGGAGCGGAGTCGCAAGAGTCTCTGTAACCGGAAAAATGCCAACGGAAACCTTCTGGACCGGGAAATTTTAGAAAAAATCGACCCGGATTTGGAGGCGCTTTCCGTGGAAGAGAAGCGGCGGAAGCTGCGAACACTTCTGAAAAGAGTCGTCTGGGACGGCGAAGAGGCGAAGCTGGAGCCCTCAGGTGAGGATAGCAAATGAGCTTCTCATGCTCTTTCGTTCCAGAAAGAAAAACGGCCGGGAGGTCTCCCTCTACGAACCCATCGGCACCGACAAGGAAGGGAACGAGATCAGTCTCCTGGATATTCTGGAGAGCAGCGATGGCGATATCGCGGAGGCCATGGATTTCCGGAAAAACTTAAGGCGGCTGTATAAAATTTTTGACGGAACCCTGACGGAGCGGGAGAAGCGTGTGCTGATCCTGCGCTACGGCATGTTCGGCGAGGAGGAGAAGACCCAGCGGGAGATTGCGGAGAAACTTCATATTTCCCGTTCCTACGTTTCCAGGATCGAAAAAGGCGCCCTGGAAAAGCTGAAAAAGCGCCTCGATTCAGAGGAAGTATTGTAAGGCGGAGCTTTCCGGCTCAAGGGCCGGAGGTTCCGCAAAAAAGGTACTTGCAGATTTTTCATCTGTGAGGTATGATAGTGCTATCGGGAGATGTTCTTCTCCTGTTCTTTCATGGCAGTTCTGCCGGAATTATCACAACAAATTATAAAATAAAATAACTGCATGCCCGGGCCGTAGGTTTACTGTCTGTTTTTTGCGTGCAGAAAAAGAGGAGGCATGATCGTTTTGTACAGCAGTATACTCTCCGCGTCGGTTTTTGGACTCACAGCCCGGAAAATCCGTGTGGAGGCAGATGTGAGCAACGGCCTTCCGGGCGCGGTGATGGTGGGCTACCTGGCGGGGCAGGTCCGGGAGACCATGGACAGGGTCCGGACTGCACTGAAAAACAGCGATTTTGCGCTGGAGCCAAAGAAACTCACAGTCAATCTGGCCCCGGCAGGCTTTAAAAAGGAAGGTAGCTTTTTTGATCTTCCCGTAGCTCTGGCGATTCTTTCCGCCTACGGCCTTCTGGAGGAAAAACATACGGAAGGTCTTCTGGTGGTGGGAGAGCTCGGCTTAAACGGCGAGGTCTGCCCGGTGAGCGGCATTCTTCCCGTGGTGCTGGAGGCGAAAAGGGAGGGCTGCCGGGCCTGCATGGTGCCCTGGGACAATGTAAAAGAGGCGGAATATGCCGGGATTCTGCCAGTCATCGGCGTGAAAACGCTGAAAGAAGCAGTATCGTTCCTCTCACCGGAACCGCGCTGGAAAACGGTTTCCGTGACAGGAAAAGTTTCTGTTGAAGCTTCTGCCTACACCGGGCCTGATTTCCGGGATATCCGGGGGCAGCAGGAGGCCCGACGGGCGGCGGAGATCGCGGTCTCAGGTTTCCATAACCTTCTTCTCATCGGACCTCCCGGCAGCGGAAAATCCATGCTGGCGAGCCGGATTCCTTCGATCCTGCCGGGCCTTTCCCGGGACGAGGTTCTCGAAATCTCTTCCATATATAGTATCGCCGGTCTTTTAAATACAGAGCATCCGCTGGTGACGGAGAGGCCTTTCCGGGCGCCCCATCACACGATCACGACCCAGGCCCTCTCGGGAGGCGGAAGGATTCCAAGACCGGGGGAGATCAGCCTGGCTCACCGGGGCGTTTTATTCTTAGACGAACTTCCGGAATTTCCCCGGATGGCCCTCGAAGTCCTCCGTCAGCCTCTGGAAAACCGGAAAATTCTCATCAGCCGGAGCAATTATTCTGAAGAATTTCCCGCGGATTTTCTTTTACTGGCGGCCATGAATCCCTGCAAATGCGGCTATTATCCGGATCTGACCCGCTGTACCTGCACGGAACGGGAGATTCACGGGTATCTGCACCGGATTAGCCGCCCTTTGCTGGACCGGATGGATCTCAGCGCGGAGATGTCGAGGATTCCCTTTGAGGAACTTCTGAAAAAACAGCCAAAAGGAACAAAAGAGGAGGATTCTGCGGCGATCCGCAGCCGGGTGGAGAAGGTGCAGAAGATTCAGGCGCGGCGTTACGAGGGGACGTCCTACCGCTTTAACGGGGATCTTGATTCCGCCGGGGTGCAGAAATACTGCGCCCTTGGCTCGGCGGAGGAAAAGCTTCTGGAGGGCATGTATCAGAAATTTTCTCTGACGGCCAGGAGTTGTCACCGGCTTTTGAAAGTGGCCCGGACCCTGGCAGATATGGATGAGAGTGAAAACATCGGGAAAAAGCACCTGGCCGAGGCGGCGGCCTTCCGGGCAGCCGATGAGAAATACTGGGGATAAAGGAGGAGTTTTATGGAAGAATACTGGAGATGGTTTATGTATCAGACGAAAATCCTGCCAGAGCAGAGAGTGAAATGTCTGGAATATTTTGAAACGCCGGAAAATATGTTTATAGCGCCGGCGGCAAAAGTGGAAAAAGCGGAGTTTTTAAGTGAGGCAGCCCGGGAGGAGCTTTTAAGAACCCGGACAGCGGGGGAGCTTTCCCGCGAGGAAAAGGAGCTGCAGGAAAAAGAGATCGACTTTTATTCCATGGAGCATCCTGCCTATCCGGCCCGGTTAAGGGAGATTCCCCATGCACCCTGCGGCCTTTTTGTGAAAGGAAGGCTCCCTCAGTTTGAAAAAGAGAAAAAGAAAGTCCAGGCCGCGGCTATCGTGGGGGCCCGCTGGGCAAGCCACGTCGGTCTTTCGTTGGCAAAAGAAACCGCCGGAGCACTGGCTTTGGAGGGAATCCCTGTGATTTCCGGCATGGCATCCGGCATCGACGGGGCGGCCCAGGAAGCGGCACTTCAGGCAGGAGGAGCGAGCTATGCCGTCCTTGGCTGCGGGCCGGATCTCTGTTATCCGAGACATAACCGCGGGCTTTATCAGATGTTGGAAACGGGCGGAGGACTGATTTCCGAGTATCCGCCGGGCACTCCGCCCATTGCCTGGCATTTTCCCTATCGGAACCGGATCATCTCAGGCCTTTCCGACGCGATCCTCGTGGTGGAGGCCCGTTTAAAGAGTGGCTCTCTTATCACCGCTGACTATGCGCTGGAGCAGGGGAAGGATGTTTATGCGGTTCCGGGCCGGATTGAGGACCCCTTAAGCCAGGGCTGCAACCGTCTCATCAGCCAGGGAGCCGGGATTTTCTGCTCTCTGAACGGCTTTTTGACGGAGCTTGGCATCACAAACAGAAATTATGAAAATTTAAGAAAAAATGAATTGACACTTGAAAAAACAGAAAGTATGGTTTATAGTTGTGTAGATTTCCGGGGGAAAAGTCTGGAAGTCATAGGGATTGAGACCGGGCTTCCGAGAGAAGAGGTACTCACCGCTCTGCTTTCCCTGGAGCTTATGGATCTGATCGAAGAAAAATCCAGGTATTATTATAGAAAGTGACGCGGAAGATCACAGGAAGCCTGCCATTCCGCGCCGCATGGAGGAGTTTGTTCATGGCAAAATATCTTGTGATCGTAGAGTCACCGACAAAAGTCAAAACGATCAAAAAATTCTTGGGCAGCAATTATGAGGTGGCTGCATCCAACGGTCATGTGCGTGACCTTCCCAAAAGCCAGCTGGGAGTGGACGTGGAAAATGACTATGAACCAAAATATATCACCATCAGAGGAAAGGGAGACATTCTTGCCTCCCTTCGTAAGTCTGCGAAGAAGGCGGACAAAGTTTATCTCGCAACCGACCCGGACCGCGAAGGAGAAGCCATTTCCTGGCACCTTTCCAAAGCGCTGAAGCTGGACGAGAGTAAAATGAACCGTATCACCTTCAATGAGATCACCAAAAATGCGGTAAAGGATTCCTTAAAACATGCAAGGGATATCGATATGAATCTGGTCAATGCCCAGCAGACCCGCCGGATTCTGGACCGTATGGTAGGTTACCTGATCAGCCCGGTGCTCTGGGCGAAGGTAAAAAGAGGCTTAAGCGCCGGCCGTGTGCAGTCTGTGGCCCTTCGCATTATTGCGGACCGGGAGGAGGAGATCAACTCCTTTATTCCGGAGGAGTACTGGACCCTGGACGCAGATTTTAATATCGCCGGGGAGAAAAAACCTCTGAAGGCAAAATTTTATGGAACAGACAAAAAGAAACTCCTGCTCCACAGCGAGGAGGAGGTCAACGAAATTCTGGAGAAGCTGAAAAATGCCGAGTACCAGGTCAGCGATGTGAAAAAAGGCGAGCGCGTCAAGAAAGCGCCCCTTCCCTTCACGACCAGTACGCTGCAGCAGGAAGCATCCAAAGTTCTGAATTTTTCCACCCAGAAGACCATGCGGATCGCTCAGCAGCTCTATGAAGGAATCGACATCAAGGGCAGCGGTACCGTGGGTCTGATTACCTACCTTCGTACCGATTCCACCCGTATCTCCGAGGAAGCCGACCAGGCGGCAAGAGCCTATGTAGCTTCCAATTATGGAGAAAATTATGTCGCGGAGGGAACCACCGAGGCGAAAAAAAGTGCCAAAAGGATCCAGGATGCCCACGAGGCCATCCGTCCTTCCGATATCACCCGGTCGCCGATTCTGGTGAAAGAGTCCTTAAGCCGTGACCAGTTCCGTCTCTATCAGCTGATTTGGAAACGCTTCACCGCGAGCCGCATGGCGAATGCAGTTTACGAGACTACCCAGGTAAAGATTCAGGCAGGGGATTACAATTTCCATGTGTCCGCTTCCCGTCTCTCCTTCGACGGCTTCATGTCCGTCTATGTGGATGACTCCGCAGAAAAAGAGGAGAACAACGTTCTTTTAAAAGGCATCGGCACCGACACGAAGCTGAGCCTGAAAGAGTTTCATCCGGAACAGCACTTTACCCAGCCGCCGGCTCATTACACAGAGGCCGCCCTGGTAAAAACGCTGGAGGAGCTGGGTATCGGACGCCCCAGTACCTACGCGCCGACGATCACGACGATCATCGCCCGCCGCTATGTGGCCAAGGAGAACAAGAATCTCTACATGACCGAGCTCGGCGAGGTAGTCAATTCCATCATGAAGCAGGCTTTCCCGAGCATCGTGGATGTGAACTTTACCGCTTATCTTGAAGCACTTCTCGATAAAGTGGAAGAGGGCACCGTGAAATGGAAGACAATTATCAGAAATTTCTATCCGGATCTTGAAGAACTGGTGAAAAAGGCGGACAAAGAGCTGGAACATGTGAAGATCGAGGACGAAGTCACCGATGTGATCTGCGACAAATGCGGCAGAAACATGGTCATTAAATACGGTCCTCACGGAAAGTTCCTGGCCTGCCCGGGCTTCCCTGAGTGCAAAAATACCAAGCCCTATCTCGAGAAGATCGGCGTGGCCTGCCCGAAATGCGGCAAGGATATCGTCATCCGCAAGACCAAGAAGGGCAGAAAATATTACGGCTGCGAGGACAATCCGGAATGCGACTACATGTCCTGGCAGAAACCCTCCGGAAAACTGTGTCCGAAATGCGGTTCTATGCTTGTAGAAAAAGGAAATAAGCTCGTTTGTTCCGGAGAAGCCTGCAATTATGTGGAAAATAAATAATTTTTTGATTATTCAGAGCCAAGCAGATTCATTGATGAAAGTGTGAGTCATGCTTGCATGAACGAACACTTTTGTCAGTGAATCTATTTGGCAAGCAGCCAAATCGAGATGAAGCGAAGCGGAATCGAGATGGGCTCTGAATAATTTAGTAATTTTTCAGATAAACATTGCAATTCTGAAAACTCTGTGCTATAGTGAAGAAAAGCTATGTTATTTTGATAACAGTTGCATTTTTTGGCCCTTTTGGAGCAATATTTCACCAGGCAAGGAGGAAAAGATGAGCGTACAGTTATTAGACAAGACAAGGAAAATCAATAAGCTTTTGCATAACAACAATTCCAGTAAAGTCGTTTTCAACGATATATGCCAGGTACTGACAGAAATTCTGGATTCCAATATTCTGGTTATCAGCCGGAAGGGAAAAGTCCTTGGTGTCAGTCTTTGTCCTGGAGTGGAAGAGATCAAAGAACTTATCGACGATGAAGTGGGCGGCTACATTGATTCCATGCTGAAAAGGCCGGCGACTTCATGCAACCTGTATATATCAATTATGATTTCCTGTCTCTTTCAAAAATTTTTACAAAATTGACCGTGTTTTATTTAAGCAGTGCCATCATTAACCCCATCGACATTGCCGGCGAGCGTCTCGGAACTGTGTTTATGTACAAGAGCGACAGCCAGTATGAGATCGATGATATTATCTTAAGTGAGTATGGCACCACCGTTGTGGGCCTGGAGATGATGCGTTCCGTTCATGAGGAGAACGCGGAGGAGAACCGCAAGATCCAGATCGTAAAATCTGCCATCAACACCCTTTCCTTCTCCGAGCTGGAAGCCATCATTCACATCTTTGACGAGCTGGACGGCATGGAAGGTATCCTGGTTGCCAGCAAGATCGCAGACCGCGTGGGTATCACCCGTTCCGTTATCGTCAACGCCCTTCGAAAATTCGAGAGTGCGGGCGTCATCGAGTCCCGCTCCAGCGGAATGAAAGGCACCTACATCAAGGTTCTGAACGATGTGGTTTTCGACGAACTGGCCGAAATCAAGAAACAGAAGAAATAAAACATACAAAAGAAGCGCTGCATCAGAAAAAACTGGTGCGGTGCTTTTTTTCGGTAAAAAACAAAAACATATAAAAAAGAGAGTAAAATAGAGAAAATAAGAGATAATTTAAAAATATACCATAATTTACAGGTATAATCCGGTTTGCACATTTTCCACTTTTTCACTAATATAAGGGCAACGGTTAGCACTCGATAAAAGTGAGTGCTAATAACACAAATGAGAGAGCATATTATTAAGGAGGAATATATTATGAAGTTAGTACCTTTAGGCGACAGAGTTGTATTAAAACAGTTAGAAGCAGAAGAGACAACAAAATCCGGAATCATCCTTGCAGCTAAATCCCAGGAGAAACCCCAGGAGGCTGAGGTTGTAGCAGTAGGCCCGGGCGGAATGGTTGACGGAAAAGAAGTTACCATGCAGGTAAAGGTTGGCGACAAAGTGATTTATTCCAAATATTCAGGCAACGAGGTAAAACTCGAGGACGAAGAATATATCATCGTAAAACAGAGCGACATTCTGGCTATCGTAGAGTAATAGAAGGAGGAAATTCATCATGGCTAAAGACATTAAATATGGAACAGACGCAAGAAAAGCTCTTGCAGCAGGCGTAGATAAACTGGCAGATACCGTAAAGGTAACGCTTGGACCCAAAGGAAGAAACGTAGTTCTGGATAAACAGTACGGTGCTCCCCTCATCACCAATGACGGTGTTACCATCGCAAAAGAGGTTGAGCTTGAGGACGCTTTCGAGAACATGGGCGCTCAGCTGGTAAAAGAAGTAGCTACCAAGACCAACGATGTAGCCGGTGACGGTACCACAACCGCAACCGTTCTGGCACAGGCAATGATCCGCGAGGGTATGAAAAACCTGGAAGCAGGCGCTAACCCCATCGTTCTTCGTAAAGGTATGAAGAAAGCAACTGAGTGCGCTGTAGAAGCTATCGCAAAAATGAGCAGCAAAGTAACCGGCAAAGCTCAGATGGCAAGAGTAGCAGCTATCTCCGCAGGCGATGACGAGGTAGGAAACATGGTAGCAGACGCTATGGAGAAAGTTTCCAGCGACGGCGTTATCACCATTGAAGAGAGCAAGACCATGAAGACCGAGCTTGACCTGGTAGAAGGTATGCAGTTTGACAGAGGATATATTTCCGCTTACATGTCCACCGATATGGAGAAAATGGAAGCTATCCTGGATGATCCGTACATCCTGATTACCGACAAGAAGATCTCCAATATTCAGGAAGTTCTGCCGCTGCTGGAGCAGATCGTACAGTCCGGCAAGAAACTTCTCATCATCGCTGAGGATATCGAGGGTGAGGCTCTGACCACCCTGATCATGAACAAACTGCGTGGTACTCTGCAGGTAGTCGGCGTGAAAGCACCGGGCTATGGCGACAGAAGAAAAGAGATGCTGCAGGATATCGCAATACTGACCGGCGGTACCGTAATCTCCGAGGAGCTGGGTCTGGAGCTTAAAGACACCACTCTGGATCAGCTGGGAAGAGCAAAATCAGTTAAAGTTCAGAAAGAGACCACCGTTATCGTTGACGGCGCTGGCGACAAGAAGAACATTCAGGATCGTGTCGCTCAGATCAAAGCAAGAATCGAGGAGACCACTTCCGAATTCGATAAAGAGAAACTGCAGGAGAGACTGGCTAAACTGGCTGGCGGCGTAGCTGTTATCCGTGTAGGTGCTGCTACTGAGACCGAGATGAAAGAAGCAAAACTCCGTATGGAGGATGCCCTGAATGCTACAAGAGCAGCTGTTGAAGAGGGTATCGTATCCGGTGGCGGATCTGCTTACATCCACGCTTCCAAGTCTGTTGCCGAGCTGGTAAACGAGCTGGAAGGTGATGAGAAGACTGGAGCAAAAGTTGTACTGAAAGCTCTGGAGGCTCCGCTTCATCAGATCGCTGCAAACGCAG
>OLSO01001596.1_pt1 | contig 16647 bp, 10 predicted proteins | sample 1672441 | NCBI WGS metagenome assembly OLSO01 (sample SAMEA3136686, study PRJEB25190) | human gut metagenome | biome: human gut; feature: human-associated habitat; material: faeces | place: Austria | collected 2013 | reverse complement strand
AAGGATCAGTACCTCTCGCGTTATATTTCATTAGACAAGTTTATGGATGATAACAGCGACGACAATACTAATCGCAGCGACTGGGAGCCAACAGATAACACTTCAACTGAAAGCTCAGTTCTCAGTCTTATGATGATCAACGATCTCATCAATGAGGTGTCTCTTAAGTATCCAGAAGCTAAAGCAATCTTCTCTCTTCTGATGGACGATCCACAGATCAGTAATGCTCTGAAGCAGGTCGACTTGAAAAAGGGAAAGAGCCAGACATATGATTATGTAAAAAAGATGCAGTCATATGCTAAGGGCCTTTAGAGGGTGTAAAATAAAGTGTGTAAGTTGAGAAAACAAATTCAAAACTTACGCACTTTGTTTTTGCAGAGTGTGTTAAGATAACAGGAAAGGAATACGACAAGGATGAACACACTCAGTATGGCAAGAAGGAAAAAAGAATTAACCCCCAATCAGAAGTTAGCGCAGGCGATTATTGAACAATATCAACCCAAAAGTGTAGAGGATATGCAGGATGCATTGAAGGACATTTTCGGTCCTATGTTCGAAGCAATGCTTTAGGGTGAAATGAATAGTCATTTAGGCTATTCCAATAATGAACGTGGCGAAAAAGAAACTCCCAACCGCAGAAATGGATACAGTAAAAAGACTTTAAAAACAACTGCAGGAGATGTTCCCATCGAAGTACCACGTGACAGGGATGGAACTTTTGAACCGTCAGTTGTCCCGAAGAGAAAAAGAGATGTTTCAGCAATAGAAACTAAAGTGCTGGCCATGTATGCCAAAGGGATGAGCCAGAGAGATATCGCAGATACCATTGAAGATATTTACGGTTTTGAAATCTCCCATGAAACCATTTCTGAAATCACGGATAGTGTGCTGGAGCAGCTTGAAGAATGGCAGAATCGTCCACTTAAAAAGTTTTATACATTTTTGTTTGTAGACTGTTTGTATGTAACGATCCGGAAGGACTATGAAACAAAGAATTATGCGGTATATGTGATTCTTGGATATGATGTTGATGGTCAGAAAGATATCCTGGGACTTTGGTTAAGTGAATCAGAGAGCAAACATCAGTGGATGCAGATTTTTGATGAGATCAAAAATCGTGGAGTTGAAGACGTTTTGTTTCTTTCCATGGATGGCGTAAGTGGTCTGGAAGAAGGCGCCAAAGCAATCTTCCCCAATATAACCGTTCAAAGGTGTATTGTCCATCTGATCCGTAATTCCATCAAGTATGTGCCTAATAAGGATTACAAACGCTTTACAGCACAGCTGAAAAAGGTTTATAGTGCATCCAGTCTGAAAGCAGCAGAGGCTGAATTTGAACGTTTCAGGCAGGCGTGGAGTCAGTATCCCGGAGCAGTTGATGTTTGGGTACGGAACTGGCAGCATGTGGCACAACTTTTCAGTTACGGGAGTGCAGTACGAAAGATCCTGTATACAACAAATGCAGTAGAAAGCGTTAATTCCAGCTTTCGTAAAGTAACAAAGAAAGGTGCTTTTCCAAATGAAAATGCATTGCTTAAGCTGCTATATCTATGTGTCACTGAATTATATAAAAAATGGAATGGCAGGCCACTAAATAACTGGGCATTAGTTCGTAATCAGTTGGATATGGATGAAAAAATCCAAGAAAGAATTCGAAAATACGAACATGGTGGATTCTGAATAAATCTCAAGTGATGTAACGGTAAGTAGTTCTATTGCAGATTGCTTTAGTAAAGTAGCTTGTGAAAGTATCTAGTTACATAAAAGGGGAGGTTCCCCTCCCCAATAAATTTTTTCTTATAACTTACACAAAAGACTTGACATACCCTAGTGAAACTTAGCAAAACTTGAATTCACAAAGAAAAAGCACTGTAAAACCAATAATCCAACGGTTTTCAGTGCTTTTTTCATATTTTTTTATTATATGTTCCTCAGACACCTATATAAGTGAAACTTAGCGAAACTTAAATTATGCCCAATATGGAATATACTTTTTATATCTTGGTGCCGTATCCGGATCCATTACTTTAATATAGCCTCCATCAACAGCACTGGTAAGAAGTCGCGATGCCTTGGCCTTCTCTTTTTCTCCCAGACCAAATATTTTCCGAATATCTGAATTAGAAATTCCTTCAAAATTGACATATGCCAGACACGCCTGCATATAGCAAGTCCGCATCCGATCTTCTTTGGTCGTTAATTCAAATGGTACCTTTGCAAACAATATTGCTTTGGTGAATTGATTGTTCTGATTTTCAATTCTAGGCGCAAGCAATTCATTTTTACCGGTTGCTTCAACAATTTTATCATAACCACTGCCACGTTCCTCACAAATACCACATTTGTGCATAAAACCAGCAATATTCTCATTTCTGGATACTGGCACCGAGTCTACAATTCTTTCAATTGCCACCAATGGGGCTCCGGCATTTGAAAATTCGATTCGATTTTTAAACACCTCCACCATTGGATTCGTTCCCCTTTGCTGAAGATCCTGATGTATCATAGCATTTGCCAACAACTCACGGATAGCAATTTCCGGAAAACTGACAACAGATTTTCTCGTAGCATCTACAATAACTTCTTCCTGTGGAATAATTGTCATAATATACTGCACGATTTCTTCATGCGAAAATGCGTAGCCTGCACAAAATTCTTTTTCTCTTATGGCATCCAGCCTGGAATTTTCTTTATACCATATCACTCTGACAGTTCTTCTATGCAAAGATTCAAATTTCTTCAAATCTTTTGCAATCATCAATGCACCCATATTCGTGATATCCCATGTACCGGCATCATTTTTCTTAATGAATTTCTCATGTTTCAGATCCTCTAATACCTTATCCCAATTTCTTGGAATTGGCATTTCAAGTTTATCATAATACTTGGAATAATCCAGTAATGACACCATTTCATCTTCATCCAGATTTCCCATTGCAATTCGCAATTCATATGGTGTGGAATCAAATGTTCGCCATAATTCTCTTTCTTTATCTGGATACTCTTTTAAATTCTTTTTATTCGTTCCGATTCTTATATATTCCCCGCCAGCAAACTGCACCGGTTGTTTCTCTGCACAAGGAATCTCCATCAACACAACAATGCCTTCATCCATAGGAACTTCAAAAAATCGGAAATTAATCCTTGGTGAAAGCATCCTTGAAAGCCATGCTTCCAATTCTTCATTCCCTTTTTTCATTTTGCGATACTGAAATTCAGTGCCTACAATTCTGTGCGTTGCATCATCCACACCCCAAACTAAATAAGCTTTCGGTCGTTCACACAATGCCGCTGAATTGCTTAAAGCAGAAATATATTCACCAATCATCTGTGGCTGCTTATTATTACATTTGAATTCTACCCACTCAGTCTCGTCCGGCAATTTTGCAAGCTCCCGAACAAGGCTTTGCAGATATTCTACTGATCGTATTGCCATAAAATCACCCTCTAACTTTACAATTAACACTATTTTGAAAGAATATCTCGAAAATTAGCATAAACCATCTTAATAATGTCTGGTTCATTATAATATCGTGCGACTAACTCGTATATTTTTATTAAATTGTTAAATGTGTACTTTTTTCCATCAATTTTTGTAAACGGTCCATCGCTTTCAATTAATACTTTTGTTTTGGGTATCAAATATAATTTTTCTTTATTCTTTTCATTTGTTACCATGTTAGAATTGAGTGAAAAATAACATCCTATATCCAGTAATTGTTGCAATTGCTCTCCGTTTCCATTAAACCAATGAATAATACACCTACGAGGACGATATTTTTTCAAAATGGATATTGCTTCTTCCTCCGCTCTTCTAAGATGCACAGACATTAATTTATCCTTTTCTGCACACACTCTTACAATCTGCTCAAAATACATACATTGTTTATTACATGAAATATAACTTTGTCTTGAAAAATCAAGTCCAACTTCTCCTACATAATTAGTTTTATTGATCAATTGCATAAAATCATAGAAATCCGTTTCTTTCAATGATATATCCTGTGGATGAAATCCAAGTGCAAATTTCAAATATTTTGTTTCCGGATATATGCCTTTACAGGATATATATACTCCAGGCGAATTCGTCATGCACAATGTATATTGTTTTTTTTCATTTATTCCGTCATATATTTTCTGATGCTCTTTGTAATAATCCAGATGAAAGTGTGTATCAATAAGATGTTGAATCATAATCCCAGATACTCCGTCATTCTCTGATCTGCGGAAAAAAGTTGTACTAAATCCTCTATACTTTTCTTGTATAATGACAAAAATTTTTCAACTTCCTCTTCTGTTAATTCTCCTACGCATCTAATATATCTTTTTAATTCTTTATCCGAAGAATGTTTACAACGATAGATACTTCCAAGCACCGCTCTTAAATCTGCACTCTTCTCACTTTCTTCATATTCCATTAAAAAATCATAAGCTTCTCCCTGATAAGAATATTTTTTTATCTCATCTATGTCCAAAAGTGAACTTTTGCGTATCAAACACGGGTAACAGTATCCACAATTTATAGGATATTCTTTAGATCCCTTTTTATTATATCTTGCTAAACAAGGATGTGAGCACGAAATCGTATCTGCATAACAGCTTTTAAATGCATCTGTATCTTTAACTTGTCCTACAATCTCTCTTTTTGTATTGTACGCAAAAAAATTGGTAATAGTATTCTTTATTCCTACCGTTTCTAAGATATCATTAAATTGTCTTAAAAAGTGTGGATGAGTAGTTCTTGTACTGCAAGTTCCTTTTCTTCCTCCCGTTAATGGAATATTAAGTCCGATGAATCCATTTTCCGGGATATAAACCGGTACATTTTCTCCTAAAATACCAGCCACGCTAAGTGCTGCACATAAAAACAGTAATGACCTGCCACGAGAAGTATTTTCGCTCCCCTTCAATATTCCTTCTTTTTCACTTATAGGAGCTCTGGAATTTGCTGTAAAACTAATAAACTTAACAGATTGTTCTGGATAAAAGTCCTGAAAAGTCCTAGCGAACAAATTCTGTCTTTTTGCAAGTTTAGGATATTCATTGTGTCCGATCAGGCAAGGAGAATCTCCGTGCTCTAATAGTTTAATCGCACCACAAAAAGAATCCAATCCTCCTGAAAACAAACATACACAATTACAGTTTTGAACATTCAAATGAATTCTATTTGCATGTTCCCTATAACTATATATTATCTCACTTTTTCTAAATGTAATATGCCAATGATCCCCTGTCAAAAATCCCAGTATATTTTCCCATTGCAATTTCGTACGCTTCCATTTCTCATATTCTAATACTGGAATAGATACGCTTATCTCTCTAGTCCAACAGTCTTTAAATTTTCTTCTGGACACTCTTTTATCCAAAGCAAAAATACTCAAACCTATTATGAACAAATCTTCGTATATTGTAGAAATCTGCAGTTGATCCATTCGGTACCAGCTATCCGTTATGTTGGTAAAAATCGTACTATATTTTTTTCGGTTAATTGAAAAGACATATGCATCTTTCCATTCAGCATCTGGTTTTTTCTCTTGTTCTTTATCAATCCAAAACTGCATCCTTAATCCTCCCCATAATACTTTTCAAATACAGATAAGGCATCTCTTAATGCATCCTCCACAATTTGTGATGTTTCCATATTAGAAAAATCAACCGATTTCAAATTATCCAAGTTCAAATCACCGTCAATACTGTTTTCTATATATTCATGCATGTCATTTAAAATTGCAGATGTTTGTGCAGGTGTTTTCCCTTTGGATATTTTTTCTTCATATCGAAAATCAAAGTTTTCTTTTATGTATTCTTTCAACATTTCCTTCAGTAATATATCAACTGAAACATTCCCTATATCCGCAATATCTTCTATTTCTAAATTATCCATAGCCTGTGACAATGCATCTGCTGCCATATTATCTTCTACCGATGCACCATAATTCGTAAATTCATGAAGTAATTCTGTCCAAACAACTTCTGACGATTTTCCAATAAGATCTTCACGATGATACTCACGTAATGCATTATCTATGCCTCCAGAGGCAACCTTTTGTGCAAAACCTAAGACTCCTGCTGCCGCCGATTGAAAACTACCACCTGTCGACATATCTGCTTTCATTGCGGTTGCATATTTACTGGCCGCTTTTGCTTTAGAATCAAAGTCTCTATTATTTATAAAGGCCGTCACTGCTCTTTTTGCGGTTGACCAATGCGGTGTTGTTGGTGCTATATATCCTTTTGATGTACCCATAACTTATCCCTTCTTTTGTTGTGCTTTTATATCATCCAGCATCTTTTGTGATAATGTTCCCTTTTCAATCATTTTCTGCAATGTTTCTTCTAAGCATTCTGAATCATTCTGATACATAGCCCTTAATACCGGAATATCACCAACTTTAATTTTGCTGTTTGATTTAAGTAATGCTTCTGAAATTTTACCTTTAAATCTTTCAAAATTAATAAACAAATCTCGTATAACAAAAAATTTCAAATCACCTTTTTCAATTTTAGGAATAACAACTTTAAATACATCTCCAATTTCTACGGATGACAATTCTTTTGCTGCATTTATAATAGCTGTCATTTGTCCTCCACTCTGAGCATTTCCTATACGAACCAATATATCTTTGGTATTACTACTAAATCCTGATTGATCAATATTTGAATTTTTTAAATTTTCTCTTGTCAAATAAAAATATCTTTCCAAAGGATATTTTTCCAATTCAATCGGCTTACAATCTAACCATTTTTTTATTTGAGGTGTCGCCCAAGGTTCTTGCTCAACTGTAGTTCCTTGTGCAACTGCCATTCGCATTTCTTTGAATTTTACATTTTCAGTATCAAATTCTTTATTCCATTCATTCAATTGTATAAACAAGTCATTGTCCAGCTTTTGTAGCACTAATAATTTAGCTAAAATGGAAATATCAATTTCATCACCATAATAAATTTTTGCCAACTGGCGTTTGGTAATAAATGTGTTCAAAAAGCGTTTTGCCTGGCGTGGATTGCCTTTCAATGTAGATGCAACAATTTCTCTTATTTCATCAATAATTTTTGCTGTTTCATTAAAAACTGTTTTTCCCCCATCCTGCCAATTTAATCCTAACTCATCAATCAACTTATTAATTTCTTCTAGTGTAATTACATCCCCAGAAATTGTTCTTTTTTCTTCAAATATTTTAGATATTAGATGCTTAAAACTCTCTTGTTCCAAATAGCTTTGTGTGACCAATAATAATAGATAATTTTGTATATCCTTTGCCGATAACTCCGGAATATATATTGGCAATTGAATTATTTTTTCAATGTATTCTTTGTCCAGTTCTACATCAAATCCATTCATTGGTGGATACTTTTCACGGATAGAGTACTTTATAACATTTTCATCTGCAGCAATAATAAATGTTGTCCTGTCAACAGACAAGAATAGTTTAATTACTTCCAATATTTCAATTATTCGTTCTGGACGGCATCTATCTAAATCATCTATCATTACAACTACATTTTTAATATCGTCACTTTTCAATGCATCAGAAAATTCCTCTCTAAATTTTCTGATATTGTTTATCGTGCTTTCATCATTTGATACATCTTCCTCTTTCCAATATTCATCTTTTAATGATTGTATGGAATTTGCTGCATTTTTGACTGTATTTCCAATTTCTTCAGCACTTCCCGTTACATTTAACAACATAGGCAATGGATTTCCTGTGGCCACGCTTGCAACTACAGGTGCAAGCGTGGATATTGCTTTTGTTCCTAACTTAAACCAGTCAACTCTTTTTATTAATTTGCCCAATTTCTTTTTAGTTTCTTCTACAGGAACTTCCTCCTTAAGTTCCTGTAATAAAGCCTCCATAATTGCGGTTTTAGCATCGTCATATGATTCAAACATCCATGCATTAATAGTTACACAAATAATTCCGTCCTGACTCTTAAGTTTTTCACCTATTAACTTCAATAAGGTTGATTTTCCTGCTCCCCATAATCCAAACACACCGACTGTCAATGGATTATATTGTTCATTTTTTGCAATATCGGCAATTATTCTTGCATACGGCTCATAAAATAAAATATCAATATCTGACGCATTGTCTAGCCACATAAAAACCCTCCCTTGCCTTTTCATACCATCATAGTTTCTTTTTTATTTTCCATATTTAACTGGTTCTTCCGCCACCATTTGAACCTGCTCATCTCGTTCAACTTTCCGGTAGTCCACGGTCTTTTTAGAACGCATTTCCCTATAAATCACCCCTGCTAACGCACTCATTACGGCATCGTACTTGCTTTTGTCCTCAAACAGTGATCCGTAACTGTCCTGGGCCTCCATATAGCTTTCCATTGCTGCATTTCCAAATGCTGATGGGAAAATACTTTCTGTAAATATTCTTGGATCAGAAGTACGGGCCGAACTTGCCAGTTTATCATCTGCAATCAATTTATCATGTAAAGCACCCAACATTACCCGATCACCTTCCGAAAATTGTCCCTTATACTTTTCATTGATCTTGTCCAGTATTTCATCCAATGTGCTTTTCTGTCTGTTTCCCTGTACTCCCTGTTTCTTAGAAGGAACATACTGACCATCCATCTTCTCCAGCGTTATCGCACCTTCAAATGTTTTCTGCAGCTTATAATATTCCAGTTTTAATTTTCCATCCAGATCAACCGGCTCTTCTTTTTCTTCTGGAAGCAGTCCGATCAGATAACTCAGAAACAGATATTCCTTATGCATATCTTCATCAAACATGCGAACCACCTGTGTAATATAGCTGTACCATCGGATCAACTTTCTTACCAGTCTTCTAAATTGATATCGTTCTTCCGGATTCTTCAAATTGTATCTGTCTGCTATCGGTTTCAACACACTCGTCATTTTTCCCATAGCAGTTGCATCTTGTCTTCCCGGATGATTCCATACATCTATAAAAGCATTAATATCATTCTCGTTATAAATCGCATAATCCAAAAGCTCTTTTTCTGTCTGGTAAATCAAATCCACATTTACTTCCTGCCCAAGACTTGTCTCCTGATAAAATGGTTGAAATGCTTCTAGAATATCCTCTTTCTTATTTGCGAAGTCCAACACAAATGTGTCTACTTTTCCAGGGCAGGTGCGGTTCAAACGCGATAATGTCTGCACAGCCTTTACATTTTTCAGTTTTTTGTCCACAATCATAGTATGTAACAAAGGCTCATCAAATCCTGTCTGATATTTTTCTGCAACAACCAGGACATTAAAATTATCATGAAACTCTTCCTTGGTCTGACCCTCTGATATATGACTTCCATCTTTTCTTACATTTAATCCGGACTCTGTATATTCTTCGTCACCATCCTGCACACTGCCGGAAAATGCCGCTAAAATATCCATATCCGCATAATGCCGTTCTTGAATATACCGTTTGATTTCATGGAAATATCGAACTGCCGCCAGTCTGGAGTCTGTGACTACCATCATCTTCCCTTTTCCACCAATTTTATTTTTGGTCGTTTCTCGAAAAGTTTCTACAATAATTTGTGATTTCTGGCTGATATTATATGGATGCAATTTCTCATACTTTTTAATAATCTTTGTTGCCCTGCTCTCCGGAAGCTCTGGATTTTCCGGTGTATCTTTTGCTATTTTGAAACAAGTACTGTATGTCATGTAGTTTTGCAGTACATCCAAAATGAATCCTTCTTCAATTGCCTGTCTCATACTGTAAATATGAAATGGATGAAAACTTCCATCAGTCCATTGGCTGCCAAACATCTCTAATGTCGCTGGTTTCGGAGTCGCTGTAAATGCAAAAAATGATAAGTTCGGATGTTTTCCATGTGTCAGCATCTCCTGAACAAGTTTATCATTTCTGTCAATTTCATCTTCTGCTTTCCCCTCTATTTCTGCATATTCCCGTAATGCTGCCTCTGTATCTGCTAATGCAGCCTTCAGTTTCATTGCCGAACTTCCAGTCTGTGAAGAATGTGCTTCGTCAACAATGATCGCAAAGTTTCTTCCGGCCACCTTATCCACTTCCTGATAAATCACCGGAAATTTCTGCAGAGTAGTTACAATAATTCTTGAACCATTATTAATCGCATCTCTCAAATTTTTTGAATTCTTTTTATCATCAATCGTCTCTACTGCACCTATCGTATGGTCAAATCCTGAAATCGTTTCCTGTAGCTGAGCATCCAGCACAGTTCGATCTGTCACTACAATAACACTGCTGAAAACAGATATATCATTGGCATCATGCAAGGATACCAGTCTATAGGCTGTCCAGGCAATCGAATTTGATTTTCCGGATCCGGCACTGTGCTGGATCAGATAATTGTGTCCCGGTCCCTCTTCCCGTACATCTGCAATTAACTTACGCACCACATCCAACTGATGATATCTTGGAAATATCAGTGTTTTCTTTTTCGTAACCTGCTCTGTGCCATCCGACAACTGTTTTTTTTCTTCTTTGATTTGCAAATGGATAAACTTCTGAATGATATCCATCATACTGTCTTTCTGAAATATATACTCCCAGAAGTACGCCGTCGGATAGCCATTCGGGTTTGCCGGATTTCCTTTTCCTCCATCCTTTCCGGCACCATTGGAACCTTGATTGAATGGTAGAAAATATGTATTTTTTCCTTCCAGCTTTGTCGTCATCCAGACTTCCAACTGATCGATGCAGAAATACCCTAAAATTCTTTTATTGAACTGAAAACAAATTTCTCGTGGATCACGATCATACATCCACTGCCGTTTTGCATGATCTACGTTCTGTCCTGTATACTGATTCTTTAATTCCAATGCGAATACCGGTATTCCATTCACAGCCAGAACCATATCTACAGAATTGTGTGTATCATTGGAATAAAACCATTGTCTGTTACAGGTGATCTCATTCTTCTCGTATAAAGACATCGCCGTCTGATTCAGACCGGATTCCGGTTTAAAATAGCATACTTTAAATGGAATTCCTCTGTGCTTGAAGCCATGCCGCAATACAGAAATGAGTCCATCCATATCACAGGCATTATTAAACGCAAGACAAAATTTCCGCTCCGGATCTACTTTGTTCCGTAATAAAAAGTGTTTCCATTCCTTCGGCTGTGTTTTCTGAACAAACCGCAACAAAGTATCTTTATATACGCCTAACTGTGGATCGTATGTATCATGGTTGTGTGTATATCCACCTACTGACGACAAGAAGAATTCTTCAATATCTGATTCAAAACGTTTCTCTGTAGTAACATCTATGCTCAAGATTCTGGCACCTCCTTTTTCCCTGTGACATATTCGTAAATCAGGGATTTTTTGTAATTCTCCAGTTCACTTATGAACTGCTCTTTCTTAGAAATAACAGTTTCAATGCAACCGCATTTTTCTTTTAAATAATCTACAATTTCATTCTGCTCTTCTATACTTGGTAAAGGAATTGTAAATGCTAACACCTTGCTTGAACTTGTACATGCTAAATTCGTTGTTTTCACCGCAGTAACATCAAAATAAGTGCGTCCGACAGATGAAGCTGTTAAATATTCCAAATAATATGGATTTAACAGGTTCTCTTTTACTTTAACTGCAAATATATGATTCTGATGCAAGCATGGTGTTATTCTCCCATCCCAAACACAACCACGCCCAAGTTTATCCCTATCCCCACCTTCTGTCATAAGGACTTCACCTGCAGATAAATTATATTTTTCAATTTCTTCTTTGCTAACTTGAAGAACAGCAACATCATTCGTGTCAACATAACCATCTTGTACATTCGCTACTCTTAAATATGGCATTTTAACTAATTCAGTATCTTTTGAATATGTTTTTCCCAATGTAATTCCAGATCTTATACTTGCACAATGTCGTAGTTGTGTTACTTTCCAATTTTCTGGAACTTTTTCCATCCAATCAACACCGCTATTTTTCATTACACTATCCGTGCAAATTCCATGCGTTACTACATGAGTAAGTAATGTGCTCTTGTACCTTTTATATTCCCCAATACTTTCCCTTGTCTGCTTTATTAATTCATCTACAGCATCACATTTTTTATCAAGAAAATCCGCAATACGAATTTGCTCTTTAAAAGATGGAATAGCAAAATGAATATTAGCCATTTCATTGCTCATAATTTTGTATCCGTTTATATCCGCTCGTTTATTACATTCCGCAACAATTCCTATAGCCCGTGTCAAAAATCTTAATTCTGAATTTTTCTTATACTGCGGTTTTATCTGTAAAATCCCACATACATTTGTGCAATTATAATAGCCGTCACGATAAAATACTGTTCCTGCTTTTGCTCCATCTGTTGTCCATGTTATAGCTGGGCCACTGTAATCATATGTATCTAAATATCCGAAACAACCATTTTGGTCTGTTTGTGATGAATACACTGGATATTTTCCATCAGCGACTAAATCAAATGCAGATATGACTCGTCCTCTACCAATATCGAAATAATGTTTTACCGCCAAAACATGCCAATCCTTCGGTATCTCCCCAATCCATTCAACCCCAGAATCTTTCATCTCCCTACTCATATCATTCACCCCCAAACAAAGCATCCAAACTGCTCTGAATATCCAGCTCCAATTCATGCAGACGCACTGCAATTTCTTCCACTGGTTCCGGTGCCTGATATTCATAGAAATATCTTGTCATTGGAATCTCATATCCTTTTTTCGTTTTCTTCTCATCAATCCATGCTTCCGGTGCGTATGGTAATACTTCTCTCTTGAAATACTCCTTGATATCTTCTGTCAGTGGCACATTTTCTGTATCACGCAGAGATGTATCTGCTACAGGATTTCCCTTCTTTACTACAATTTCTCCATTTTCATCTCTCTGGGGTTGTTCTACGACAATCTTCTGGTATCCAAATTCCTCTGTATCGAAGATTTTACTCTGGCAATAAATACCTTCCTTATCTCCATATACAGCATCATTTTCAAATGCACCATATGCCTTTACAATCAAATCACGACACTGATCCGTAATATCATTTCTTTTTGTTCCAATACTTTTTCTTCTTACTTCATAACAATGTGATGCATCTATCAACTGCACTTTTCCAGTTCTATGCAACGGTTTATCCTTGGAACAAATCCAGATGTAGGTACTGATGCCTGTATTCATAAACATATCGGTTCCTAATTGCACGATTGCATCCAGCCAGTCATTTTCAAGAATATATCTTCTGATTTCTGACGGTCCGCTTCCCGCATCTCCGGAAAACAGTGGTGAACCGTTCTGAATAATTGCCATTTTCCCATTTGGTGCAAGCTTTGAAAGGCCATTCAATACAAACAACTGCTGACCATCTGATATTTTCGGAAGTCCCGGTGAAAATCTTCCCAGATCACCTTTCTTTGCTTCTGCTTCCACTGCTGCCTTTTCTCTTTTCCAGTCGATTCCAAAAGGCGGATTGGAAATAATATACTGAAACTGATAGCCGCTAAACTGATCTTCTGACAAAGTATCACCGAACCTCATATTATTCGGATCACCGCCCCGAATCATCATATCTGCTTTTGCAATCGCAAAAGTGGACGGATTGAACTCCTGACCAAAACAGGTAACGCCAATCTCTGTATTTAATTCCTGAATTCTTTCTTCCATACAGCTAAGCATCTGAGAGGTTCCCATTGCCATATCATACACAGTTACATTTCCCCCCTTACTCAGATCCGCATCGGATAAAAGCAAGTCCGTCATCAAATAAATGATATCTCTACTGGTAAAATGTGCTCCTGCTTCTTCACCGAAAGACTCTGAAAATCTCTTTACCAGATCCTCAAAAATATAACCGCAATCTACAGCGCTGATTTTATCCGGTCCCAGGTAACCTTTCTGGGAATTGAATTCTTTGATAACCAGATATAATGTATTGCTTTCTACCATTCTACGGATAATGTTGTCAAAATCAAACTTCGATAACACATCCTGGACATTTGCAGAAAATCCATTTAAATAATCTCTAAAATTTGCTTCGATATTTTCTGAATCAGCCAGCAATGAATCAAATGTATATTTGCTGATATTATAAAACTGATATCCAGAAGCTTTCGTCAAAAATCCATCAATCACTGCAAAGTTTTTTACTTTTTCATACTGTTCCAGCACCGCTTTATGCGTTGGCAATAAACAGTCATGAAATCTTTTTACTACTGTCATCGGCAGAATTACCAGACCATATTCATGCGGTTTGAATGGTCCTCTAAGCATATCTGCTACGTTCCAGATCATTGTCGCTTTTTCTGCTATATTGGTTCCAACTACATCAAATTTATTATTCTCAGCCATTTATTTTTTCCTCCGTATAAATATGTTCCAGTTCTTCTGTTGCCTTTTCCAGTTTGTATTTCAATTCTTTAATCTCACTTAGCTTCGCATAATATTGGTCAGCAATTTTTTTCTGACTTTCTAAATCCGGCAACGGAATTATCACCTTTTTTAATCCTTCCACCGGTAGATTTAACAAGGTAGCCCCTACTGCAACTCTGGATAAAGCCGCCTTTCCATTTTCGCTTTCCAGATATGCTTTTAAAAAATAGGGATTTATCTTATCTTCATCCAGTTCAATAACATAGAGATTTCCATTTGCCAAAATCTTGTTTCCTTCTTGTACGGACGCAATCGCCATTTTCACCGGCGATGCATTTTTTGAAATTACCAGACTTCCATTTTTTATACAATACTTTTCATATTTAGAGTCTATTTCCTTCAAATATGGAAGTTCATCACTAATGATTCCATCCTGTAAATTTGCCAACATCAAGTACTGCATGTTCGTCGGTTCATCTGATACAATTTCATCTAAAACAGATGCTTTAATTTGTGCTCCTCTTGTTATATTCTTTATTACAGTTTCAAAAAGCACACCATTTTTTACAACTGTTTTTTGTTGAAGATATCTTGAAGGATTAAGAACATATTCATTTTCTGCCACCTCTTCAATAGAAACCCGTCTTGAATTTTTGTCATCGGTATTCAACAATTCAACAATCTCAGAAATATTTTCATCACTAAGAACATTCTGTCTCCGTCCGACCGATACCATTTCTGTTGCATCTATCATTCTTATGTTTTTATTATTTCTACTTAACACCAGTAACGAACATGCAATTCCTGTATTCAGATATAAATTTTGCGGAAGAGCAATTACTGCCTCCACAAATCCTTGTTTTATAAATTTTTCACGAATGATTGTATTATTTCCACCATTCCAGGTAACTCCATTACTTACCGAAATAACAGCCTTACCATTTTTATTAAGGTGATTCATGACATTTATAATAAATATCCAGTCTCCTGCTGCCACCTTCTGTACTTCTGGTATCACATCATATATTGCTTGTAATGCTTCGTTACTTCCAATGCTGTCTTTTACTTTTATCCCCCACGGATAATCACAGAATATTTTATCAAACATCAAATTGTCATTTATATTTAAAACTGATTTTTGCTCAATTTTTACCCGATCAGATATCAGTTCTGTACGGATTGCTGACACTTCTTTCACGTCTCTCACAATCTCTGTACCATAAAATTGTGATTCTGGACTCTTTTCTATGGCACTCACAAGAAACGAACCAATTCCGCTGCAAAAATCTGCCACCTTATCATTTGAAATCTGAAGAATCTCATTTGCCAGCTTTACAACACTCTGTGGTGTTTCACATTCTCCCATGAAACGATTCCCCTGTAATTGCCACCATAAAACGGTTGCTAAAAGTGCATCTTCTGAATATTCTTCTGATATTTCTATTGCAATATTCCATAAATTTCCAATATTTTCTTTTATGAAACTGACTCTTTCTTGCGAAAAAGTCAGCTCCACATATTCTTTTAACTGGTTTATATCTGTTATCTTATTTTTTAAGGATACATAGGCCACATATGCTAAACAAAACCCACCATACATAGACGCATTTCCAAATTCTCTTATCCTGTTTGAAATATTCCAACTAATCTCTTCAACTTTTAAGCTTTCTTTTAGCTCTTTAATCGGAGTATTCAATGTTGTTTCCTCCTTTGGTTATTCACAATCATTTTCTATGATTTTACTATAGCGCCAGGTTTCTTGATTGTCAATAATCAAATTTGGTTTTTGATAACCATCGTTGGTTTTAATATATTTCATTAGCTCCACGACAATAAATCCTTATTTCCATGACAGCGATATTTATCATTCCAAATAATACCACAAGATTTATTGGCATAAATCTTCTTAGTGCATCGCCTGATATAATAATCATCTCTAAGCTGACCACCATAAGCCGTATGGAATATTTATCCCACACTCTTCGATACTGTTCTATTTTCTTCAGAACAAACATTTCACCTACAATTACAATTCCAACAACGATAACAATTGCCATAACTCGCAAACACCACGACCATTCTGTTGAAAAATATTCCTTCTCCCCCAAAATATTTAATTCTGATGGACGGATTACCCATTCTACATACCTACACCAAACTCTTATCGGAACTTTTATACAAGCAAATAAATCGTTCTGAACCACTGTGCTTTTTATTATCTCAAATACTACAAAAACCATATATAGCATCCGCCAGAAACTTGTCTTTTCTTTCATTTCTTTTGCAACGGTGTACAAAGGGAACATAATAAAAAACTTAATAATGGACTGCCAATC